>Ga0190265_10000344_pt1 | contig 35838 bp, 34 predicted proteins | sample Popmic124T_FD_133135 | JGI IMG/M metagenome (GOLD analysis project Ga0190265, IMG submission 133135) | Populus adjacent soil microbial communities from riparian zone of Indian Creek, Utah, USA - 124 T | ecosystem: Environmental > Terrestrial > Soil > Riparian zone | place: USA: Utah | collected... | reverse complement strand
GTGCGATGGGCTACAAGTTCCAGTTCATCACCCTCGCCGGCTTCCACGCCCTCAACGAGTCGATGTTCGAGCTCGCTCGCGGCTACGCGGCCGAGGGGATGCCCGCCTACGTGCGCCTGCAGGAGCGCGAGTTCGCGCTCGAGGACGTCGGCTACACGGCGACGAAGCACCAGCGCGAGGTCGGCGCCGGCTGGTTCGACGAGATCGCGCAGGCCGTGTCGGGCGGCACGAGCTCGACGCTCGCGCTCAAGGGCTCGACCGAGGAAGCGCAGTTCGAGAACGGCAACGGCGCGTCCGACCACTGAGGCTTGGCATAGTCCCCCTTCGCATGGAGGGGGGACCGCGGATCCGCGTGCTCGTGGTGGACGACCACCAGATCTTCACCCACGCTCTGACGACGGTGCTCTCCCAGGACGGCCGCTTCGAAGTCGTCGGCACCGCGGCGACGGGACGGGAAGCCGTGAAGGCCGCCAAGAGCACCGCGGCCGAGGTCGTCCTGATGGACATGTCGATGCCGGTGCTCGACGGGCCCGCGGCGACGCGGCGACTGCTGGCGCTCGAGCACGCGCCGTGCGTGATCGCGCTCAGCGGCCACACCGACGGGCTCTCCCGCGCGGCCGCTCTCGAAGCCGGCGCGAGCGCCTTCGTGACCAAGTCGGAGGCCTTCGACGAGCTCGTCTCGACGATTCTCAGCGTCTACGGCCGCGAATAGCGGCCAGCGCCGCCGCTATCCTCCTTCTCGCCTGGCCCCCATCGACTAGCGGCCTAGGTCACCACCCTTTCAAGGTGGCTGCACGGGTTCGAATCCCGTTGGGGGCATTGCACAACCAGGGCGGTTAGCTCAGCTGGTAGAGCACCTGCTTTACACGCAGGGGGTCGGCGGTTCGATCCCGTCACCGCCCATCGCTAGATCAAGCCGTTTCTGCCCTCTCAGCTCCGGTGTCAGAGGGCATGTGGTCAGCGATGTGGTCAGTGGAGCCGAACGGGTGTCCAATCCGGGCTCGACTTGACGCAGGACTTGACGCCAGTCTGAGAGCTAGGGAGCGCGCCTTCGCAGCGAAAGGGGGCAAGCCCCCGGCGCACGGCAACTTCCGACGGCGCGGCTGGGATGAGGCCGTCGCGGCAGCCGGTCTGACGGACGGGCCGAAGGTGACGCCGCACGACGCGCGCCACGCCTTCGCCTCGATGATGGCCGAGTTCGGGCTCACCTCTGCGGACGTGGCCGAGGTGATGGGGCACACGACTGCGGGCGTCACCGAGCGGATCTACACGCACGCGTTCAATCGGGAGGCTCGCGAGGAGCGGATCCGCCAGGCTCAGGCTGCGGCGGAAGCTGCTGCCGCTGGATGACGGTCAGGCGAGAGGGACGCTGGCCCAGGCGGGTTTCGCTCTCTCGGCTGCGGGTCGCCGCGAGGTGGTGACCTCGGGCAATGCGGCATGGCGATCTGCAACCCGATCTGCCACGCTTTGAGTAACGACCGGAATCGGAGGCTCGGAGATGAAGCGTGTGATCGCTCTTGCCCTCGCAGTCGCAGCATTCGCGGTGCTCCCCGCACAGGGCGCACCACCGATTGGCAAGCAGGTCGTTCAGCTGAAGCGACAAGTCGCCGCGTTGCAGGAGAAGGTGGCGACGCTCAATGCTGCTAAACGCAAGCTGACGGCGACGAACACCGAGCTTCGAAAGCGTGCGGAGTACCTCGAGGCCGACAACACCGCGCTGCGCCGTCAAATTGCTACGAACTTCGGCTGCCCAGTCACGAATCCGAACAGAAGCAACCCACCCGGCGTCTCCGCGGCTGACAGCACGAACGTCCACGGAAATGGCGTTCTCTGGGTCTCTCTCTGGCCGGGCGCGGTGATTACGGCTGGAGCGAACACTTTGCAGCCCGACGGATCGATCCGCACCAAGTTCCCGTGGTGGCGGGGCGTCTCCGGCCAACTGAGGATCAGCGGTGGGCGGCTCGACGCGTCGGCACCGCCGTTACGGGGTGAGGTTCCGAACGGCTACGGCGACATCGGCTTCCAGGCAAGCGGGGTTATCTTCCCGACCGTCGGCTGCTGGGAAGTGACCGGAAGGGCTGGGTCTGCAGAGCTGACGGTCGTCGTCCTAGTAGTCAACATTTGACGTGTCTTCTGGCGGTCGCTCGCCCTCACGGGTCAGCCCAGACGAGCGTGGTCAGTCCGTGGTCAGTAACACTCGGCCTTCATCGGCAATCGCGGCCGTCAGGAGCCGTGCATCACGAGTTACCACGCCGGTTGACGCCGGGGCGCGCCGCTCCAATCTGTCTTTACACGCAGGGGGTCGGCGGTTCGAGCCCGTCACCGCCCACTCTCCGAGCCTCACGGCTCCAGGCAGCGGACATCGGGGATGGTGTCCCCGTGCCCTTGTGCGTCGACCGGCCCGATCGCGCTGATCGCGCCGTATCGGCACTCGATGTTCCCACTCGATGCCGCCGTCTGGGCAAACAGGAAGACGGAGGCGAGTGCTGCGGCGCCGACCGCGAGCACGCACGTGTCCCTTCTGCGACGACCCCTCGTCCTCATCAGTCTCACAACGCAGCTGGTGGGCGAATCGCTACGGGTTCGCCGGGCAGCGGTAGGGTGGTACCCGATGACAAGGTTCGTCGTCGACGCCGGCGCCGTCCTCCACCTGGCGAGCGCGGAGGTCGAGGTCTCGGGCGCGCACGAGCTCCTCGCACCGACGCTCCTTCGTTCCCAAACGCTGTCAGCTCTGCACGAGGCCGTCCAGCGGGGCGAGCTCCCGCCAGACGTCGCGCGCGACCGCCTCACCCGCATCGGGCGGATGCCGATCAGGCTGCTCGGCGACGCCGTGCTCCGGCGTCGAGCATGGGAGCTGGCGGATCAGTTGGGATGGGCGTCGACCTACAACGCCGAGTACGTTGCGCTCACTCAGCTGCAGGCGGACGCGTTCATCACCCTGGACGCAGAACTGGCGCGCAGCGTCGAAGGAATCGTGACGACCGCGTCCGTCGACGCGCTGCGCTAGGTCAGCCGGAGGCGCCGGTCTCGTCGTGCGGCGAGCCCACCGGCTTCGACTCGGGCGAACCTCGCTGGCGCAGGTAGATCGTGAAGACGGCCATCGTCCCGACCGCGAGGAACTCCGACTGCCAGTTCTGGAGCGAGCGCTCCCAGAAGTCGGCGCCCAGCACGTACTCGGACCAGCCGACAGTCTGCTCTCCGTGCTCGCGCAGCTCGTCGTTCTCCGCGCGCCAGTTGTTCAGCGACTGGCCGGCCCAGGAGAGCAGGAAGATCCCTGCCATCGCGAGCACAAGCGAGTTCTCGTACCAGAACCGTCGCCTGGCGTGTGTCGACTTTGCTGGCCGCGGCGCATCGTCCGGCGCATGGCGGCCGACCTGTTGCTCGCGGTCCGACTCGACGCCGGCGTCCTCGAGCCGCTTCGACTCGTTCGACCCCCTCTGCACGAGCCAGACGGTGGCGAGGATGAAGAGCGTGAACTGGAGGAACTCCGACTGCCAGTTCTCGAGCACGGCACCGCCGAAATCGGGCGAGAGCACGTAGTCGAGCCAGGAGACCGGCTGGGACTCGTGGGCGAGCTGGTCGGCGTTGAAGGCTCGCTGCCCGGCGAACGACTGCGCGATCAGCGTCGCCAGGAAGATCACGCCGAAGAAGAGCGAGAGGCCGTTTTCGAACACGAACCGTCTCAATCGACCACCAGCCCGACACCGATCCAGAGCGCGAGCCCGCCGAGGATCAGGAACCAGTAGATCGCGAACATCGTTCGCACGGCGTCGAGGTTCCCGGCCGAACCGGAAAACGAACCGCCGGGATAGAGTCGCGTCGATGCGACCGCGGAGCCTGAAGCCGCCGCTGCCGTCGCGGCCGTCGTGGTGGCTGGAGGAGGCGCGCGCACACCGGTCGGAGACGGTCGCGCCTCCCCTCGCCGGCTCGCTCGAGGTCGACGTTGCCGTCGTCGGCGGCGGCTACACCGGGCTCTGGACGGCGCTGGCGCTGCGCGAGCGCGACCCCGCGCTGAGCGTTGCGCTGCTCGAGGCGCGCGAGATCGGCGACGGGCCGAGCGGTCGCAACGGCGGCTTCCTCCACGGCTACTGGTCGTCCCTCGCGACGCTCCGCGCCGTGCTAGGCGACGGCGCCGCACTCCAGCTCGCGCACGCGTCGAGCCGGGTCGTGCCCGCGGTGCGCGACGTGCTCCAGCAGCGAGGCGAGGACGTCTGGTTGCGAGAAGGGGGCCTGCTCAAGGTCGCCGCCACGGAGGCCGAGGAGGCCGTGGTCGAACGCTCGGTGCGAGCGGCGCGCGAGCTCGGCGTCGAGGAGGAGGCGGTCGCACTCGGACGCGAGGACGTACGGCAGCGGCTCGACTCGCCGCGCTTCCGGTGCGGTGTCTTCTTCCGCGACGGCGCGATCGTGCAGCCGGCGCGGCTGGCCCTGGCGCTGAAGCGAGCCGCCAAAGCCGCTGGCGTCCAGCTGTTCGAGCACACGCCTGTGACCGCGGTCGAGTCTGGGAGGGTCGCGACGCCCGATGGGACCGTTCGCGCCCGCGAGATCGTGCTCGCGCTGAACGCCTGGGCGACGGGCTGGCCGCTCGGCGGACGGCAGACGACGTTCGCGAGCGCGGTCGTGCTCACGGAGCCGGTGCCGGTGCTGCTGGCACAGATCGGCTGGACCGGAGGCGAGGCGGTCACGGACGGCCGTATGTTCCTCCACTACTTCCGCACGACGCCCGACGGCCGCGTGCTGATGGGCAGCGGCTCCGGCCGGCTCGAGCCGGGCGGCAGGGTCGGCCCCGGCGTGCTCGAAGACGTCGCCGCGCAGGCGCGCGCACACGACGGGCTGCGAACACTGCTCCCCGCGCTGGCGGATGCGCGAATCGAGGCGCGCTGGAGCGGCCCGATCGACGTCTCCGCCGACAAGCTGCCCCGCTTCGGGACGATCCCGGGCACGCGGATCCACTTCGGCGCCGGCTATTCCGGCAACGGCGTCGGGCCAAGCTGGCTCGGTGGCCAGATCCTCGCGTCGCTTGCGCTCGGCACGCACGACGAGTGGACGGCGCTGCCGCTCGTCGACAGGCGGGCGCGGCGGCTGCCGCCCGAGCCGTTCCGCTACGTCGGCGGCAAGCTCGTCCGCTGGGGCACGCTCGCCTCGGAGGAGGCGCTCGCCGCCGGGCGGCAGCCGTCCGCCGCCGCGCGCGCCGCCGCCGCGATCCCGCGGCTGCTACGGATGCCGATCGGGACCCGCTAAGCCGACGGCGGCCTCAGCGCTCGTCGCCTTGTGTTTCGGAAACACGAGGCTCGGCCGGACGCCGCGAGCTCGCCTCGTGTAGGGCCTCGCGCGTGTACCCGAAACCCGGGGCGCGGCCGGCTGCGACGTCGCCGAGCACGTCGCCCAAGACGTCACTCAGCTCGGCGCGCCGCCTCCGCTCGGCGAGGACGAGCCGTCGAACGTTGGCATAGCTCGGACGCGGCAGCCCACGGAGTGCCGCAGCCTCGCCGACCCGCCGCCACGTCTCCGCGATCGGCTGTCCCTCGCGGTCGAGCTCGATGGCGAGGTCGTCGATGCACGGGAGGCTCGATCGGGGAATCGCGAAGCGCACGCTTCGATCGTGCCGCTCGAAACGTCACGGAAGCGTGACGGGATCGTGCCGAAAGGCCGGCGGAGGAGCCTTGTGTTTCCGAAACACAAGGCTCCTCGCGGGCCGAGCGGCTTAGGTCCGGCAGGTCGCGCGGCCGCTCTTGACGAGGTACTGCTGGTGGTACTCCTCCGCCGGCCAGAACGTCGATGCCGCTGCGATCTCGGTCGCAATCGGCTGTCCGAACCGGGCTTGCGCCCGCGCCTTCGATTCGGCCGCGACCTCCGCCTGCTCCGGCGAGTGGGTGAAGATCGCGGAGCGGTACTGGGTGCCGACGTCCCAGCCCTGGCGGTTCACCTGGGTCGGGTCGTGGAAGCTCCAGAACCTGTCGACGAGCTCGCCGTAGGAGACCTCGGCCGGGTCGAACGTGACCTCGACCGCCTCGGCGTGACCGGTCGTGCCGCTGCAGACCTGCTCGTAGCTCGGGTTCTCGGCGTGCCCACCGGAGTAGCCGACCTGGGCGTCGGTGACGCCGGGCGTGTTGCGGAAGTCGACCTCGACGCCCCAGAAGCAGCCTGCGGCGAAGGTCGCCGTCTCGCTCTGCGCGCTCATGTCTTCTCCAGGTCGAGCGCGCAGGAGTTGATGCAGTAGCGCTGGCCCGTCGGGCCGGGACCGTCCGGGAAGACGTGGCCGAGGTGCCCGCCGCACGCGGCGCACATGACCTCGGTGCGGGTCATCCCGTGGCTCGTGTCCGTCTCGGTGAGGACGCTCTCGAGACTCGCCGGCTCGACGAAGCTCGGCCAGCCGGAGCCGGAGTCGAACTTGGCGTCGGAGCGGAAGAGCTCGGCGCCGCAGCCGACGCAGCGGTACACGCCGGGATCCTTGGTGTCGTTGTACTCGCCGGTGAAGGCGCGCTCGGTGCCCTTGCGGCGGAGCACCTCGTACTGCTCCGGGCTCAGCTCGGCGCGCCAATCGGCATCGCTCTTGTGTGTCTTCATGTTCATACCGTCACCGTAGCGATCGGGTCGTTGCACGCCGATTAAGCCTGTGGCAGCACGAATGCCGCGATCGCCACGAAGTGCACGGCCGCCGCCCCGATCACGAGCAGATGGAAGATCTCGTGATAGCCGAACGTCGCCGGGGCGGGGTTGGGGCGGCGCAACGCGTACGCGAGCGCGCCGAGCGTGTAGAGGCCGCCGCCGACGAAGACGAGCACGGCCGGCGCGATCCCCAGGTCGAACATCTCCGGCACCGCAGCGACGCCGACCCAGCCGAGCGCGATGAAGACGATCGCGGTCAGCCACTTCGGCGCGTCGACCCAGGCGAGGTTGAGCACGAGGCCCGCGGCCGCGCCGGCCCAGACGACGATCAGGATCGCGTCGCCGAGCCTGCCGTCGAAAGCGAGCAGCGCGAAGGGTGTGTACGTGCCCGCGATCAGCAGCAGGATCGTCGAGTGATCGAGCCGCCGCATCCACGTGCGTACGCGCGTCGACTTCCAGTCGACCCGGTGGTAAAGGGCGCTGACGCCGAACATCGCCGCGAGCGCGACGGCGTAGATCCAGGTCGCGAGCAGCTCGCGACCCGAGTCGGAGACCGCCACCAGCACGACCCCGGCCACGACCGCGACGTAGAACGCGTACTGGTGGAACACACCCCGCAGACGCGGCTTCGGGAGGACGTCCACGCGCCAATTGTGCCCTACGCTCGCCGCAGGCGCGGGCGCCGGGAGAACAGTCCGACAAGCGCTTTCAGCACATCCAGATCGCCTGGGCGAGGCCGGATCAGCGCGCCGAGGGCGAACGACGCCCGCGTCCGGTACAGGATCAGAGCTGTCGCCCCTCCTGCGAGCAGTGCGGCGCTCGCCGCGATTGCCGCCCCTTCGGCTCCGAACGACGGAATCAGGATGACGTCCAGGGCGACCCCGAGCCCGAGCGAGACCAGCGGTCCAAGCGAGGAGAGGCCCGGGGACGAGGAACCGACCAGGGCACTCGAGAAGATGCTGAGCGCGACGTAGCCGAGCGTACCCGGAAGCAGCCAGAGGAACGGGCCGATCGACGCCTCGAACGGTGCCCCGAAAACGAGCACGAGCAGCAGCGGGCCGGCGGCCGCCGCGACGGCAAGCCCCGACACGGTGACGATTGCAACCGATCGGAATGCCTTCAGCACCTGCTCCACCCGGAGGGTCCGATTTGCGCGAGCCACGGAGGGCAGGACGGCGGTCGCTGCCGCGCCGGGCAGGTAGAGCAGGATCTCCCAGGCGTTGACGGCGACCGCGTAGACCCCGAGCGTGGCCTCGGTTGCGATGAAAGCGATCAAGATCTGGTCGATCCGGTCGTTGAGCGCATCCGACAGGCTCCCGACCCACGCGCGGATGCCAAAGCCGATCGACTCGCGGAGCAGTCCCCGATCGGGACGGCCGACACCGCTCGCGCGCGCGGACGCCCACAGCAGCACCAACGCCTTGACGCCCTGAATCGCAACCCAGATCAGGGCGACCCGGGCAACGGTGAGATCCATGGTCACCCAGACGACCGCGACCGCGAGCGCGTAGAGCCAGCCCGCTGCGACTGTGATCACGGCGTGGAGCTCGAAGCGGCTGCACCCGAGGACGAACGAATAGCCGGCGTCGACGAGCGCGGACGCGAGTATTCCCACCGCCAGAATGGCGAGCTCGGCATCGCCGATGCCGCTCGGCCGCCAGGACGGCACGGCGAGCAGGACCGCAGAGACGACGCCCGCAGCCAGCACCGCCGCCGCGGTGACCGAGAGCACCAGGTTGGTGAGCAGGGACGGGCGGAGGTGGGGCCGCTGCGCTGCGAACACGATTGCCGCATCGCTCACCCCCAACCGCGTCACCCGGGCGGACAAGATCGCCGCGACGGCGATGAACGCGATCGTTCCGCGGCCGGCCGGGCCGAGGCCTCGCGCGATGACGACCAGCGCCACGAAGAGTCCTGCGTTGCCGAGGAGCTGCGCCCAGAAGAGCACGGCCGGGCCGCGGGCGAACGCGTCGGCCACGCGGATGCCGTCCTGAACCCCGCCGACCGGTCCCGGCGCCGCCGCCACGCCGGTCACGGCGTTCTCGCCTGCAAGGCCGTCTCGTCGATCAGGCGCGCCAGCACGGACGGCGCCTTCGCGTGCTGTGCCGTCAGGAGCTCTCCGTTCCGGCCGAAGTCCTCCCGGTAGCTCGGATACGAGGAGCACAGCTCGAGGATCGCGCCCGCGATCGAGTCGGGCTCCCCGGCGGCAACGCAGAAGCGGCCCAGCGCGTCGGTCAGGTAGTAGTGGAACGCGTCTCCGACGCGGGTCGAGACCACCGGAATGCCCCGCGAGAGCGCCTCGAGCACGGCGACCTGGACGTTGTCCGCGGCCGATGTCGAGAGACAGAGGTGGGCTGCCGCCTGGACCTCCTGGATCTCGTCCCAGCCCCGGGACCCGTGGAGCCTCAGCCACGGGCGCGAGCGGGCGAGCCCGGCAAGCTGCGATTCGAGGATCCCGCGGCCGTAGACGTCGAGCGTCGCGCGCTGCTCGTCCCGCAATCGCTCGACGGCGCGCACGGCCAGCACCGGATCCTTCTCGGGGAAGAGCCGGCCGACCCAGACCACTCGCAAGGGCTCGTCGGTGGTCAGCTGCGGTGTGGCTGCGACGGGTGGAAGCACCCGGAGGGGATACGGCAGATAGCCGGCCTCGACGCCGTAGAGCCGCCGGATCGACGCGACACCTGCGCGAGAGACCGAGAGGGGCCGCGAGATCCGTACGGCACGCCGTGCGAGCGTCCGCTGGAACGTGGCGCGTACGAACCGGTACACGCGCGACCCTGTTTGCGGACCCTCGCCGGAGCCGTGGACGACGAAGATCGCTCCCCTTCTCTGCAGGCGTGCGACGAGAACCGCGAGGACGGGCAGCGGATGGCGTGCGTTGTTGGCGACCACGACGTCCGCCTGCTGCACCCCGCGCCAGACCGTCCGCCAGCCGCCGACGGGCAGCGGCCAGCTCGAGCGGCCGAGGAAACGGGTCGGGACGGTGTCGTCCGCCGCCGCGTCGTCGCCTGCACGTCGGCAGGCGAGGACGCGGACGTCGCAGCCGCGATCCAGCAGGATTGTGCGCGCCGTCTCGACGAACTGCTCCACGCCGCCCACGTGAGGGAGCACGAAGCTGGAGACGAGGAGGACTCGCGCGCGCTGCGGATCGGTTCTATCGTCAATGACATGCCCGAGTACGTCGACTCGCTCGGGAGAGGATCCCGGGGCTCCGACGACGGCGATCAGCCGGTCGACGTCGGGCGCTATCTGGGTGCGCTGCGCCGCGGCGGCTGGCTGATCGCGCTCATCGTCGTGCCCTTGACGCTGACGGTCCTCGTCGTGTCGCTCGCCCTCCCCAAGACCTACCGTGCTCAGGCGAAGATCGTGAAGGCGGACGCCGGAGGCGTCTTCGGGTCGGGGGACGTCGAGACGGTGAAGCGGCGCCTCGCCACGCTTCAGACGCTCCTCGTCACCCCTGAAGTCCTCGACCTGGCCGCGAAACGACTTCCCGGCGAGTCCGCCGACACGCTGGAGGACAAGGTTCAGTCCTCGGTGGATCGCGACGCGAACATCCTCAACGTCGTCGGGAGCGACGGCGACGCCAGCGGCGCGGCCTCGGTCGCGAACGCGGTCGCGAATGCCTTCCTCTCGATCCAGCGAAGCGACGAGCAGCGACAGGTCGACGTGAGGCGCAGCCAGCTGCGGGAGGCGCTCAGCCGAGCACGTGGCCGGCCCGACTCGGCAGCCGAGGTTCGCGCGATTCAACAGCGTCTCAGCGAGCTGACCGTGAGCGCGGCGTCTGCCGGCCAGGAGTTGCAGCTCGCGCAGGCGGCGCGGCCGCCGGCCGCTGCAAGCTCGCCGCGACCCGTGCAGAACACGATCTTCGCTCTCTTTGCGGCGACATTCCTGGCGATCCTCGCCGCCCTCGCGCGGGATCAGCTCGCGCCGCGCGTCGGCGGGACCCGCGAGCTGAGCAAGCTGACGGGACTGCCGGCCCTGGCCGCGGTGCCGCCTCCACACCGTTCTCAGAGCGGCGCGCCGAAGGTGCCCGCCGGCGAAGCGGATGACGAGGCGTACGACGGACTGCGCGCCGCGCTCGAGTTCCGGCTGCCCGCCGGCTCGCAGCACGTCCTGCTCGTGACGAGCGCGTTGCCGGGCGAAGGGAAGTCCACGGTGACGGCCGGCCTCGGCCGTGCCCTGGCGCAGGCCGGACACCGGACGTTGCTCGTGTCCGCGAACCTGCGGCGGCCGACTCTCGACGAGCTCTTCGGCTTCGGCGGCGTTCCGGGACTCGCCAACGTGCTGAACTCCTTCCACCAGAACGGTCAGGTCAGTGCCGGCGCGTTGATCGAACGCGCGGTGAGGGCCGTTCCAGAAGCACTCGGGCCGGAAGAGCTGCAGGTCATGCCGAGCGGAAGCGCGAGCGCCAGTCCGGTTCGGCTCCTCTCCACCGGGGCGCTGGTCACGTTCTTCGACCAGCTCGGCCGGAGCGACTACGACTACATCCTCGTCGACGGCCCGCCGTTGCTCGACCTGATCGACGGCCAGCTGCTCGCGCAGTGGGTGGACGGGATGCTCGTCGTCTCCAGCCTCGATCGTCTGACGCCTCAGGCAGCGGTCGAGCTCCACGAGCTGCTCGAGCAAGTTGAAGCCAAGGCGCTGGGGATAGTCGTGGTCGGAAGCCGGGGGCAGCGTTCGTACACGTCCCGCCCCGCGTCGGTCAGTGCCGACAGGTAGGCCGGTTCTCCTCACGCCGGCCTCGTCCGACCGGCTGTCCGCCGTCGCATCGACCCGGCCCAGATCAGCGCCGCGACGAGCCAGAGGTGGCGCCAGTGCAGAGTGTCGACGAAGAAGCTGTTGGCGAGGATTCCGCACCAGGCGCCGAGCAGGGCCGCCGAGCCGATGCCGTACGTATCGCGGCCGAGCAGCGCATTTCGTACGGCTGCGCCGAGCGTGAAGATCAGCAGGGCCGCGAGCGTGACGAGCCCGGCGAGACCCTGCTCCGCGAGAACCCGGACGTACGTGCTGTGCGCCGAGATCGGGGCGATCTGCTCGAACTGACCGGGGCCGGCGCCGAGCGGATACTTCTCGGCCGCGTCGAGCCCCGCGGCCTGGGCCCCGAAGCGCTCCGCGTCGTAGCTCTGTGGGCGCGCTCGCTCAACGAGGAGACCGGACGATCCACTCACCGCCACGGCTCCGCCGACGAGCGCCGCGACGCAGAGCCCGACTCCGAGGAACGCCAGTGCCCGCCGCGCTCCGCCGCGGCGGAGCGACAGCACCACGAACACCACGACTACGCCCAGCGCGAGGTTCAGCCAGGCACCTCGCGAGAATGAGAAGAGCACCCCGAGGGTGACTGCGACCAGGCCGATCGCCTTCATGAATCGGCTCGCGCGGAGCACGCGCGGGGCGAGCAGCTCCTCGACCAGGATCAGCGCCGCAGGGACGAGAAACGGCCCAAAGACATTCGGGTCCTGGAAGAACGCGCGCGCGCGGCCGTCTTCGATGAGGAGCGAGGCGCCGGGAAACGCCAGGAGCAGTGCCAGCGAGCCGAGCAGGGCCGATGTCACCGCCGCGAAGACGTATCCTCGCGCGATCACGCGGGCCCGGCGCGGCGAGACGACATAGCCCGTCAGCCACAGCGCGAGCACCGCGAGGTAGAGGGTGATCGAGAAGAAGCCGGCGGCGCGGGCGGGATCGATCACCTCGACCGACGAGACCAGGTTCAGGGCGGCGAAGACGACTACCGCCACGATCACGGTCTTCGGCACGCGGTCGAGATCGAACCGCCCGCTTGCCGCTGCGACGGCGATCACCACGACGAAGACGAGGTCGGCGGGCGCGGGGTCGACGACGACGACTCCGAGCAGGGCGACGCCGAGTCCTACGGCCGCGTCGTAGTGCGCAAGCGCGAGCGCGAGTGTGCCCACGAGCGCCGCTCCGGCGAGGAAGACCAGGCCGAGCGGGAGGGGATGCTGGGCGAGTGCGACGGAGAGGACGAGCGCGAGCCCGAAGGCGGCCAGAGCGCTCGCCACGCCGAGGAGTACATCTCGAGGCGCCAGGACGAGTCGGCGACGACCGAGGGCCTCGCCGTTCATGGCCGCCCCTCTCGTCCGGCGCAGGCGGCGGCAAGTCCGAAGACGGGCCGGCAGTCGACCGGACGGCGGCCGAACGGCGAAGGCACCGCCTGCCGGTCGAGCCGGTCGACGAGCGAGGACGGAACCGGCTCGTTTCGGCGGGCGAGGGCCAGGAGCGCGCGAGTGTTCGGCTCGAGCGGATTCAGGCGGCGCGCGTGCTCCAGGTGCACGAGCGCAGCCGTCCGCTGCCCGGCTTCCAGATCGAGGACCGCGAGCTCGACGTGGGGATACCAGTCGTTTGGAGCGCGATCGAGCGCCCTGCGAAAGGCCTCGCTCGCCCGCTCGCGATCACCGAGACGCCGCGCCAGGACCCCTGCGATGACGTCGGGCTCGCCGCTGAGGACGTTGAGCCGGCGGGCGCGCTCGAGCCGGTCGAGTGAGACCGCAGGATCCTGGCTCCAGGTGCGGACGGCAGCCTCGACGTCCCGGGCCGCGAGCAGGGGCAGTGAGTACGAGATCGAAGCTGCGACGAGACATGCGGCCGCGAGGGCGAGGATTGCCCGCGGGGGCCGTCGCGCGCGCCCCGCCATCGCACCAGGCGGTGACAGACCTCCCGCGAGCCCAAGCAAGGCAAGGGCAGGGGCAGCCAGAGCCGGGATCTCCCAGAACCAGTCGATCGATCCATGGGCGAACCAGTACGTGAACGAAACGAGGCCCGCGGAGGCGAGCGCCGCGCGCGTCGCATCGATTCTGCGGCTCCGCAGCGCGGCCGCCACGGCGAAGGCGAGGAACCCGACGAAGAGCCCCGTCCCCATGAGCCCGGTCTGGGCGAGGAGCCTCAACTCGATGCTGTGGGGATAGAGCGGTTCCTCGCGACCATGCCGCTCGCGGGCGTAGCCGACCGCGAAGTTGTCGGCTCCCACTCCCTGGATCGGCTGGCGCGCGAACTCGAGCGCGGCGACGCGCCACAGGTCATAGCGGCCGGTCGCAAGCCCGCCCCCGAGGCGAGACGTGGGGCCGCTCGAGGCGATCGTGACGACGGCCGCCAACGTGATGAGGAGGAGGCCGCCCAGCACGAGGCGGCGAGTCCGAGCCGGCCGCACCCGAAGATGTCCTCGACGCTGCTCCAGCAGCCCGATCGCAATGCCGACTGCGGCGAGGGAAACTGCCGTGAGGACGAGCGCCGTCTGCGCAGCGGCAAGAGCCTGCTCGAGCTCCTCGCCGGGATCGGCGCGGTACACCTCGAGCAGCCATCCGAGCGAGAGCAGCGTCGCCGCTCCCACCGGAAGCAACGTCAGCAGCGATCGCGCCCGATCCGGCACGAAAGCGATGTAGACGACGAGCGCAACTGCGAAGGCGGGCAGCGAGCCGCGACTCTGGGCGAGCACTCCGAATTGGAGCAGCAGCCCGGCGACCGCGAGGAGCACGCCGCGCGCCGGCCACGGCGTCTCCCGCCGCGAGGCGAGTACGGCGGCCGGCCAGAAGGCGGCGAGGAAGAGTGCGGCGTTCGCATTCGCGTAGCCGGCGGGATCGGTGAAACGCCCTTCGCTGAGGCCAGACTCGGCCCCCGCAAGGAAGACCCAGCTGCCGACTGCTGCCGTCCCGGTCGCGAGCACGCCGAGGAGCAGCGCAGCCTGCCGCGGCCGCCAGGGAGTGACGGCAAACAGCGTGTAGACGGTGAAGAAGAGCAGCGTCCGGTTGGCCCCGTCCCAGGCCTCGCCCTTCGCGTCGGCCCATGTGATCGAGAGGAAGCTCCAGAGGGTGAAGGCGCCGAAGAGCGTCACCGCCCGGGAGAGAGGACGCGGCAAGCTGCCGCTGCGCAGCCTCGAAACGACGGCGGCGAGGACGAGGAAGACGAACGCGCCCGGATACCAGGCGGTCGGCGCATAACCCCCCTCGACGCGCGCCCAGGCGAGAAAGACGACGACCGCGATGAGCCCGGCTGCCGTAGGGTTAACCCCTCGAGGAGAACCGTGCGAGAGCGCCCCCGGGTCTTGATCGTCGTCACGCTCGCCGAGACCGGCGGAGCTCAGACCTACGTGGCCTCGTTGCTCCCCGCGCTCGTCGAAGAGTTCGACGTCGTCGTCGCGGCGCACGGGCCCGGACCGCTGTGGGAGACGGCGCGCCGAGCCGGGGCGCGGGCGGTCCCGCTCGAGCACGTCCGACGGCCACTGAGCCCCTGGCGCGATCTCCGCGGCCTGCTCGAGCTTGTCGCCCTCCTCCGCCGCGAGCGGCCGGACATCATCCACGCGAATAGCTCCAAGGCCGGCGTGCTCGGGCGAGTCGCCGCCGCGCTGTCGGGCGTGCCGATCCGGATCTTCACCGTGCACGGCTGGGCGTTCTCTGCTCACACCGGCATCGCCTCGGCGCTGTACAAGCGCGCGGAGCGGATGATGCGGCCGTTGACGACGGTCACGATCTGCGTGGCCGAAAGCGAGCGCGTCGCCGGACTCGCAAACCGCGCCTGCGACCCGGAGAGAACGATCGTGATCAGGAACGGTGTCGACGTCGACGTGGCCGTCCCTACCCGCGGCGACGGCGCCGAACCGACGGTCGTCGCCGTCGGCCGCCTCCAGCGTCCCAAGGACTCGATCACGCTCGCGCGCGCGCTCGGCCGCGTTCGGGCGAGTTTCTCGGCCGTGATCGTCGGTGAGGGACCCGACCGGCCGCGACTTGAGGCGGAGATCCGCCGGCTCGGCCTGGAGCAGGCGGTCGTGCTGGCCGGCGACCGCAGCGACGTGGCCGACCTGCTCACCCGCGCCGACGTCTTCGCGCTCTCGAGCACCTCGGAAGGGCTGCCGCTCTCGATCCTCGAGGCAATGGCCGCCGCGCTGCCGGTGGTCGCGTCGTCCGTCGGCGGCGTGCCGGAGGCGGTCGAGGACGGTGAGACGGGCTTGCTCGTGCCGCCGCGGGATCCCGTTCGACTCGCTGCCGCGCTCGAACGCCTCCTCGTCGAGCCGGCGCTTCGGCGCAGGCTGGGAGCGAACGGCCGCGAGCGCGTTCGCGAGCACTTCGGCCTGGAGGCGTTTCGGCAGGCGCACGTCGACGTCTACCGCCGCGAGCTCGTCCGCCGGGGAAGGGCCGCACCCTCGCCGTAGCGGAGGCGCCGGTAGGTGCCGCGCAACGGCAGCGGCGTGTCGTGGCCGCCTCCGAGCTTGGCACGGAAGTCGAGCAGGCCGTCTCGCGCGTCGATCTGGCGGCGGCGAAGCGCAAGCCGATCAGTGTCCGGGTAGTTGACGCCCGGCTCGCACGAGACGGCGGTGCCGTAACCGGCATCGGCGACGAGCCGGCGTTCACGCTCCCCGAACAGGCCGGCCGGATACGAGAAGGCAGTGACTCGCCGTCCGAGCCGGTCTTCGAGCTCGGCCTTCGAGCCCTCGATCTCCGCCCGCGCCTGGTCGTCGTCGACGAGCAGCAGATTGGGGTGCGAGATCGAGTGCGCCTCGAATTCCAACGTGCCTTCCCGGTCGAGCTCGACGATCTGGTCCCAGCTCAGCAGGCGCGGGCTGCCACTGCACCAGGCGAAGTTGAACCTTCCGTCCGTGACCCCGGTCGAGACGAACACCGTCGCCCGGAAGCCTCGGTCTGCGAGCACGCCGAGGGCGTTCTCGGCGACGTCGAGGAAGCCGTCGTCGAAGTTGAGACCAACGGTGCGAGGTGGGATCGTCCCGCCGCGAAGGAGGCGGACCGCCTCGGAAATGTTCACGACGCGGTATCCCTCGGCGGCCAGGTAGTCCATCTGCTCGCGGAAGCGGCGAGGCGTCACTGCGAGCTCGTCTCGGTCGTCGGAGACGCGGTGGTAGAAGAGGATCCGTAGAGCGCTCGGCTCGAGGCGTCCGCGCGTCCGCGCGAGCCAGGCAGCCGACCGAACGCGCGTCACCGCCGCCTTCACCGGGTACGGAAGCGACGGTCCCACGCCCGGTGTCGCCCGGCGGCCAGGTTTATACACTGGAGGCGATTCGGCTGGAGGGGAGCCCGAGTGCCCGAGCAACTCGACGTCGCGATCGTCGGTGCCGGACCGTACGGCCTCTCGGTGGCCGCGCACCTGCCCGAAAGACGCGTCCGGGTCTTCGGCGAGCCGATGCACACCTGGCGAACGCGGATGCCGCCGGACATGCTGCTCCGCTCGGACTGGGAGGAGACGTCGCTCTCGGCTCCGAACGACGCCGGCACGATCGACGTCTGGGCGCGCGACGCGGGTGAGCACCGTCAGAACCCGATCCCGCTCCAGACGTTCCTCCGCTACGCCGACTGGTTCCGAAGCACGTTCGTGCGCGAGAACGATCCGAGCAACGTGGCCGAGCTCGATCGCGCAGGGGGCGTCTTTCGGCTGTCGACCGCCGCGGGGGAGGAGTACGACGCCCGCAAGGTCGTGCTCGCCGTCGGGGTCACCGCCTTCTCGTACGCGCCCCCGCCGTTTGGCGAGGCGTTGGGCGACGGGGTCAGCTTCGCGATCGATCCGCAGGATCACGGAGCCCGTCGCGGCCGACGAGTGATCGTGGTCGGCGGCGGCCAGGGAGGGCTGGAGAGCGCCGCGCTCGCCGCCCGCTCGGGGGCCGAAGTCGAGCTGATCCTCCGCTCGCGGCTGCACTGGTTCGCGGAGCGGGAGCCGTACACGCCTCGCGGGCCCGTGCGCCAGCGTCTGTATCGGCTCGCCTATCCGGTCGTGGGCTACGGCCCGCCTCCCCTCAACCGGCTCGCCTTGCATCCGGAGCTGTTTGCGTTCGTGCCGAAGCGGCTGCGGCGGCGACTGGCGCGCCGCATCCTTCGCGCCGGCGGGTCCCCCTGGCTGCGCGCTCAGGTCGACGGCAAGGTTCAGATCACGGAAGAGCGAACCGTCACGACGCTGACCCGGAACGGCGGCGACCTGCTGCTCGGGCTGAGCGACGGGTCCGCGAGGGAGGCGGATGCGGTGATCCTCTCGACAGGATTCCGCTTCTCGCTCGACCGTCTGTCCTTCCTGTCGCCGGCAATCCGCGACGGGATCGCGGTCCGCGACGGCTGGCCCGTCCTCGACCGTTCGTTCCGCTCGAGCGATCCAGGACTGTTCTTCGTCGGCTACGCGGCTGAGGACCGGTTCGGCCCGATCTCCCGCTTCGTGCCTGGCACCAGGTTCACCGCGAACCGGGTCCGTGAAGGGCTCGCGTCGTAGACCCTCGCTCACGGCTTGAGAGCGTTTCTGGAGCGGGTGGCGAGCAGACGGATGGGTGCGAGTCGGTCGAAGTAGAGCCGGCGCAGCCGCGGCGAGCGCTTGAGCCGCATCCGCAGCCGGATGACGCCGAGCTCGGCCTGGAGCAACGTGTGCCCGCGAATACCGGAAGCGAGGCCGAGGGCCTGGTAGAGGGGCTCGAACCGATCTGCCAGCTCGCGCTTGTAGCGCTCCGCCCCTCCGAGGAACTCGACCCGGGTCAGTCCCTCGTCCGAGGCGACCTGGATCGTGTCCAGCGTGTTGACGAGCCCCGGGGAGTAGCGCGAGAGCGCAGGGTCGAACGCGAGCCGGTGGACGTACATGCACCCTTCGAAGGCGAAGAAGTAGTGGAAGGCGATTGCCCTTCCGTCGAGCGTCAGCGTCACGATGCGCGGGACGTCCAGCTCGGCCAGTCTGTGGATGACTGCCCGGTGAAACCGCATGCCCGTCGGCGTTACGAAGCCGGACCCGTCCGGCCGGCCGGCCCAACGGAGCGCGTGCAGGCGGAAGGCCTCCTCCAACGCCGCCTCCAGCTCAGCGGGGGTCCGCGCGACCGACACCTCGAGTCGTCCCAGGGCGGCAAGCTGACGTCGCCTGCGCCTGTGCAGGCTTCGCGTCTTCGCCGACGCCTTGGCCTCGTAGACGGCCTCCCAGCTCGGGCGAAGGTCGAGGACGGGAGCCTCGATTCGCGCGATCACGTGCAGGTGGCTCCGCCCAAGCGCGGTCACGATCCGGCTCCCAACGGGAATGCCGTACAGGTCGACGAGGTGGTGATCGGACGCGGCCAGCTGCCCGGCCAACAGTGCAGCCACCGAATCGTCGGCCTCGGACGCGAGCAGGAGATCCGCCAGCGCCGATTGCCGGCCGCCCATGAAGCGCACGACCCGCGCTCCTGACTTGACGCCGACCATCAGCGGGAGCGCGCCGAGCAGCCTCCCGTCCTGCCGGACGACGTGCACCCCAAGCTCCCCACTGTCGCCGTAGTGGCGCCACCACTCGCTGAGCCAGGCGTGGAGGAGGAACGGACTGGGTCGCGGCATCCCGCAGACGAGGTCGTCCCACTCCTCGACGAGTCCCTCGAAGGCAGCGGCACTCGACACGGTCTCGACAACCGGCGTTCGGCTCAGGACGGTCATGGCCTCGGCCTTTCCGTCCCGCCCAAGCGCCCGTGCGAAATCGCCGCTGCTCCGGGCCTGATGCGCCGGTAGTCGTTCTCGTAGTAGGCGTTCCCGATTCCGCGGTGATCGCCGATCGCCGCCCAGCGCTGGTTGGCGAAGGTGCTCCGACGCACTGTCGTCCGGGTCGTGCCCGCGTCGAGGAAGACGCCCGCGAGCCAGCTCTCGAAGCGGCTGTCCTCGATGATGTTGTCGACGCTCGCGGGCTGACCGCTCCAGGCCGGGTCGGCCCACTCGGCGACGATGCCGGTTCTCACGCTCGGCCTGACGCGAAGGCGCCGGAAGACGCTGTTGCGCGTGTAGTGCTCGAGGTAGATCCCGGTCGGCGTTCGCGCGACGTCGATGTCCTCGAACCTTGACCTGCGCGTGGCGGTACCCGTCCAGAGCCCCGTCCAGGCGCACCCCTCCGCTCGTACCCGCCGGACGCTGCCGCTGTTGCCGATCCAGACGCACGCCTCGGCCCTTCCCTCCGACGAGCCGGGAACGCGCCGTGAGACGTCGGCCACGTCGAGGTCGGAGATCCAGAACCTTCCCACCGGCGGCCTGGGGTTCAGCTCGTTGGCGTCGACGACGACGCCGTAGTGCGAGAACCCGCGCGCAACGACGCGCCGCACGATCAGCCCTGAGGGCTGACGAGCGACGATCCCGGCGGAGACGACCCGATGCCCGTTCAGCGTCGAGTCGAGCACACTCGAGTTCCGTCCGGTTCCCCAGACGGCGACGATCGCCCCGGCGACGGTCCTCGAGCGGCTGTCGACGTCGAAGACGATCCCGCGGACGAGACCGCCGCCGCGTCCGTGGTTTCCGCCGAGGCTCAGCCCCGCCTTGAGCACCACCGCGCCGAGCTTCGCCGCGTAGAGACGATGGCCGTAGGGGTTGAGGAAGGGTCGTCGGCTGCGATAAGTACCCGCAGCCAGCACGATCCGCTGCGCCTTGTGGCGGGCAAGGGCTGCGCGAAGCTGCGCCGAGGTGGACACCCGGACTGCGCCCGCCGGCACGCGATAGGTGGCGGGCGGCCGCGGCGGCGTGACGAACGGTCGCGGGACGGGCGGTTGGGCCGGCGAGAGTGCCGACTTCGCTCCGGCGGGGGTCGGTGCTGCCGGTCGATCCACCCCCAGGCCGGTGAGGCAGAGCACGAGTGCAGCGCCGACGCTCGGCGTGGCGAGAGTCCGGCGCTTCGCTCGCCCGGCCGGAGCGTCACTCGTCGGCTCCACGCGTGGCTCTTGCCGCCTCAGGCCGAGGACGATGAAGAACGTCTTGGCGCACACCGCCAGGTCGATGACCAGGTTCCGGTGCCGCAGGTACCAGAGATCGTAGGACAGCTTGACCGCCGTGCTCTCGCAATCGGCGGCATAACCAGAGCGAACCTGGGCCCAGCCGGTGATGCCGGGCTTAACCAGCAGCCGCCTGCTCCAGGAGGGGACGACGGCGTCGAGCAGTTCGATGAACTCCGGCCGCTCAGGGCGGGGGCCGACGATGGACATGTCTCCGCGAAGAACGTTGACCAACTGCGGAAGCTCGTCCAGGTGCGTCCGCCGGAGCATCCAGCCGATGCGCGTCGCGCGCGGGTCGCCGGCACTGGCCCACACCGGGCCGCCGACGCTCTCGGCGTCGTCGCTCATCGTCCGGAACTTGTAGATCGTGAAGAGCCGCCCGCGCTCGCCGATCCGTGTCTGCCTGAAGACGATGGGCCCCCGCGTCGTCGCAACGAGCAGCGCAACGAGGATCAACACCGGCGCCAGGACGACCAAGGCGAACGAGGCAAGCGCGATGTCGAACGTTCGCTTCGACCAGCGCGCGTACACCCGCTGGCGAAGATGAATCAGGCTCATGAACCACGCGGGAGTCAGATAGGGCACGGGTACCCGCCCGAAGGCCCACTCGTAGAAGCTCGATAGCCCGATCACCCTGAAGCGGCGGCGCGGGATCTCGAGCAGGCGTTCGACGGCGTCGTCACACGCGGGGCCGTCGGCGAGCACGATCAGCTCCGGGTGACCGGCCTCGACGATCCCCGGCAAGTCCGCGACTGCTCCCAGGAACGGAATCCCCAGCGCGCTGGGCTCGACCGGGTCCCCGACCGTGCCGACGACCTCAAACGGCACGCGGGTTCGCCGCACTTCCTCGACGAGAGAGTCGGCGATGCCCGGCGAGCCGACGACGAGCACGCGCCACCACGTCACACCGGTACGGCGGACGAGCCACTCCCAGACGGCGACGAGACCGAAGATCAGGGCCGCTGTCGCGAGGAGCCTCGGTGCTGTCAGTCCCACCCCGGGGACCCACTCGTTCAAAGCCGAAGCGAAGACCAGGCCCGTAACGGCTCCGATCGCAACCGTGATCGTCGAGTCAACGGTGTAGTGCCCAGCAGCGAAGGCGCTGTGAAACGCGGCAGCCCAGACCGCGGCCAGAAGCGAGACGGCGAGGAAGCCATTCGGCGTACGCTCGCCGGCGGATCCCGCGTAGACCGCGAGCCAGACGAGAGCGATGCGGCCACACCCGGCAAACGCCCTCCCGACCGCGCGGTCGTTCGGCCACCTGCGTGCATCAGCTGTGAGCCGGACAGACAGGGAGGCGGTCACCGGCGAGTCCGCGCGCTCATGCCCTCCTCCGCCTCAGGCTCGTCGCGGAGAACCATCCCGCCAAGCACATCAGGTAGAGGAACGCCGCCAGCACTCCTAGCTGGAGGAGCAGACGGTTGTCTCTCACAGGCTCCTGCTCCGGCGCCGCGGGCAGCACCTGCGCCGCGTCGTACGAATCCGGCCGAGGCCACGCCCGCGCGGGACGCTTCCCAGCGGCTGCACCGACGCCGGCCTTGGCGTCGTCGCAGCACTCCGGCCGCGCTTTGGGTGCGACCCGCCGGGCGCTCGTGCGTCTTGGAACCTGCGTCGCCGCGAGCAAGCGCCTCGAGCGACCGACGTGTGGAGCGCGGATCGTCCGGGCAGGCACCGCGGGCACCGCGTCCGCCGCCGCCCGTGTCGGTCGGGGACGGGTCTCAGGCGCCACCGCCCGTGGTGCCCGGGTCTTCGCAGATGCCGGAGGGGCGACCTCATTCGCTTCGCCGCTGCAACAGTCGCTGGGGGTGTCGTTCTGCGTCGTCTGCTGCGGTGGCGCGACGACCGCCTCGGTGGTCGAGGAAGTGTGCTCACTCGACGCCGACACCGAGACGTCCACGCTCGCTGTCGACACGGAGATGTCGACAGTCCCCGCCTGCACGTGCACCGAGACCGCCGGGACGCTGACGCTCACCTGAACCGCGATCGTCGGGATCGTCGGTACTACAGGCGGCTGGGGAGCGTCCTCCGCTCGGGCTGTCGCGACGTGCACCACGAGCGCCAGGAAACAGACGGCCGACAGCGTGGTGAGGCGGCGCGTCGCAGCCGAATCTCGCGCGTTACGACCCGACGGCGTGCAGGTACATCCGATCCACTCTCCGCCGCAGCAACGTCTTCCAGACACGGCCAAAACTTCGCCCCCGTTGCTTGTATCGAACGTTGCAGAGACCGGACGCGAAGTCAATGCGATTCGGAAAAACCTACCCGCCGACCTGTACTGCCGACGCTCTGATCGCAAAATCGACGGCTGGCAGAGCAACGCAGCAGACGTCCGGCTCTACCATGGTTGGTCTGGGGCCGTTAGCTCAGTTGGTAGAGCAGGGGACTTTTAATCCCAAGGTCGCTGGTTCGATCCCAGCACGGCCCATGCGAGTGAATCATCTTCGACCGTTCTGACTTCCCAACCACCACGGAGGCATGCCATGCCCGTCCACGGCACGCTCGATGACATGCCCGCAGCAACGGTTGCCCATACCGACGCGCGCTGGCATCCAATTCGCAACTACTTCGGGATCACCGCATTCGGCATCAACGGCTACACCGCGGCACGAGCCGGTGATCGCCTCATCGGCGAGCACGACCACGCAGATCCTGAGGACGAGCAGCACCAGGAGCTGTACTTCGTCCACTCCGGCCGAGCACGATTCATTGTCGACGGCGCCACTATCGAGGCTCCCGCCGGCACGTTCGTGAGCGCATGCGACATGACCACACGACGTTCGGCGACCGCAGAGGAAGACAACACGGTCGTGCTCGTCATCGGCGCCGAGTCGGGGGCGGCGTTTGCGATTACACCGGCCGAACGCGCCGAACTCGCTGAGGCCGAGCTGCCGGTGCACCCAGCGTAATCGGTGCCCGCGAGGTCACTGCTCCATCAAGCGGCCCTCGCCGATCGTCCGCGCCATCTCCTTCGACTCTTCCCGGTACCAGCCGCCGTCCTCCAGCTCGATTGCCGGGTAGAGCGGTTGGCCGGTGCCCGCGATCACGGCGACCCGGTTCTTGGGTCGCCACGGCCCCGCCACCACCTCGTAGGGGATGCCCTGGTCGTCGAGCGCCTTCTGCACCCTCCAGCAGGGGCCGAACTTCCATGGAGTTCCGCAGCGGTGCAGCTTCAGCGCCATGCCGGCCGAACCTTCCTGACGCCGATTCCGGGGATCTACCCCACCTCAGCGGCGGGAAGGGAGGGCGGCTTGGGCTCGACACGTGACGGTTCGACACGGAGGATCCGCGCGGCCCACTCCGGGAGCCACCAGTTCCAGCGGCCGAAGAGGGCGACCGCAGCGGGCGCGAGGACGCCGCGGATGATCGTCGCGTCGATCAGGATTCCGCCGCCGAGCGCGGTGGCGAAGATCTTTGCCTCAGTGCCCGGCTGGAGTGCGAAGGCGACGAACGCGAGGCCGAGGATCAGCGCCGCGCTCGTGACGAGGCGCCCCGTGCGACCGATGCCCTCGATGACGGAGGCCTCGGTCGAGCCGGTGCGGTCGTATGCCTCCCGCATCCGGCTGATGATGAAGACCTGGTAGTCCATCGAGATGCCGAAGAGGAAGGCGAAGACGACGACCGGCAGCTCGACGTTGATCGCCTGCGTCGCCTCGATGCCCCAGATCGCCTCCGAGCCGTAGCCCTTCTGGTAGACGAGCACGATCAGCCCCCAGGCGGCCGCAACGGAGAGCAGGTTCAGGAGGACGGCCTTGAGCGGCAGGATCAGCGAGCGGAACGCCCGCGCGAGCAGGATGAACGTGAGGATCGAGATCAGCGCGACCATCAGCGGGAAGTTGCCGTAGACGGCCCCGAGGAAGTCGGCGCCCTGCGCCGCCTCGCCACCGATCGTCACTTCTGTCGGCAGCGCCCGCGCACCGACGCGCAGGCGGTCGAGCGTCTCTCGGCCCGCCGGCGAGTTCCCATCCTCGGTCGGGACGACGACGACGATCGCCGTCCCCTCACGGCGCCAGTCGGCAGGTGCCGCCGCGCTGTGGACACCATCGACTTGCGCGAGCACCTGCGCGACGTCGCCGGGGTCGCCTGAGCGAACGAGCGCGTCGAACGGTGAGAGCGGGCCGGTGCCGATGCCCGAGTCCTCCAGGTTCTCGAGGCCGGAGCGTGCAGGCCCTTCCTTTGCGAGCGAAGCGGCGAGCGGGTTCCCGAGCTGGATGTTCGCGGCCGCCACCACCAGGGCGAGCAGCACGGCCGTCGACGCCACGGCGGCGGGCCAGCGATGGCGCACGATCATGCGCGCCCAGGCCGACCAGCCACGACTGGCCTGCGCGTCGCGTCGGTTCCGCGGCCAGTCGAACCTCGGCCCGATCGTCGCCAGCACGACCGGCAGCAACGTGACGGCCACGGCGACGCTGACCAGCGCGATCATCAGCCCGGCGACGCCGATGCTGCGCATGAAGGGCACGGGCAGAGCCAGCAGCGCGAGCAACGAGATCGCCACGGTGGTGCCGCTGAACACGACGGCTGTACCGGCGTGCTGCATCGCGTTCCGGACCGCCGCGTCGTTCGTCACCCCCGGCCGCTGGCGTTCCTCACGCCAGCGAACGACGACAAGGAGCGCGTAGTCGATCGCGATCCCGAGCCCGATCAGCGCAACGAGGAACTGGACGATCACCGAGACGTCGGTCACGCTCGCGAGCGGCCAGACGAGCAGGAAGGTCGTCGGGATCGCGACGAGTGCCATCAAGAGCGGCACCAGGGCCATGAACGAGCGGAAGACGAAGGCGAGGACGAGCAGCGCGCCCAGCGCCGCCACGAGCGTCCCCAGCACGACGCCGGCGCCGTCGCCCTCGCTGTCCCCCGCGGACGCACGGAGTGCGTCGAGCCCAGTCACTTCGACCGCGGATCCGCCGACGGTGACACCCGCCAGAGCGACCTGCGCCGCGCGGGCCTCCTCCTGGCCGGGATCGACTCCACCCTTGGCCGGGATATAGACGAGCGCAAACGTGGTTCGTCCGTCGTCGGAGACGAACGCCCGGTCGCCGGTCGAGGCAAAGGAGGCGCTCATCGACTCCGGCAGCGCGGCCTCGACTCTCGCCAGCGCCGCGTCGAGTTCCTCGCGAACGCCGGGCGAATCGACGGTCTTCCCCTGGGGGAGTGTCACCACGGGCACGATCGGCGCGACGTCGCCGCCGGCGCCGTACGTCTCGCTGAGCTGCTTGTTCGTCTCGAAGCCCTCGCGGCCCGGAATGTTGAACTGCTGCGAGAGAGCGCTGCCCGCCGGCCCGAGCGCGGCGAGGGAGGCGATCCAGACCACCGCCCAGAGTCCGAGGACGAGCCGCTTGTGGTCGAGGACCCAGCCGGTCAGCGCGGCCATCGAGCCGCTCCCCGAGTCTCGAGTACCCGACGGCAACGGCACCTCTGTGCGAGTGCTCGAACCTTCCATGACGACCCCTTTCCACAACGGTTCCTCGTATTCAGCCACCTTAGTGCCTGTAACCCGAGCCGCAAAATCCCCCAAGGCCTGTCCGCCGCCGACGAGCGCACGCAGTCGGAGCGCGTTGCTGCTCTTACGTCAGGCCGAAGCAGCTCCAACGCCGGCTCTGCGACCGCAGTTCTCGCCCGTCTCGCGGTCGAAGTAGTGGAAGCCGGCGGGATCGACCGCGAGCCGCAGCGGCGCACCCGGACGGGCTGCCGTCGCCTGATCGACGCGCGCGGTGAACTTGGCGCCGTCGCGGGCGATCAGGGTCTCCTCGTCCTGATCCTGCCGCAGCTCCTCGGTGTGCACCGGGGTCGCGTCGAGGTGGAAGACGACGAGCGCGTCCGAGCCCAGGTCCTCGAGCACGGTCACATCGACGTCGAGGTGCGGCAGCGAGGGATCCGCGAAGCTCGCGTCCTCGAACGACTCGGGCCGGATCCCGAGCACGATCCGGCCGTTCGACGTCCCGGGCAGGTGCTCGGCCGGAAGGGGGATCCGGTGACCGCCGAACTCGAGCGTGTCGCCGTCGAGCCTCGCCTCGACGAGGTTCATCGCGGGCGAGCCCATGAAGGACGCGACGAACAGGCTCGCCGGGTGCATGTAGAGCGTCTTCGGCGCATCGACCTGCTGGATCCGCCCGTCTCGCATCACGGCCACGCGCTGTCCCAGCGTCATCGCCTCGACCTGGTCGTGGGTGACGTAGACGGTGGTCGCGCCGAGGCGCGCGTGCAGGCTCGCGAGCTCGGCCCGCATCCCGACACGAAGCTTGGCGTCGAGATTCGAGAGCGGCTCGTCCATCAGGAAGGCCTTCGGCTCGCGCACGATCGCGCGACCCATCGCCACGCGCTGCCGCTGCCCGCCCGAGAGCGCCGCCGGCCGCCGGTCGAGCAGCTCGTCGAGCCGCAGCAGCCGAGCGACCCGCTCGACTCGCTCCTCGGTCTCCTGCTTGCCGAGCCGGCGCACCTTGAGGCCGTAGCCGAGGTTCTGGCGGACGCTCATGTGCGGGTAGAGCGCATAGCTCTGGAACACCATCGCGATGTCGCGGTCGCGGGGCTGCAGGTCGGTGACGTCGCGCCCGCCGATGAAGACGGCGCCTGCGTCGACGTCCTCGAGCCCGGCGATCAGCCGCAGCAGCGTCGACTTGCCGCAGCCGGAGGGGCCGACCAGGACCATGAACTCGCCGTCGTCGATCCGAAGCGAGACGTCGTCGACCGCGGCCACGCCGCCGGCAAAGACCTTCGAGATCCGCTCGAGGACGATCTCAGCCATCGGCGCCGCCCCGGCTCACGCCGCCACCGGCTCCAGCCCGGCGCGAAGCACCATCCGGATCTCCAGCCGGTCGTCGAGCACGACGACGTCGGCGTCGCCGCCCGGCCGAAGCACGCCGAGCCCGGGCCTCCGGGCGGCGCGTGCGGGCACGGAGGTCGCCGCCGCGACCGCGTCGACGAGCGGGGCTCCCAGCGCGTGCAGGTTCCTGACCGCCTGGATCATCGTCACGACGCTGCCGGCGATGACACCGTCGGCGCGACGGGCGACACCGTCGCGGATCTCGACCTCGACGCCGCTCAGACGGGAGTTGCCGTCGCCCGTGCCGGCGGCTGCGATCGCGTCCGTGACCAGCGCGACGCGGCCCGACGCCGCCCGCCAGACGACCTGGGCCGTCTCCGGAGCGAGATGGTGCCCGTCGAGAATCACCTGGACGACCACCTCGTCGCGGGCGAGCGCGGCGCCCGCGATCCCCGGGTCGCGGTGGCCGAGCGGCCGCATCGCGTTGAAGAGGTGCGTGACGGTGCCGACACCCCGGTCGAAGGCCGCGCCGGCCTGGGCGGCGGTCGCGTCGGAGTGGCCACACGAGACGACGACACCGCGCTCTTGGAGCAGGTCGACGAGCTCGAGCGCGCCCGGAAGCTCGGGCGCGAGCGTGACGTAGGCGACGGGGCCCGCGGCGAGCAGGCGTTCGAGCAGGGCGCGGTCGGGATCGCGCCGCGACGCTTCCGGATGTGCTCCGAGCCGGTGCGGCGAGAGGAAGGGGCCCTCGAGGTGGACACCGAGGATCCGCGGGCCGGCCTTCTCGACCGCAGGCACCTCCCGGAGTGCCGCGATCAGATCCTGCTCGGGCGCCGTGATCAGCGTCGGCTGATACGCGGTGACACCCCCCTCGAGCAGCGCCTCGCCGGCAGTCCTGTACCCGGCCGCGTCCGCGGCGGCGAAGTCGACGCCGCCGTAGCCGTTCACCTGCAGGTCGACGAAGCCGGGCGCCGCGATGCCGCCGCCGCTCTTTGGCGCGAGACCGACCGAGACGATCCTCCCGTCTGCGACCTCAACGTCGCCGCGCAGCAGTTCGCCCTCGACGATCGCTGACTCGACGCCCAGTCTCATTGAGCGGGATCCTGCACGAGTGCCCGGCGGACGACGCCGCCCGCGGCTGCGAGCCTCGCCCGCGCGCTCGCCGCGTCCAGGCCGGAGAGCAGCGAGACGATCGCAACCTTCGCGTCGCCCTCCGACGACTCGAGCGCGGCGTCGACCTCGGCCTCGGCGGCGCCGGTCGCGATCACGACGGCGCTGCGGGCGCGGTTCCGGAGCTTCGCGTTGCTGGCGACGACGTCGACCATCAGGTTGCCGTAGGTCTTGCCGAGTCGGATCATGGTCACGGTCGAGATCGTGTTCAGGAGCAGCTTCTGGGCCGTGCCGGCCTTCATCCTCGTCGAGCCCGCGATCACCTCGGGGCCGACGACGACGGCGACCTCGTGGTCGGCGAGCCGCCCCAGCTCGGACTCGTCGGCGCAGACGAGGGCGACCGTCAGCGCACCGGCCGCACGGGCCGCGTGCGCGGCGCCGGCGACGTACGGCGTGCCACCGCTCGCCGAGAGCAGGACGACGGCGTCATGTTCCTGAACCCCCGCGGCTTCGACGTCGCGTGCGCCCGCCACGTCGTCGTCCTCAGCTGCCTCCTGCGCGACCGCGAGCGCCGCGACGCCGCCCGCCACCAGCACGACCACCTGCTCGGGCGGCACGCCGAACGTGGGTCCGCACTCGGCCGCGTCGACCGCGGCCAGCCTGCCGGACGAGCCGGCGCCGACGTAGATCAGCCGGCCGCCCCTCGCGAGACGCTCGGCGATCGCGTCGATCGCCGCAGCGAGCGGCCCGGCGGCGTTGCGCACGGCCGCCGGTACGCCCGCATCCTCCTCGTTGATCAGCTCGACGAGCTCGAGGGTCGAGCGCAGATCGAGGTCGGAGCGGCCGGAGACGTGATCCTCGGTGACGGGCTGACCGTTACGCATCGTGCCGGAGTGTAGTACCGGTCCTGTCCACATTTCAACAGAGTGGTATTGACCACTTGCGGTCCACGGGGGTAGGATGCGGCTTCGCGATGACCACGCCACAGCGGATCACGAAGCAGAGCCAGACGCGGGAGCGCGTGATCGACCTGATGGAGCGCTTCGGCGTCGGCAACGCAATCCCCTCGGAACGCCAGCTCAGCGTCGACCTCGGCGTCTCCCGGCTGACGGTGCGCGCCGCGCTCGACGACCTCGTGCGCGAGGGCTACCTCGTCCGCCGGCGCGGCAGCGGCACCTTCGTCCGCGAGCCGAAGATCGCCCAGGAGCTGACGATGACGTCGTTCAGCGAGGACATGGTGCAGCGCGGGATGCGACCGGGGAGCAAGACCCTCTCGCTGACCGTGACGACGGCGGGCGCGTATCTCGGCCGCTGCCTGCACGTGTCGCCGTCGGAGCGGATCGTGATCGTGAAGCGGCTGCGGCTCGCGGACGGCGAGACGATGGCGATCGAGACCCTGCACGTGCGCGAATCGCTCGTGCCCGGACTGACCCCCACCGACCTCGAGGAGCACTCGTTCTACGAGCTGCTTGCCACTCGCTACGGCATCGTGACGGTGGGCGGCACCCAGACGATCGAGCCGACCGTGACCAACGAGGAGGAGTCGGCGGCGCTCGGCGTGCCGCTGCACTCGCCCGCCTTCCTCTTCGAGCGGACGACGCGCGCTGAGAACGACGAGATCGTCGAGTTCGTCCATTCGATCTACCGCGGCGACAGGTATCGCCTCGTCACCGAGCTGAACCGGCGCGACCGCGCCGGTGCGACGCCGGTGTTCGTCTTGCGCGACGCCGGATGACCGCTCTTCCGGCCGAGGAGCTCGCGCCGGGCGCACTGCTCCTGAGTGAGATCCGGGAGCAGCCCGCCGCGCTCGAACGGCTGCTCGAGCACTCCGACGAGTACTCGGCCGTGGCCGCGGTCGCCCGCGACCGCGGGCTGAGCCTGGTGCGGATGGTCGGGCACGGGTCGTCGGACAACGCCGCCTCCTACGGCGTCTACGCCTTCGGCCTGCTGCCGCGCTGGACCGCCGTTCGGGACTCGATCTCGCTGTCCGTCTACTACGGGGCCGAGATCGACCTGCGCGGCTCGTGCATCGTCGCGCTCTCGCAGTCCGGCGAGACGCCCGACGTCCTCGCCTACGTCGAGCGGGCGCGCTTGCGGGGCGCCCTCACGATCGCGATCACGAACGATCCGCAGTCGGCGCTGGGCGAGGCGGCCGAGCTCGTGCTGCCGCTCGCGGCCGGCCCGGAGCACTCGATCGCTGCGACGAAGACCTACACCGCCCAGGTGGCGGCGCTCGCGCTCCTGGCAGGTCACGCCGCCGGGCAGGGGGCGATGATCGGCGAGGGGATCCGCGCCGTCGCCGCCCAGCTCGACGACGCGATGCCGGGGCTCGAGCGGCGGCTCGCCGAGGTCGCCGTCGCGTTCGCGTTCGTCGGCCGCATGTTCGTGATCGGCCGCGGCCCCGAGTTCGCGACCGCGCGCGAGATCTCGTTGAAGCTGCTCGAGACGTGCCGTGTCGCCGCCGAGCCGCTGACGGCCACGGACCTCATGCACGGCCCGCTCGCCGCGCTCGACGGGCTCTTCCCGGTCTGGACGATCGGCTCGGACGACGAGAGCCTGCCGGCGGTTCGCGACGCCGCAGCGCGTGCCCTCGCTGCGGGGGCAACGCTGGTCGCGAGCGGACCGGCTGCGCGTGAGATCGCCGGCGCCGCGTTCTCGGTGCCCGTTCCGACACCGGCGGTGACGCTGCTCTCGCCGCTGCTCTCGGTCGTTCCGGGACAGCTGCTCGCCTGGGCGCTCGCACAGGCCAAGGGGCTCGATCCCGACCGCCCGAACGGCCTCAGCAAGATCACGCACGCGCTCTAGGGCACCTGGTCAGTACCAGTCCTAGGCGGATCGGTGAGTTCGCCGACCAGCTCGTGCCTTGAACCGCCCTTTCAAGCTGTTAGCGGCAGCGCGGCGGGCACAGGACATACCCCTTGACAGGACCGATTCGATGTGCGAGCCTCCGGCTGATCATGAATTGGTCAATACCATTTCGGTGGCAGCGTTCCTCAGACAGCGCTCCTGCCGACGCGAGGAGGAGGTCTCGAATGAGACTACGTTTGTTCGCAACGGCCGTGCTCGTCGTCGCAATCGCGATCGCAGCGGCCTCAGCGACCGGCGCGTCGCAGGCGTCGCCGGCGAAGGCGCAGGCCGACGCGCTCACGGTCTGGCTGATGGGCGATGCCCAGGCCAACTGGCCCGAAGCGGTAGCCGCCGCCAACCAGGCGTTCAGGAGCCAGCACCCCGGCGTCGACGTGAACGTCCAGTACCAGAGCTGGGGCGACTACAAGACGAAGTTCGAAGCGACACTCTCGGCCGGCAGCGGCCCCGACGTGATCGAGTTCGGCAACACCGACGTGCCGAAGTACAGCTCGGCCGGAGCCCTCTCGGCGCTCACCCGGTCCGAGTTTCCGAACTCCGGCACCTGGCTCTCGGGCCTGACGAAGGCGGGTAGCTACAACGGCAAGCTCTACGCCGTCCCGTACTACGCGGGCGCGCGTGGCGTCATCTACCGCACGGATCAGTACAAGGCGGCTGGGATCGCGAAGACCCCGAAGACCCTCGCCGAGTTCAACGTCGCGAACGCGAAGCTGATGAAGCAGTTCGGCGGCTCCAAGAACCCGACCTACTCGGCCGTCTATTTCCCGGGCCGCTACTGGTACGCCGCGATGTCGTTCGTCTACGACTACGGCGGACAGATCGCGAAGACGAGAAACGGCAAGTGGATCGGCACGCTGCACGAGCCGAAGGCTCTCTCCGGCCTGACCGCGTGGCGCAACGTCGCCAGGAGCTACTCGCGGGCGAACAAGACCGGTGACGAGGCTCATCCGCAGCAGGCGCTCGTGTTCGCGAAGGGCGCGGTCGGCTCGTTCGTCGGCAACGGCTGGGAATGGCCGTATGCCCTCGATCCGAAGCTCGGCAACCCGGCCCTCACGGGCAAGATCGGCGCCTACCCGATGCCGAGCCACACGCCCGGCAAGTACATGCCGACGTTCCTCGGCGGCTCCAACCTCGCCGTGCCGGTCACGAGCAAGCAGAAGGCGCTCGCCTCCGACTGGATCGCCGCGTTCACGAACACGCAGAACATGACGCGGATGGCGACGGGCGGCGGCGTGATCCCGAACACGACGAGCCTCGCCCGGATCAACGCGGCGAAGCCGACGCTGGCCCCGTTCGCCGAGGCCGCGAAGTACAGCTGGTTCGTCCCCTCGACGCCGAACTGGGCGAACGTCGAGAGCGCGAACGTGCTGCAGAGCATGCTCAGCGGAATCCTCCGCAATCCGTCGAAGACGAAGGAGCTCGCGACCGCCGCCAGCGAGCGGATCACGGAGATCCTGAACGAAAGCTGACCCCCCGCCAGTGAAAGACCACTCAGCCGTTCCCCTCGCTGTCGAGCCGGCCCTCGTGCCGGCTCGACGGCGTCGGCGGGCCAAGCCCGGCCGGGTCGTCAGCCCCTATCTCCTCCTGCTGCCGGCGCTCGCCGTCATCGGGGCGGTGCTCGGCTATCCGCTCTACCGCCTCGTCACGCTCTCGTTCCAGGAGTACGGGCTCCCCGAGCTGATCGCACACGAGGGCCACTGGATCGGGTTCGACAACTACACGGAGATCCTCGGCGACCGCTGGTTCTGGACGGTGCTCGGCCGGACGGTTGCGTTCACCGCCGTCACGGTCGGGCTGACGATGCTCTTCGGGACGCTGATCGCGCTCCTGCTCCAGCGCCTGGGGACGTTCATGCGCCTGCTGATCACGACCGGGCTCGTGCTCGTGTGGTCGATGCCGCCCGTCGTCGCGGTGACCATCTGGAGCTGGATGGTCGACTTCGAGTTCGGCGTCCTCAACTGGACGCTGGCGCAGCTGGGCTTCGAGTCCTACGCCCACCACGACTGGTTCGTCAACCCGATCCAGGGCTGGGCGATCATCACCGCGATCATCGTCTGGGGCGCGATCCCCTTTGTCGCGATCACGATCTTCGCCGGCCTGACCCAGGTCTCGGGGGAGATGGTCGAGGCGGCGTCGATCGACGGCGCGGGCGCGTTCCGGGTCTTCCGCGACATCACGCTTCCGATCCTGAAGCCGATCTTCGTCATCCTCGCGAGCCTGTCGGTGATCTGGAACTTCCAGGTCTTCAGCCAGATCTGGATCATCCGTAACGCCCGGCCCGAGGACGACTACTTCGTGCTCAGCATCTACTCCTTCGTCGAGTCGTTCAACACGAGCCAGTACGGGCTCGGCTCGGCGATCGCGCTCGTGATGGTGCTGGCGATGCTCGTGGTCACCTTCGTCTACATCCGCCAGATGGTGCGGATCGGGGAGGTCGATTGAGCGCGCACGCGGAGCCGGCTCCTCCCCCGCGCCGGCGCCGCAGGCGCAAGCGGACGCTGCAGCGCATCGGCCTGAACGCACTCGGGCTCTTCGTCTTCGTCGTCATGACCTTTCCCGTCTACTGGATGGTCTCGACGTCGTTCAAGCAGGGCGGCGAGATTCTCTCCTTCACGCCCCAGTTCATCCCGACGAACCCCACGCTCGACAACTTCCGCGACGCGATCAACCGCGACCTCTTCTGGTCGGGCGTGCGCAACAGCCTGATTGTCGTCCTCGCCGTCGTCGTCGTCTCGGTTGTGCTGGCGTTCCTGGCCGCGCTGGCGCTGGCCAAGTTCCGGTTCCACGGCCGCACCGCCTTCGTCGTGGTCGTCTTCGGCGTCCAGATGGTGCCGCTCGCGGCGCTGGTGATCCCGCTCTACATCACCTTCAGCGCCGTCCACCAGGTCGACAAGCTCTCCGGCGTCGTGATCGCGTACGTCGCGGTCGTCCTGCCCTTCTGCGTCTGGACGTTGCGCGGCTTCATCGGCGGAATCCCGAAGGAGCTCGAGGAGGCGGCGATGGTCGACGGCTCGACGCGGCTCGGCGCCTTCGTGCGCATCCTGCTGCCGCTCGTCGGCCCCGGTCTCGTCGCGACGTCGATCTTCGCCTTCATCCAGGCCTGGAACGAGTACATCATCGCCTACGTCATGCTCTCGAGCGCGGACAAGCAGACGATCACGATCTGGCTCGCGAACTTCATAACGGGTACGACCCGCGGGGTCGACTGGGGGACGCTGATGGCCGCTTCGACGCTCACCGCCCTGCCGGTCGTCATCTTCTTCGTGCTCGTGCACCGGCGGATCGCCTTCGGCCTGACCGCGGGCGCCGTCAAGCAGTGAGCGAGCTCGACCGCCTGGCCGCCGCCTGCCTCCAGCCGAGCTTCCCCGGCTACGTCGTTCCGGAGTGGGTCGCGCGCTGGCTCGAGCGTGGGTTGGGCGGGATCACCCTCTTCGCCTACAACGTGCGCGATCCCGAGCAGCTTGCGCAGCTGACCGGCTCCCTGCGCGCGGAACGGCCCGAGCTTCTGATCTCGATCGACGAGGAGGGCGGTGACGTGACGCGGCTCGAGGCCGAGCACGGCAGCTCGTACCCCGGCAACCTCGCGCTCGGCGCCGTCGACGACGTAGCGCTGACCGAGTCCGTGGCGGGGGCGATCGCAGGTGAGCTGGCCTCCGTCGGCGTCAACCTGAACCTCGCGCCAGTCGCCGACGCGAACACCAACCCCCGGAATCCCGTCATCGGCGTGCGCAGCTTCGGCTCCGATCCCGAGCTCGTTGCGCGCCACGTCGCTGCGTTCGTCGCCGGTACGCAGCGCCAGGGCGTGGCGGCCTGCGCGAAGCACTTCCCGGGTCACGGCGACACCGCTGCCGACTCGCATCGTGAGCTCCCCGTGGTCGCCGGCGACCTCGAGGGAGCGCTGGTCCCGTTCCGCGCGGCGGTCGACGCGGGTGTTCGGGCGATGATGGCCGGTCATCTGCTCGTGCCCGATCTCGACGACGTGCCCGCAACGCTCAGCCACCCGATTCTCTCCGGGCTGCTCCGCGGCGAGCTCGGCTTCGACGGCTTGCTCGTCACGGACGCGCTCGAGATGGCGGCGGTCAGCGAGACGTTCGGGCTGGAGGAAGCGGCCGTACGCACGCTGATAGCCGGTTCGGACTCACTCGGGCTCGGCCACGACCTGCACGAGGAAGCGGTCGAGCAGGTCCATGCCGCGATCGTCGGCGCCGTCCGCTCCGGCCGTCTCACGGAAGAGCGCCTCGCCGAGGCGGCGGAGCGCGTCGCCGCTCTCTGCCACTGGGCCTCGCCGACCAGCGACAGCGCCGCCGGCCGCAGCGCCGGCGCCGAAGCCGCACGTCGCGCGCTTCAGGTCTCCGGCGACCTCGCCGCCGCCGGCCCGATCCTCGTCCTCGAGCTCCGTCCCGAGGCGAACATCGCCGCGGGCGAGGCCACGCACGGGCTCGGGGACGTCCTGCCCGACGCCGTGTCGATCCAGCTCCGCGAGGGCCCGCGCGACCTGGCTGCGCTGCTCGCGCAGCACGACGGGCGCCGCCTCGTCGTCGTGGCCCGCGACGCCGGCAGGCATGCGTGGCAGGAGCAGACCGTGGCGGCAGCCGCCGCGCTTCGACCCGAGCTCGTCGTGGTCGAGACCGGGCTTCCCGCCGGCCGGCCCGCAGCCGGGCCGTTCATCCTCACCTTCGGTGCGGGGCGCGCGAACCTCGAGGCGGCGGCGTCGGCTCTTAGCCAGTCGTAGGGGCGGCGCCCGGCCGAGGCCGAGCGCCGCCCTTCCATCTAGCCGTTCGCGCCCTCGGCGTCGAACCTC
>Ga0190265_10000343_pt1 | contig 36014 bp, 29 predicted proteins | sample Popmic124T_FD_133135 | JGI IMG/M metagenome (GOLD analysis project Ga0190265, IMG submission 133135) | Populus adjacent soil microbial communities from riparian zone of Indian Creek, Utah, USA - 124 T | ecosystem: Environmental > Terrestrial > Soil > Riparian zone | place: USA: Utah | collected... | reverse complement strand
TCTACAGGATCCTCGATCTGTTCGTCGGCTCCAACCTCGCCCGCCGGGTCGAGAGCGCCAACGCCTATATCGCCAACGACCATCCCGATTGCCTGCACGATTGCATCTTCCTGATCTGCGACACTTGCGGCCAGGCCAAGCATATCGACGACGACCGCATCACCGGCGGAGTCCGCGCCGCCGCCAAGGCCGCCGGCTTCAAGGCCGACCGCCCGGTGATCGAAGTGCGCGGAACCTGCGGCGACTGCGAAGGCGAATAAGGCGGTCCGCGCCTAAGATTACAAAGTTGACACTAGGAGGGCGCTGTCTGGCGGATCGTTCAGCGTGGCAGATGGCGCGCTTACCCCACTGCCAATCTTCGAAAAGCCGCCAATAGCCCCCGCATATGCGCTCGCCGGCAATGCCTATTCATCTGAGAAAGAGCCCGTCGCCCGCCCAACGCGCGATTTCGAATGCGGGCAGAAAAGCAGATGAAATCCTACATTGGAAGCGAAAAGGCCCGGTTTGTTCCGAATGCGCGACCGCAGCCGCCGGGGCCCGGAATGCCGTGTCGATGGCGGCGAACCCTGCGGCACGGCGATCCCGCTTTGCGGCTATGCAGCATCCCGGCGGAGCCGCGGCGCCGCCTGCACCGGTTCCTCACCGAACCATCATTCGACAGCGCTCCACAAGCTACAGGGGCGACCACTCTCGCTTCGGACCCCAAGTGATCCACGTACGCTGCCCCATCGCCGCGTGGGGTGGGCCGCGCCGGCCAAGATGAAGTTTCCAATATGCACAGAAAATAGGTCACAAAGGCACATTCTCAAGTTTGAGGCGACGAAGTTAACTTCGGATCGATGCCCTATTGTGCAAGCGGCTTTATTCCGGTGGCTGCCGCCTTTCGCAAACTCTTTAAATACGCTAAACTCTGTTGTCCCCAAGCGGCTGGAGGCAGGCCATGGCGCAGGTCGATGCGATGCAGGTTAGGCCGGGTAGTGCGCGAATCAGTTGGCGCGTCCGCTTCGCCTATCGCGACGACGACATCCGGCCGGTTTCCGCGACGCGCGTAGCGATGGTCGCGCTTGGCAGCGCCGGTTCGCCGGGCGGCTGGGAGGGCAAGGCCTCGGGCGCCTGGATAGAAGTGGTGGACAGCGAGCGGGGCCGCTGCTGGGCGCGCTCGATCCGTCAGCCGAATCGCCCCGACCGCGAAGTGTTTCTTGAGAACGGCGAATGCACGCACGTCGCCCGGGAAGTCGTCGAAGGCGAGTTCGAGCTTATTCTCCCTGATTTCGGCCCCAACGCGGTATTCGTCCTGCATACGTCGCCTGCCGCCGCGCCTGAGAAGGCCGCGGCGCCCCGCGTCAAGCTGGAACGCACCGAGCTCGTGCGGCTTGAAGAAGCCGGGCCGCAGCCGCCCGAACCGGTGCCAAGCCCGATCGCCAGGACCGGAGGCCGGAAACCGAAGACCAGCGGGGGAGCATGACGACGTGGGCACGTCCGATGGCTTTGTCTTGGGCCGCACCAAGATCGTCGACCATGGGTCCGCGAGCCTGCGTTTCAACATCGTCATCGTCGGCGACGGCTATACGGCCGATCAGATGGAGCTGTACGCCGCCGACGTCGACCGCATCGTCGCCTATATGCGGTCCCAGCGGCCGCTGGACGAGCTGTGGTGCGGGATCAATGTCTACCGCATCGACGTAAGCTCGCTCGACTCGGGCGCGGACGATCCCGTTACGTGTCCCGACGGCAGTACCGGATCGGGGGCCATGCCGCGGACCTATTTCGACGCGAGCTACTGTATCGGCGGAGTCCGCCGTGGGCTGGCTGTGAACAATGCCACCGTCAAGTCCGTCGCCCAGACCCACGTGCCGGAAGTCCACTTCATGCTTTGCGTCGTCAACTCTCCCATATCCGGCGGCATGGGCGGCGAGGTCGCGACGATGGACCGCAGAGGCGCCGATACCGCCGTTCACGAAATGGGTCATTCGGTATTCGGCCTTGCCGACGAGTATGAATATTACCGCGGCTGCGGCAGCGGCGAAACCGACCATAATCATCATCCGGCCGTCGAGCCTTGCGAACCCAACGTCACCATCAACACCGATCCGGCGACCATCAAATGGGCGGCGCAGCTGACGAACGCGGCGGACGGACTACCGACCCAAACCAATCCCGATTGCACGAAATGCCTACCCGACCAGAGTCCGGGCTCGAGCCTGTATATAGGCGCTTTCGAAGGCGGCCATCACCATCACTGCGGCGTCTTCCGCCCGCGCAAGAACTGCATGATGCGCATGGGCTCGGCGGGCGCCGGTTTCTGCGCGGTCTGCCAGCAGGTGATCCGCGCCTCGCTGGCGCCGTACGTGACGGCCGAGAGCCTCACGCTCACGACGCCGAGCATTGCCTTCGCCGACATCCCGGAAGGGGTGGGGGGCAGCGGGGTCACGACCTGGCGGGCGGTGGTCTTCGAGGTTGTCACGTGCAGATTGCGTACGTTCCGGATTGCAGCCGGCCCGACGGGCGGTTTCGGTACCCCGCTCGGCACCGCGACCTCGGTCAATGAAGCCCATGCCGACCCGGTCGCGAAGGCGCGGATCTGGCTGTCCTATACCTCCACCACCGCCGGCGCGACCGCGGTGGGCTCGGTAACGATCCGATGCGAAGAAACCGGCGAAACCTGGGACATCCCGATCGTCGCCAATACGGTCGCCCGCCAGAACGCCGTCATCGCCCTCGTGCTGGACCATTCGGGAAGCATGAGCCAGGACGCCGGGGGCGGTACCAACAAGATCGGCAAGCTGCGCGAAGCCTGCAACATCTTCGTTTCCGCCTTGTCCGACCGCGATGCGATCGGGATCGTTCGCTTCGACGATACGGCCGAGATCGTGCTTCCGCTGATCATGGTGGGACCGCCGATAACCGGCAGCGGACGGATCGCGGCGGCGGGCGTCATCAACGGCCCGCAGCTCGACCCCGACGGAATGACCGGTATCGGCCGGGGCGTACTGGCCGCCGAGGGGCTGTTCGACACCGGTCGGGGCTGGATGGAAACCGCGGCGAAGCTGGGGCTTCCGCCGCCCTTCGGCGTGTTCGGCCTCGTCGTGATGACCGACGGCGTGGAAAACAGGACGCCGATGGTCGCCGACGTTGCGTCCACCCTCACCGCCAACAGCTTTGCCATCGGCATCGGCCGGCCGCAGAATATCTCGGTGGCCGCGCTCAGCACCCTGACTCTGGGCCATGAGGGCTATTTGCTGGTTACCGGCAAGCTCGATCCCAGCCAGTCGCTCAGGCTCAACAAATATATTCTCCAAGTCCTGGCCGGCATCACAAACGCCGATGTCGTCCTCGATCCGGGAGGGCTGGCCGCGCCGGGGATCGACCCGCGCATCGCGTTTCAAGTGTGTGAAGCCGACATGGGAATCGATGTTTACCTGCTCTCGCCAGCCCGGCACCTGCGCAGCTTCGCCCTCGAGGCGCCCGATGGGAGGATCGTGGATGGGCTGGAAGGCCCGCTCCCGCCGAACATCGTCTTCGTGTCTGGCTCGGAGATGAGCTACTATCGCTTGCCGCTGCCCGCGCCTTCCGATGACCGGGGGGGCGGTCACGCGGGGACGTGGCATGCGCGCCTGTCCTTCGGCCCGCCGGCCGGTGCAACCCCACACGTGACCATTCACAACCCGGCGGCGAGCTCCTCCAGGATCCCCTATGATCTCCTGGTGCATTGCCATTCGAACCTTCGTCTGAGCGCACGGGCCGAGCAGTCCGGCTTCGAGCCCGGGGCCGCCGTCCATCTCCAGGCCAATTTGAGCGAATACGACACGCCGGTGGAGGGCAGGGCGCGGATGTGGGCCGAAGTCGAACCGCCTCGGGGCGCGCGCTTCGACTTGCCGATGCCCGAAGTCGGGCCGGGACGGTTCGAGGCTGATCTGAAGGCGGACGCGACCGGCCTTTACCGAATTCGAATGCGCGCGACCGGCGCGACTTACGCCGGCACCCCTTTTCACCGCGAGCAAGCGGTGACGGCCGCGGTTTACCCCGGTGGCGACCGGTCGTCCGACCCCGACAATGGCCCGCGGGACGCAATTTGCAGTCTCATCTGTTGCCTCCTCCGGTCGGGAGCGATCGATGCACGCATAGTCGAAAGTCTCCGGGCACAGGGAGTGGACCTGAAGGCCGCGATCGGTTGCGTGGAGGAGCTGTGCCGGGAAAAGGACCCGCATACGAGCGAACGCCCCTCGGCACGCGGCACTTCGGTTTCGAACGCCCAGGATCCGTCCGACCTGGCCAGCCGCGTGCTCGAAATGCTGCGCGGCCGGACGCCTCCAGACCCTTGACGCTGGCGCGGCCGGCAGCGGCGGGCTCGCCCGGCATCCCGGTCGAGCACGGCCGCGCAGCATGTGGTCGTACGGGATCTGCATATCCTCTGCACACCTTCCCCATTCGACAGAAGGGCGCGATGGGACTAGAGGCGTGGCGATGAACGAGCGACCCGATACTCCGCTTCTCGACATGGTCGGCATGCCAGAAGATCTGCGCAAGCTGGAGCGGGGCCAGCTACGCCAGCTTGCCGACGAGTTGCGCGCGGAGACGATCTCTGCGGTGTCGGTGACGGGTGGGCATCTCGGCGCCGGGCTGGGCGTGGTCGAGCTCACCGTCGCCATCCATTATGTGTTCGATACGCCCGCCGACCGGCTGGTCTGGGACGTCGGCCACCAATGCTATCCACACAAGATCGTGACCGGGCGGCGCGACCGGATCCGCACGCTGAGGATGGGCGGCGGCCTCTCCGGCTTCACCAGGCGCAGCGAGAGCGATTACGACCCGTTCGGCGCGGCCCACAGCTCGACCTCGATTTCGGCCGCTCTGGGCTTCGCGGTCGCCAACAAGCTTGCCGGCACGCCGGGCAAGGCGGTGGCGGTGATCGGCGATGGCGCGATGAGCGCGGGCATGGCCTATGAGGCGATGAACAACGCCCAGGTTGCGGGCAACAGGCTGGTCGTCATTCTCAACGACAACGACATGTCGATCGCGCCGCCGGTCGGCGGGCTCTCCCATTATCTGGCCCGGCTGGTTTCCTCGGGCAAATATCTGACTCTTCGGCGGCTGGCCCAGCGCTTCGCGCGCAAGCTTCCCAAGCGACTCCACGTCATGGCGCGGCGGATGGAGGAATATTCGCGCGGCATGTGGACCGGCGGCACCCTGTTCGAGGAACTGGGCTTCTATTATGTCGGCCCGGTCGACGGCCACGACGTCGACGGCCTGGTCAAGATCCTTGAGAATGTCCGCGACGCGGCGGAAGGGCCGATGCTCGTCCATGTCGTCACCAAGAAGGGCAACGGCTACGGCCCGGCCGAGGCCGCCGCCGACAAATATCACGGCGTCCAGAAATTCGACGTGGTTTCGGGCGTCCAGGCCAAAGCCGAGCCGGGGCCGCCTTCCTATACCGGCGTGTTCGCCAAGGCACTTGTCGCCGAGGCCGAGCGCGACCCCAAATTGGTCGCGATCACCGCGGCGATGCCGTCCGGCACCGGCCTCGACAAATTCCAGGAGAAATTCCCCGACCGCTGCTTCGACGTCGGCATTGCCGAGCAGCATGCGGTGACCTTCGCGGCCGGCCTCGCGGCGCAGGGCATGCGGCCCTTCTGCGCGATCTATTCGACGTTCCTTCAGCGCGCCTACGACCAGGTCGTCCACGACGTCGCCATCCAGAATCTGCCGGTGCGCTTCGCGATCGACCGGGCGGGCCTCGTCGGCGCCGACGGCGCCACCCATGCCGGCAGCTTCGACGTCGCCTATCTCGCGACCTTGCCCAATTTCGTGGTGATGGCGGCGGCGGACGAGGCGGAGCTGGTCCATATGGTCCACACCGCGGCCTGCCACGACAGCGGGCCGATCGCCGTCCGCTATCCGCGCGGCAACGGCACCGGGGTGGCCTTGCCCGGGACGCCCGAGCGGCTCGAGATCGGCAAGGGCCGGATCGTCCGCGAGGGCAAGAAGGTCGCGATCCTGTCGCTCGGCACGCGGCTCGAGGAGGCGCTCAAGGCCGCCGACATATTGGACGGCAAGGGGCTTTCCGCGACCGTCGCCGATCTGCGCTTCGCCAAGCCGCTCGACGAGGCTCTGATCCGCCGCCTGCTGACCACCCACGAGGTCGCGGTGACCGTCGAGGAGGCGTCGATCGGCGGCCTCGGCGCCCACGTCCTCACCCTCGCCAGCGATCTCGGCCTGACCGACGCCGGCCTCAAGCTGCGGACCATGCGCCTGCCCGACATCTTCCAGGACCAGGACAAGCCGGAAAAGCAATATGCCGAGGCCGGCCTCGACGCCGACGGCATCGTCGAGACGGTGCTGAAGGCCCTGCGCCACAACAGCGCCGGCGTGGTCGAGGGCGCGCGGGCCTGATCCGTCCTGCCGGTCCTCCTCACGCCTTGGCGGCATAGAAGCTATGTTTTCACGCGAAGGCGCGAAGGCGCGAAGGCGCAAAGGGGTCCGCGATGCGGGATATCGAGGAGCTTGCTCGATTGGCGGTGGATTGTGGTTTCAGAATCCACGGGATCTGGGCGCCGGTCTTCTGGAATCGGTTTACGAAGCGATCCTCGCTGCGAGCCTCCGGAAAAATGCGTTGAAGGTGGAGCGGCAGAAGCCGATCGCGATCGAATATGAGGGCTTGCGTCTGGCGGAGGGCTTCCGCGCCGATCTGTTGGTCGAGGACCAGCTCATCATCGAGATCAAGTCGCTGGAACGGCTCGCGCCCGTCCATGGCAAGCAGTTGCTCACCTATCTCAGGCTCAGCAAGCAGCCCCTTGGGCTGCTCATGAATTTTGGGGGCGAAACCTTTCGGGAAGGGATCAAGCGCGTTGTCAATGACCACAAGAACTTCGCGCCTTCGCGCCGTCGCGTGAACCAATCTGACCTGATCCAGGCGACATGCGTCGACGAATGAAAATTCGCGCCGACCAGCTCCTCGTCGACCGCGGGCTCGCCGAGAGCCGGGCCAGGGCGCAGGCTCTGATCCTGGCCGGGCTGGCCTTTTCGGGGGAGCGGAAGATCGACAAGGCGGGCCAGGCATTGGCCGACGATACGCCTCTGGAGGTCAGGGGGAAGGATCATCCCTGGGTGTCGCGGGGGGGCGTGAAGCTGGCCCATGCGCTGGCCCATTTCGGATGGGACGTGGCGGGCATGGTGGCGCTCGACGTGGGGTCCTCGACCGGCGGGTTCACCGATGTCCTGTTGAACGCCGGAGCGGCCAAGGTGTTCGCGGTCGATGTCGGGACCAACCAGCTGGCGTGGAAGCTGAGGCAGGACCCGCGCGTCGTCGTCCGCGAGCAGACCAATGCGCGCTATCTGACCGACGCGATCGTCACCGAGCCGATCGACATCATCGTCTGCGACGCGAGCTTCATCGGCCTCGCCAAGGTGCTCGGCACGGCGCTTGGCTTCGCCAGGACGGGGGGCCGCCTGATCGCTTTGGTGAAGCCCCAGTTCGAGGCGGAGCGCAGCGAGATCGGCAAAGGCGGCGTGGTCCGCGACCCGGCCGTGCACGAGCGGGTCTGCGCGGCCGCGGCGGACTGGCTGCGCGGGCGCGGATGGACGGTCGAAGGCGTCACGCAAAGCCCGATCACCGGCCCGGGAGGCAATGTCGAATTCCTGATCGCCGCGCGGAACGGCGCCGAGCCCGAGACATTTTGATACATCGTCTCTCTCGACAAAAGTGGATTTATCGGCATTGAGCCTTTCATGCTGAATCGGTTGCTCTTTGCGTTCGGCCTCTCGGTGGCGCTCGCCGCCTGCGGGGGCGGGCAGGGCAAGGAGCGCGACAAGCAGGCGCCCCTGGTCAAAGCCGAGACGGCGACCACGATCCGCTTCGTCGACCGAATCGACGCCGTCGGCACCGCCGTCGCCAACGAGCAGGTGACTTTGTCCGCGCCGGTGACCGAACGGATCGTCCGCCTCAATTTCGACGATGGCGGCTTCGTCCGCCGCGGCCAGATCATCGCCGTGCTTCAGCAGGCGCAGCAAAATGCCGAGCTGCGCGACGTCCAGGCTCGCGCCCGCGAGGCGCAGCAGCAGCTCGCGCGGGTCGAGGCGCTCAAGAATCGCGGCTTCGCCACCCGCGCCGATTATGACAGCCGAGTCGCCGCCGCCGCCTCCGCCCGGGCCCAGGCGCAGGGGAGCCAGGCCGAGATCGGCGACCGCGTGATCCGGGCGCCCTTTTCGGGCTGGGTGAGCCTTCGCAACATCTCGGTCGGCGCGATCGCCAGCCAGGGCACGGCGATCGTGACGATCAGCGATATCGACACGATCAAGCTCGATTTCACGGTGCCCGAGACGATGCTCGCCTCGATCCGGCCCGGCCTCACCATCCAGGCGCGCTCGGCCGCTTATCCCGATCGCCCGTTCAACGGCACCATCCACACCATCGACACCGTGGTCGATCCGAACACCCGCGCTGTGACGATCAGGGCGCGGCTGCCCAATCCGGGCCGGCTGCTGCGGCCCGGCATGATGCTCAACGTGGGCATCGAGAATGCGCCGCGGATGGGCCTGTCGGTGCCCGAGCTGGCGGTGGTCGGCGAGGGCGAAGCGCGGTTCGTCTACATCGTCGACGGCGACGGCAAGGCGCGCCGCCGGCCGGTGCGCACGGGCGCCCGGGCAAGCGGACGGATCGAGATCTTGCAGGGACTGAGGCCCGGCGAGCGCGTCGTCACCGAGGGCGTGGTCAAGGTCGCCGACGGGATGCAAATCAGGCTCGCCGGCGCGCGCCAGGGGCGAGCGGGCAACGCGCCGTGAAGCTTTCCGACCTTTCGGTCCGGCGGCCCGTCTTCGCGGCGGTGGTGGCGATGCTGATCGCGGTAATCGGAATGGTCGGCTTCTTCGGCCTGTCGGTGCGCGAATATCCCGACGTCGACCCGCCGGTGGTCTCAGTCCAGACCACCTATACCGGCGCCGCCGCAAACGTCGTCGAAACCAGGATCACCCAGGTGCTCGAGGAGCAGCTGGCCGGCCTCGAGGGGCTGCAGACGATCACGTCGCGGTCGCGCGACGGCCAATCCGACATCAGCATCGAATTCACCGCCGGGCGCGACGTCGACAGCGCCGCCAACGACGTTCGCGACAGGGTCGGTGCCGCGGCCGGCAATCTGCCGACCGAGGTCGAGCCGCCCGTGGTGCGCAAGGTCGACGCCGATGCCGCGCCGATCATGTTCCTGGTCGTCTCCAAGCCCGGCTGGTCGCGGCTGCAGCTTTCCGACTGGGTCGACCGCAACCTGCTCGACCGCTTCTCCTCGCTGGACGGAGTCGCCCGCGTGTTCATCGGCGGCGAGGCGCGGCCGGCGATGCGGATCTGGATGCGGCCCGAGCGGCTCGCCGCCTTCGGCCTGACCCCCGCCGATATCGAGACGTCGCTTCGGACTCAGAATGTCGAGCTCCCCGCCGGCCGGCTCGAATCGGCGCAGCAGAATGTGACGTTACGGGTCGATCGGCCGTACGCCACGCCGGAACAGTTCCGGGCGCTCGTCGTCGGGCGCGGAACGGACGGCTATCTGGTCCGGCTGGGCGACGTCGCCCGGATCGAGCAGGGGCCGGAAAATCCCTACAGCGCGTTCCGCCTCAACGGCAATCCGGCGGTCGGGCTCGGCATCGTCCGCCAATCCGGCGCCAACACGCTTGCCGTTGCGGAGGCGGCCAAGGCGATGGTCGAGCAGGTCGAACCAAGCCTGCCGGACGGGATGACGATCGAGGTCGGTTCGGACGAGAGCCTGTTCATCGATCGCGCCATCGAAAAGGTCTGGGTGACTTTGGCCGAGGCGGCGGTGCTGGTCGTCCTGGTCATCTTCCTATTCCTCGGCAGCTGGCGGGCGACGCTGATCCCGGCGGTCACCGTCCCTTTGTGCCTGCTTGCGAGCTTCGGCGTGCTCTGGGTGTTCGGCTTTTCGATCAACCTTTTGACCCTGCTCGCTCTGGTCCTTTCGATCGGAATCGTCGTCGACGACGCGATCGTGGTCCTGGAAAACGTCTATCACCGGATCGAAGAGGGCGAGGAGCCGCTCGCCGCCGCTTACGAAGGGGCCCGCCAGGTCGGCTTCGCGGTGCTTTCGACGACGATGGTGGTGTGCGCGGTGTTCGTGCCGATCATGTTCATCGCCGGCCAGACCGGCCTCCTGTTCCGCGAGCTCGCCGCCGCGATGATCGGCGCGGTCGCCTTTTCGGGCTTCTTCGCGCTGAGCCTTGCGCCGATGCTCTGCTCGAAGCTGCTCAGGCACGAGGAGCGCAAGGGCTTCTCTCTGCGCATCGACCGCGGCTTCAAGCGCGTCGAGGGCGGCTATGCCCGTTTGCTCGATCGGATATTGTTGAAACCGCTCATCCCGGCCATCGCCGTCCTCGCGTTCCTGGTCGGCGCCGGCGCCTTGTTCTTCACCCTGCAATCGGAGCTGGTGCCGACCGAGGATGCCGGCATCGTCAACGTCAACGTCTCGGCGCCCGAGGGCACCGGCTTCGCCGAGATGGACCGCTATATGACCGAGGTGCAGGCTCGGCTGATGCCGATGGTGGGCCATGGCGCGGTCCGATCGATGATCACCCGCACGCCCGGCGGCTTCGGCCCGAGCGACGATTTCAACACCGGGTCGGTGAGCATCTTCCTGAAGCCCTGGGAGGAGCGCGAGGAAACCACCCAGGACATCGTCGGCCAGGTCAATCGGTCGCTCGGCCAGGTCGCGGCCGTGCGCGGCAACGCCTCGATCCGAAACTCGCTGTCGCGCGGCCGCGGCCAGCCGATCAATTTCGTCATCGCGGGTGCGACTTATGCCGATCTCGCCCGAGCCCGCGACCGGATCGCCGCCGCCGCCGCGAACAATCCCGGAATCCTCAATCTCGACAGCGACTATAAGGAAACCAAGCCGCAGATGCGGATCGAGGTCGATACCGCGCGGGCGGGCGACCTCGGCGTGTCCGTCAGCGACGTCAGCCAGGCGCTTCAGAGCCTGCTCGGCTCGCGCCGGGTTTCGACCTATGTCGACCGCGGCGAGGAATATCGGGTGATCGTGCAGGCCGAGGAGGCGTCGCGCGCCAACGAAACCGATCTCGCCCAGATCTACGTGCGAAGCCGGACGGGGACGCTGGTGCCGCTCTCCAATCTGGTCCGCGCCAGCGACGCGGCGGGCGCCCGCGACCTTGGCCGCTACAACAAATTGCGCGCGGTCACCCTGCAAGGCGGGCTCGCGCCCGGCTATTCGCTCGGCGAGGCGCTGACCTTCCTCGAGGCGCAGGCGGCGGCCGCGCCGGAAGTGGTCGCGGTCGGCTATCGGGGCGAGAGCCAGGCGTTCCGCGAAGCGGGGGGATCGATCTACCTCGTCTTCGCGCTCACCATCCTGGTCGTCTATCTCCTGCTCGCCGCGCAGTTCGAAAGCTTCGTCCACCCCGGCGTCATCATCACCACCGTGCCGCTGGCGATCGCCGGCGGGCTGATCGGGCTCGCCGTGATGGGCCAGACGATCAACCTCTACAGCCAGGTCGGCCTGGTCATGCTGGTCGGCCTCGCCGCCAAGAACGGAATCCTGATCGTGGAATTCGCGAACCAGCTGCGCGATGCCGGCCGCGACGTCGGCGCGGCGATCCGCGAAGCCTCGCGGCGGCGCCTGCGGCCGATCCTGATGACCTCGATCGCGACCGCGGCCGGCGCCGTGCCGCTGATGATCGCGAGCGGCGCCGGGGCGGCGGCGCGGACGGCGATCGGCGTCGTGATCGTGTTCGGCGTTTCGATCGCCACCGTGATCACGCTCTTCCTGATCCCCTTGCTTTATTCGCGGCTGGCGCGATTCACCGGCTCGCCGCTGGCGGTGACCCGTAGGCTGGAGGGCCAGCTGGCGGGCCCGCAGCCCCAGCCGCAGCCGGCGGAATAAGGGAGCCCCATGGCCGAGATCGCGTCCAAGTCCCAGCACCGGATGAGCTTCCTGCGCTACGCCCTGTTCACCGTTCCGGCCGTGCTTCTGCTCGGCTCGCTGTCGGGTGCATTGGCCGGCTCGGGCGCGGACAATATCTGGTACCAGGCCCTCGACAAGTCTACGCTGACGCCGCCCGGCTGGGTGTTCGGCGTGGTCTGGCCGATCCTCTACGTTCTGCTCGGCCTGTCGCTGGCGATGGTTCTCCATGCCAAGGGGGCCGCCAAGAGGGGTCGGGCGCTGATCCTGTTCGGCATCCAGCTGGCGCTCAATTTCGCCTGGTCGCCAATCTTCTTCGCCTATCACGAGGCCAGCCTGGCGCTGTCCGTCATCGCCGCAATGGCGGTCGGCGCCTTCGCGCTGATCCTGGTCGCCTGGCGAATCCGGGTGCTCGCTGGCCTGCTTCTCTACCCCTATCTGGGCTGGCTGATCTTCGCCGCCTTCCTCAATTACGAGATCGTCAAGCGCAATCCCGACGCCGGCGCGCTTGAACCTGGGGCTCGCACTCTCGATATCGAGCTCAACGCGCTTTAGGAAAGGACCGAAGATGCAGTCCCAGAACCGCCTGTTCGACGATTTCGTCAAGGTGATGAACGGCGCCGCCGGAACCATCGCCGGAATGACCCGCGAGGCGCAGGCGGCGATGCAGGAGCGCGCGCGCGAATGGATCGGCGGCCTCGATCTGGTGTCGCGCGAGGAATTCGAAGCGGTGAAGGCGATGGCAGTTGCAGCGCGCGAGGAGAATGAGACGCTCAAGGCCCGGCTCGACGCGATCGAGGGCAAAGCGGCCAGGCCGGCGCGCAAGAAGGCCGGGCCGGCGGCGTCGGCCTGACTCAGTCACCCCGGCGGGAGGCCCGGATGACGGGTGGCGAAATGGTGCCCGGATCGCGACTATCCACAACTTTGTTAATGGCTCGGTCCGCGCTTCCTTGCGCTTTTGCGGCCGAGCGGGCAGATTCGCCGTGAACAGAAGAGGACCGGGGAAAGCCTCGATGGATATGGATGAGTATGAGCTCGAGCGTGACTCGAGCGCCCCGATCGACATGCTCGAGCAGTATTTCAGCGCCTTGGGCTGGGCCTGCGAGCGCAATGGCGAGGACGAGATCGTCTCGAGCTTCCAGGGCAGCTGGACGCAATATGAGCTGAGGGCGATCTGGCGCGCCGAGGACCAGGTGCTGCAATTCCTGGCGCTTCCCGACGTGCGCGTCGCGCCCGAGAAGCGCGCCGCGACCTACGAGACGATCGGCCTGATCAACGAGCAGCTCTGGCTCGGCCATTTCGAATTGTGGTCCGCCTCGGGCCTGGTCCTGTTCCGCCACGCCGCTTTGCTCGAAGGCGACGAGAGCGGGACGTTGAGCCTTCAGCAGGCGGAAACCCTGGTCGAAGCGGCGATCGAGGAGTGCGAGCGCTTCTATCCGGTCTTCCAGTTCGTCCTGTGGGCCGACAAGACCCCGCAGGAGGCGATCGCCGCGGCGTTGATCGAGACTCAAGGGGAGGCGTGAGGCCGCCCTTGCGCGGTCCGAATTCCCAATTCCGTTCGGGCTGAGCCTGTCGAAGCCCTTTCTTCTTATAGGCCGGAAGGAAGGAAAGCCCCCTTCGACTGCCTGCAAGGCAGGCGCTCAGGACAGGCTTCGACAGGCTCAGGGCGAACGGGTGGGGGTCAGGGACGGTGCGGGTGATGGCGAACGGTGGGAGCAATGATGCCGCATCCCGATCGGGAGGCGTTTTGAGGTGATCGACCCGCTCCTCCCGGGGCCGCTGTGGCTCGTCGGTTGCGGCAATATGGCGGGCGCAATGCTGGCCCGCTGGATCGAGCAAGGCGTCGATCCCGTCCATGTCAGCGTGATCCGGCCGAGCGGAAAGGGGGCGGGCGAGGGCGTCCGGGTCACCGTCGATTATCCCGAGGACGAGGTGCCGGCGATCGTGCTGCTCGGCATGAAGCCCTACCAGCTCGACGCGGCAGCGCCCGCTTTGGCGCCGATTCTCGACAGGGAGACGATTCTGGTCTCGGTCCTGGCCGGGGTCGAACTCGCTTCGCTTCGCGCCCGATTCCCGTCGCCGCGCACGATCGTTCGGGCGATGCCGAACTTGCCGGTGCGGATCGGCAAGGGCGTGATCGGCCTGTGCAGCGACAGCGAGGACGGCATTGCGCGGGCGCTCGCGACCGGCCTGATGGCGACATTGGGCCATGCCGAATGGTTCGAGGACGAGCGATCGTTCGACCTCCTCACCGCTTTGTCGGGGAGCGGCCCGGCCTTCGTCTACAGGTTCATCGAGGCGCTGGCCGAAGGGGCCGAGGCGCTCGGCCTCGGACGCGGTCGAGCGCTCCATTTCGCGACCGCGACGGTCGAAGGCGCGGCGGCGCTGGCCCAGGCAGGCGGTGCCGGTCTCGGCGAGCTGGCGCAGGCGGTGGGCAGCCCGGGCGGCACCACCGAAGCGGGTCTCGCCGTGCTCGACGCGGACCGGGCGCTCAAGGATCTGATCGCGCGCACGCTCGATGCCTCGCGCCGGCGAAGCCTCGAAATGGCGGCGGCCGCGCGGCGCGATTGACCGACCGGGCGGTCGGTCCTATCCGCCCTGAATGACCGATATGCGCCCCTATGACGATCGCGACGGCACGATCTGGTTCGACGGCCGGCTCGTCGCGTGGCGCGAGGCCAACGTCCACGTCCTCACCCACGCGCTCCATTACGCGTCGTCGGTCTTCGAGGGGCAACGCGCTTATGGCGGCGAGATCTTCAAGCTGACCGAGCATAGCGAGCGGCTGGGCAAGAGCGCCCGCCTGCTCGATTTCGAAATCCCTTATTCCACCGCGCAGATCGACGCCGCCTGCCGCGAGGTGCTGGCCGACAGCGGCCTTGCCGACGCCTATATGCGGCCGCTTGCCTGGCGCGGCTCGGAGCAGATGGGGGTGTCGGGCCAGAGGACGAAGATCCACCTCGCAATCGCCTGCTGGGACTGGGGCAATTATTTCGACGAGGAGGCGGTGCGCAACGGCCTCAGGCTCGATATCTCGCCCTGGCGCCGGCCCGCGCCCTACACCGCGCCGACCGAAAGCAAGGCGGCGGGGCTCTACATGATCTGCACGTTGGCCAGGCACAGCGCCCAGGCCAAGGGCTATGAGGATGCTTTGATGCTCGATTGGCGCGGCCAGATCGCCGAGGCGACCGGCGCCAACGCCTTCTTCGTCCAGGGCGGCGCGCTTCATACGCCGACCCCGGATTGCTTCCTCGACGGAATCACCCGGCGCACGGTGATCGATCTGGCGCGGCGGCGCGGCATCGCGGTGCACGAGCGGGCGATCTGGCCCGAGGAGCTGGAAGGCTTCGAGCAGATGTTCCTGACCGGCACCGCGGCCGAGGTCACGCCGATCCAGTCGGTTGGGCCGTGGCGCTTCGAGGTGGGCGATCTCACGCTGCAGATGCGAAGCGACTATCTCGACCTGGTCAACGGACGGCTTTCGAACGCTTAGGCCCTTCCGCTCGATCGCGGGGCGGCTATATAGCCGCCCTTCACCGCCTGCTGGGGCGTCGCCAAGTGGTAAGGCACCGGTTTTTGGTACCGGCATTCGCAGGTTCGAATCCTGCCGCCCCAGCCAACGATTCCTACTTGTCTCATCCGAGAGGCCGTAGGAACCGCCCCCGTTCCCATTTGCCACCAACCGAACCTGTTGAATCTCGGAAACCTCGGCCAAGCTGTGGCCCCTCGAGAGGACGCTGTATTGGGGTACGTTATGTCCTGCCGCCACGCGTAGGATGCCAGCAAGGTCACCATGAAGGTCGATGGCCAGCGCGCTTCTGTCCTCATTCGGGGTGAGGACGATTTTGTCGATGAGGCTGCGGACTAGCTCTGCCGCTTCCTCCCTTCGCTCGGACACATTGAGCGATGCAATCAGCCCTTGCACCTCCTGGTGGTAGCGTTGCGCCATGTTCGGGTGAATGAACACGGGTGTCTCGATCTTAGTGTCGATAGACGCCTCCAACGCAGTCTTGCGTTGCTGCAGCGTGTTGATCTCGTCGCGGATCAACAGCGGGTCGATGCCGGATTTGATCGCCTCTACGAGCTTCCCGATCGCGCGATCCGTGCGCTCCAACTCCGCCCGGTTGGCATGAAGGGACGCGTTATTTTCCGACCGCAGACGGTTCATGTGAGCGGTATATTCGATGCAAAAAATCTCGCACAAATCCTCACGCATCAATCTCTGCCGCAGGGAGCCGAGCACGATCTCTTCAAGCTTACGTTCGGTGACGGTCAAACCGTTGGAACAGGTTCCTTTATTTTTTCTCGATGTGCATCCGTAATTCGTAGCGCTGAGCTTGGCGAAGCCGCCGCCGCACTCCCCGCATTTGAGCAGGAATGAAAACAGCTTTCTCGGTCGCCGCTGGGCAGTGTGATTGCCTTTCTCGGCGAGCGCTTTTTGTCGCGATTGTGCCATCTCCCACATTTCGTCATCGACGATGCGCAAATCCGGCACATCGGCTCGTATCCACAGGGACTCATCGTTTAGCGTTCCGGTTTCCCTGCCTGTGTCAGGGTCCTTTCTAAAATGCTGCTTGTTCCAGACCTGAATCCCGCGAAACGTCTCGCAAAGGAGGATGCCAGTACCCCGGCGTCTGTTGCCGTAAATCGTGCTCGCGCTCCAAGTGCCGCCATTCGGACCTGGGATGCCCTCCGCATTCATCTCGTGAGCGATCTTCCGAGGAGATTTCCCCTTTTTGCCGTAGTCCACGAAGATTCGACGAATATGCGACGCCTCCGCTTCGTTGATCCTGCGAATGCCGCCAATGCGATTGCCCTTGGCGTCGTGTTGCGGCTCGATGGTGTAGCCGTAACATCGTCCACCCGCGCTTTCGCCCCGGAGGGCGCGCTGTTGCAATCCGCGATGAACCCGGGAACCCAACTCCCGGATATAATCCTCCGAGGCCGAGCCCTTCATGGCAATGTGCATCGGCGTAATGTGCCCTCCATGAGGGTCACAATCTGGATTCCGCGATGACGCAAGCGCTTGTTCATTGCGGCCAAGTCAGCGAGATCGCGCGAAATGCGGTCCAAACTTTCCGATAGAATGCAGTCGCATTGCTGATCCAGTGCCACGGCCATCAACTGCTGGAGTCCCGGCCGGAGCATGTTGGTGCCGGTCAGCGCCTTATCCTCATACTCGCCTACGATCTCCCACCCCTCGCTGGCGGCGCGAGCGCGCAGGAGGCGAACCTGCTGTTCGATGCTCGTCTCATTTTGCCGATCCGAGGAATACCTGGAATAGAGCGCTACCCTCATACGGGGCCTCCCTTCTTGTCGGGAGCATTATAGCCCGCCGTTTCGCCCAGGGATAATGATTTATAGTCAGCTTCGGCGGCTGTTTGCGCCAGATAACAGGCAACGGCGATAAGGGACGGATCAATTTTAAGAGAAGCGGCCTTAAATGATCTCTTCGTGCGAAGACTAATATTTGGATCGTGCTTGCTCATAAATCACAGCGCCTTTCACGCTCTATTCCATCTTACAATATGAAAATGGATTAGTGCACAACTTTAGCTTGTGCTTTGCACAGACTACAGCCGTATGGCAGCCACATTCGGCGATCGCCGAACGCGACGATATCTACGTCAGCAGAGAGTGCGCAAAGTAGCTGCAGAAAGCTCTCACCAACCAGGCGGTAATTCGCTATGTCTGGGAAAGCAGTCTCTCACGCAGGAATCAAAATTCCCGCTTCTAGGGGACCGCAACAGGACACCGTTGCGGTTTGACTGCAGCTGCACCTTAGAAGGTGCTGTCGAGACTCAGTTTAGGCACGGCAGCTATATAGCACGATTAGATGAGCAGGAAAATATGGAAAATCAGCTTGCCCTCGCCTCTGGAGCGAGAACTCACATCGACACCCAATCCTTGACAGAAAGGCATTATTTGCAATAAGTTATGGCAATTGTACCGACTTACGGCAGACGCGATTGAAAGGCGCCTTCGCGGGATGGGATTAAGCGGAGCGAGTTCGCGCAACATCGCTCAATTTGTCATGGACGAATTCAATGTCGCTGGCTCGCCTGACTCGACGACACCGGAGCTACTCTTCCATCTGATCGATCGCATAAGCTCGGCAACTGCGACCTTCCGGTCCGCCGTGCAAGGCTACTGCGGCCTCGAACGCCCCGCTGAGGCCCCTGCCAAGTGGATGAACCGGGGTGACCGACTGCCTGGAGAAACTCCGATCACCTTCTTGGAGCGGGTGTGGGGCCGACACATTCACGCCGGGTTGATCTATCAATGTGACATAGCCGATTTGGGTGATCCCGATCTTTGTCCGGCGATCAGAAGCTATTGCCAGAGGAATGATTTGAGCGCGCGCGATTATCTGCCGCCGCCTAAGCGCGTGAAGATCGACCGGCTGTTTTTAGCCGCTGCGCCCGGCTCGGCCGAGGAGGCCGAACTAGAGCAGACAGTTCGAGCGCGCTTGCCCCACAAGCATTTGAGACTCCAGAAACGCTGCTAGGCTCAGCAGTGAACCGGGCACGGTGGTGCGAGCCGCGTTAGCGGCGAGCGCAAGATGTGTGCGGTACTACCGTCCCTCACCGATCTTGCCAAAGTGGGAGCGCAGCTCCCCTGTTGGATACCCCCTCCATGACGCGGTCCATGAACCGATGCGAAGGCGCATCGGACATTCCCACATCATGCCAACGTGGAGCCGTTGGATCACTCGTCAGGGAGCCTTCGGCGCTCCCCGATACCCCATCGACCGGGGGGCTTTCGCGCCCCTGGACCCACGAGCAGGGCTTGGAGACTTCGCTCTCCACCTGCACCGAACCATGACGAACGTCCGCCGTTCGATCGCGCGGTAGGCGATTGCAGCGCCGCACCACGGAGCTTGTCAAAGTTACCAACGCTGCGAATCCTGGCAACAACCCGGCTTCCGACGTCGCGCTTATCGTCAAAGGGCATCAGCCGGAAGGGTGAGGGCCTGTGCCTTGGGGAGCCCCTTGCGCGGGCGTGACAGGGGTGGTTTGGGGCAATCCGGCGATCTGGCGAGTGTTTTCCAAGAAAGTGATGGAATTAAAGCCGGCGTTGCTGGAAAAAAGCGATGAGATGATCGTGGGCAGGCCAAAAATGAAGCCGCCATTGGCCATTAAACCAGCTGGCGATTCTTGGCCAAAATATTCGATCTTGAAGTTTTGGTTGTCACGCAAACGATGCCAGAGATGGGCGGTCAGCCGGGTGTCTTCGAGATATGCTGTGCAGATCATTTCCAACGCGATCACCTTAGACCGCTTTACGCGTTTTTCATCTTCTTTGGTGGCGTTGCGTGCGGGACTGTGCGGGATAAGAGCTACATCGGCAGATTCCAAATGTGTCAGCGCGGAGCGAATTTGACGTTGCGGATCGTCGCTGTGCTCAACCCGGCGCAACGCCTCCAGTGCGGCCTGCAAATTGAGTGTGCCTACACATTCGTTCAAAGAACCGTCCATCACAAATCGTTTGACGGCGATGAGGGTTCTAAGACCAGAAACCACTTGAAAGGGGTCCATTTTAAAGTTTCTTTTTCACGTCATTATCATCGATGTCGACTCTTCGCGGCTTACTGGCGGCAGCGGTCAGCGCGGCACTTGGAGTTTACAAAGACGATAGCAGCGTAAGGGCGCGAACCAAGTCGCAGGGATTCTGCTAATCCCTTGGTACGGTGTTGACCTATCAAATTGGAGTGCCTGCCGCATACGAAGGCTGGACAGCCTCGCTGCCATGGGGGGTGCCGCGTGTTGGAGACTTCGCTCTCCACCTGCACCGAACCATGACGAACGTGCGCCGTTCGATCGCGCACAGGGGAGCGTGCCTACTCCCCTGTGGACGCCAAGCTACAGCGTCTGATGACGTCAGATGTAGCGGCGATAGTCGGAGCTAACGACCTGGCCCTCGTCGCAATATTTGAGAACCTCACCCACTTTTCGCGCCGCACGAATTGGCACGGGCATGCGCTGGTTCATCTGCGTCGAGTTCCAATTGATTTTCGTGAGCGAGAAAACCTCTTCAGCAATCTGCGCTATCGTACTTTCGCTGCTGGGATGCGGACACAGGAGCAGCGGCCTTGGCACGTACAATCCGGGATATGTCCCATAATAGGGAATGCTCCCGTTGGTGTAGAGAAGGCCTTTCCCGTCCAACTCTACAAATGTCCCTCGAAGCACGGGGTAGTCCCCATCACGCAAAATTTTGGCGTCGTAGGATTCTTGCACCCAAGCTAGATCGCGCAGCTCTATGTCGCCTTCATTGAGAGCACGCAGGATCCCGTCCGCTTCCTCCTCGCGAAATCGCGAAGTTTTTAAGACGATGACCCGTGCGGGTGGCTGCTTATGATGATCCCGGTAAGCTTTGAGCGCTTCCTTGACGAGGACGTAGGCATCGTCTTCGGTCATGTAAGGATGCCGGCCGCGGCTCTCAGTCTGCGCGCGTTTGCCCTTGAGGATGAACCCGCGCCCGCGCTCGTCAAACATCTGCGCCGCGCTGGTCCATAGCTGCTGTCCGCTGACATCGCGGTAGAAACTCACTCCGATGTAGCACGCTGCGAACTCGCCTTCCTTTGGCAATCTGCGCCACGGAACGCGCCCGGTTTTGTAGTACAGCGTCGTCATGAGATTCCATGTTCGCGCTGCCTCGTCCTGAATCTTTCGTTCGCTGCTAATTTTTACCTTGCGCGGGATTTTTGCGGTTTCGTCGATGACGTCTTCCCACAGGATCTGAATAGGAAAGTTTAGAAACATCGCTTTGGCTTTCAGCAGGCCGCGAAAATCCGGGGCGTCTGATCCCCCGGTATCTTCTTTTTCTGTGGTCCCTTCTGCATCGACCTTCGCGTTCCACACACGCTCAATCAAGGTCGCAGGCAATGCGACGATCGCAACGTCCGGGCGGTTTCCGCTATCATCGAGCGCTTGAAGCTGGTCGAGCACAGCTTCGACGGCCATCTCAACCGCCTTTGTGTGATCGGGTTCTTTCCTGATTTTCTCGATCAGCGCTTTGCTGAGGGTTGCAGTGCCGCCTTCTTCAATCACGAACTGACAGCGGTAGGGATTTTTGTTGTGCAACCCTGGGAAGTGGGGGTTCATATTCGGATGGCTGGCCGCCTTGGATTCGATTCCCGTCGCGACTTTAGCGAGATAGGCTTTGGTGGATTCAACGGTCTTGGCGTCGCCGACGACGCCTACACGAACTTTGTCCCCTAAGGGCGCCTGCAGTGGACCCGCCTCAGTCAACCCAAGTCGCGGATCGACGTGACTATGCTGGTCGCCGAATTCCAGCAACGGTTCCTCAAAAATTTGGCTCTTAAGTCTCATCGAACAAGAGCCCTTGATTGCTTGTGTCTTCTGGCTTCGTCTTGGGCTTCTCCCAAGCATCTTCCGGCACCGTCGTGGGCAGCTCTATCTCCGGCGGTTCCGCGAAGTGGAGCGCTGGCGCCTCGTGTTCATCCTGCTGGCCAAAAAGGCCGCTTCGCGCCTGATCGGGCTCGCTCAGCATGCGATGCCACATGATGACTTGGCCACGCAGAGACGCGTTGTTGTCCATGCGCTTCTTACCCGACAGCAAGGCATGAGGATACGAGTGTCGGCGAAACCCATTTGTGGTGAAATGATAAGTCGGGCTGACCATCAAAAACCACTGATCCATCATACATTCAAATTTTGGGATAAAAGCATGGTGGCGCACGTAAGAGGTTTTTTCGGGCTCTCTGGCATTCTTATAGGCCATGATTACATCGGCGTGCGTTCTGTTTTTTGACGATTGATAGTGAAACCGCTTTGGCTGGTTTTCCTCCACAGCGCGGCAGAAAAATAGTCTATTCTCTTTATCCCAATCGAGCTCGGCCCGCATTTGATGACGAAGCGTTTGGCGAAGCAGGTACGCAAAGTTGTTTTGCTCATCGATGTCCTCATGGAACGCGAGCAACTGAGTCTCGAAGGCTTCAACTTGATCCAGGTCCACGATCGCTGCCGTCACCGAGTCACGCGGATCGTGGAATGACCAGAACGTTCCGTTCTTGATGACCCAATCAAAGCGTGGCTCGCCCTGGTCGAACAACACCGTGATGGCGCGCTTGCTCTCATATGGCGTGCTGGCGACGAACATCTCTTTTGGTAGGGTGATCGGCAGCATATTGAGGAGCGCGGTTTCTCCGTCGCCAAGAGGCGGCACGTAATAACCGAAGCCATTTTTCGGCACCGTGAGCTGACCGAGCCGATCGACGGACTTTCGATCGAGAACGTCCCTCGCCTTGGAAAACGAGAGCTTTCGTTGCTCGACCGTTGTGTGATCAGGAACAGATGCCCAATAAAATGAGTCATCATTTTGCCGATACAGCACAATAATGACCGGAAGATTTGATGATTTCCAGTATTCTAGGTCTTTGCTTTTGAGGAGGTAGGTAAAGCCGTTTACATCCTCGCCCGTATACGTTTCCCCGCGCGTCGATTTGACCTGCACGGCAATCATTTTTGCCGTCGGTTCGCCGTCGATCATTATCTCCGCGATGCCATCAATCCCGGCCTCCAAACGACTGCGCGGATCAAATTGGAAACCCATCGACAGAAAGCGCGCGCGAACCGCCGCCTCTCCAAGCTCCCCGATCAGCTGATTGTCAGTGATTTTTTTCACCCTGCTCCATTCTTAGAACATTCTGGCAACGGAGGTAATGGCAATCTGCCCGGGGGCAGCGCTGGGTCTCGCTGTCGCTGCTTTTTTCTCTGTGTATGCGGAGATTAAGGCCTCCTATCCTCCGCAAAAATGCGGAGAATATATCTTCCCTTTGCGGAGAATATCGCCTATAATCTCCGCAAGGATGCGGAGATTATGACCTACATATACGAGCAAAAAGGCTGGCCTAAGTTCGAGTGGCGCGACGATCAGCTCGCCGCGCTGCTTGCCGATGTGCGCCACAGGCAGGGCCGGTTGCTCGGCCGGATGGAAGCGCTCGGCTTCCCCCTGCGCACCGAAGCCGTCCTGCAAACCCTCACCGAGGACGTCATAAAATCATCTGAGATTGAGGGCGAGGTGCTGGATAAGGATCAGGTGAGATCCTCGATTGCGCGCCGCCTGGGCATGGACATCGCCGGACTCGTTCCCGCCGACCGTGATGTCGAGGGGGTCGTCGAGATGATGCTCGACGCCACGCAGCGCTACAAAGAAAAGCTAACGGACGAGCGCTTGTTCGACTGGCATGCGGCGCTGTTTCCGACCGGCCGGAGCGGTCTGTCGCGCATCGTCACTGCCGCATGGCGCGACGATGCCCAAGGTCCAATGCAAGTCGTCTCCGGTCCCATCGGCGGCTCAAAGGTCCATTACGAAGCTCCGCGAGCCAAGACGCTCGCCCGAGAAATGAAGGCGTTTCTCAATTGGTTTGAGACGGAGCAAGGCATCGACCCGGTTATCAAGGCCGGCGTCGCTCATTTGTGGTTCGTGACCGTTCACCCCTTTGAGGACGGTAACGGCCGCATCGCGCGCGCTATCGCCGATATGGCTTTGGCACGTTCGGAGGGCAGCCCGCAGCGCTTCTACAGCATGTCGGCACAGATCCGTACGGAACGGAATGCCTACTACGACATGCTTGAGATGACCCAGAAGGGCGACCTAGACATCACGGCTTGGCTGACATGGTTTCTGGAATGCTTGGGTCGCGCGTTCAACGGCGCCGATGAAATCTTCGATTCAGTGATGCACAAAGCCCGCTTCTGGGAGCACCATGAGAAGACAGCTTTGAACGAACGCCAGCGGCGGGTTCTGAATCGCATCCTGGGTCCATTCGAGGGAAAGCTGACCAGCTCCAAATACGCCAAGCTGGCCAAAACTTCGCAGGACACGGCCGCCCGCGACATTGCGGACCTCGTGGAGAAGGGCATTCTCGCGCGCGATCCGGGCGGCGGGCGCAGTACGAGTTATTCGCTGGTGGACGAGGCGAGCTCGGCTTCCTAGCCACCGAAACGCGAAGGGCGCTTGATCATCCTCCCGGAATGCCAACGCGGAGCCGTTGGATCACTCGTAGGATTTGAGACTTCGCTCTCACCCTGCACCGAATCATGACCATCGTTCGCCCTTCGGAAGCGTCCTTGCTCCCCTGCGAACCCATGCCGCCCCGCGTGGGCAACGCCCGCCAGCGACCAGCCCTCTAATTTGGATTCCAGCGACGAAGTGGTTAAGATCGACCGTATCGAGGGGATTCAGTGATACTCGCAGACAACGAAACCAAGGTCGACCTTCTCAATAACGAAGCCATCGCCAAAACAATAATCGAACTTCTGCGCGACAAGCCGGAGAGCCCCGTCACGATCGGGGTGCACGGCGATTGGGGCGCCGGGAAGTCTAGCCTGTTGGAGATGATTGAGCAGTCACTCAACAGCAGTGGCGAGGACATACTCTGCCTCAAGTTCAACGGCTGGAGGTTTCAGGGTTTCGAGGACGCGAAGATCGCGCTCATCGAGGGGATCGTCACGGGTTTGATCGAGAAGCGGTCGCTGGTGACCAAAGCCAGCGAGGCCGTCAAAAACATCTTGAAGCGCATCGATTGGCTTAAAGTGGCCCGGCAGGGTGGGGGGCTCGCACTCACAGCGTTTACTGGAATCCCAACGCCCGACCAAATCAGAAGCGTTGTCTCAGGTTTACAGGGCACACTCTCGGACCCAGCGCGTCTCGCCACACGGGAAAACTACGAGGCGGCCATCGAAAGCGTCCAGGGTTTGCTCAAGCCTGGAGAGTCGCGGAACGTCCCGGAGGAGATTCGCGAGTTCCGCAAAGCGTTTGACGAGCTACTGGACAAATCCGGCATTAAGCAACTCGTCGTCTTGATCGACGATCTGGACCGCTGCCTTCCCGACACGGCGATCGAGACGCTGGAGGCGGTTCGGCTGTTTCTCTTCACCGAGCGCACAGCTTTCATCGTCGCGGCCGATGAGGCGATGATCGAATACGCCGTCCGAAAGCACTTCCCCGAATTGCCGGACACGACCGGCCCCCGCGATTACGCCAGAAATTATCTTGAGAAGCTGATCCAAATCCCATTCCGCATTCCTGCCTTGGGGGAGACGGAAACTAGAATCTATGTAACGCTCCTTTTGGTCGGCTCGGAGTTGGGCGAAGATGATGAGGCGTATGTCGCTCTCATCGCCGCCGCCCGCGAACTCCTTAAGCGGCCGTGGCGGACGGCGGGGTTGGACGCCCAGACCGTCAAGACCGCTCTCGGAGCGAAGGCCGGTCAAGTCCAGAACGCACTTACACTCAGCGATCAGATTGGGCCGATTCTCGCGAGTGGCACCCAGGGCAATCCACGCCAGATTAAACGGTTTTTGAATACGCTGTTGCTGCGTCTCCAGACCGCCATCGCGCGCGGATTCGGCGATGAGGTGAAGCTTCCGGTGCTGGCGAAGTTGATGTTGGCGGAACGCTTCATGTCGCGCCTTTTCGACCAAATCGCGAGTGCGGCGGCGCGCCATCCGGAAGGGCGTTGTGAAGACTTGTCAGCGCTTGAGGCCGCCACCGACGAAACGGAAAAACCTAGGTCGAAACGGACGGAGCCGCGGATTACCGCGCTCACCCCGGATTCTAGGCCGAAGCAGCCGCCTTCCGAGACGGAAAGCGCGACGCTCGCCGAATGGAAGGGCTCGGACGCTATACGTGCTTGGGCGAAGCTGACGCCGAGTTTGGCGGAGGTGGATTTGCGCCCGTATTTGTTCGTCACCAAAGATCGAAAGGATTATTTCGGTCCCGCATCGGTGTTGGGCCGACTGCTGGCGGTGGTGGAGAAGCTTCTGGGGCCCAAGCTCCAAGTTCAAGGCTTCGAAGGCGAACTCAAGCAACTCGTCCCCGCAGAAGCGGCGCAGGTTTTCGAGGAGCTGCGGGCCCGCATCATCGGTGGGGACGATTTCGACTCTGCGCCCGCCGGTATCGATGGCCTCACTGTCTTGGTGCGGGCACACCCCAACCTTCAGCCTAATCTCCTGGACCTGCTTGAATCGCTGCCAACTGATCGGTGTGGAGCATGGCCCACTCACGGGTGGGGAGGCATCATCAAAGAGAGCGATTCCGTGGCGCGATTGGATATGCTCATGGAAAAGTGGGCCGCTTCGAAATCGGCGCCACTCAAAGCAGCCGCATTGGTTGCGATCCGGATGAAGAAAGGAGGTCGCTGATGGGAACATCTAGTTCCTACGGTGGATCCGGTGGCGGGACGCCGTTGGTTCCGAGCTGGCTCGACGGCGGAGGCGACGGCGGTGGTGATGCAGACGATGGCGGTGGCGATGGCGCTCCCCCTTCGACCGATGGCGACGAGCCGGGCGGAGATGCCGGAGACACCCCGTCCGTCCCGCGGGCGCCCGAGCCCCGTCCGGTCGCCCCTGCGCCCGGCGCGGCGGATAGGTTCACGGCAGCGAGAAGCAATTTCTCCCGCTTCACGAGCTCCGGGGGGAGCGACAGGCGTAGCCTTGGACGTGCCGTCTCCAATTATGTTTCAAAATCCGCGGGCGGCTCTCGCTCGGCCTCGCAACGCATGGGTTCCGCGCGCGGCGCAGGGGCGGGCCTAGTCGGTTTCCTGAATGACGCCGTCACTCGCGGCGCGACTGAGGCACTGCGGACGCTCAATTTGGAAGGGCTAGCCGGTCGACCGATCGAAGAAATCTTCGCTGGGCTCGCGGATTATATTTGTCCCGAAGGCGGATCGATCGACGAAGGTATCGCTCGAGACGCCTTCGTCGAGACTATCGCCGACTTGGCGGACGCCGGCATCACGGACCTTGATGGCTTGACAGCGGAGCAGATCCAAACGATCTTTGAACTCTACGCCACGCACGCGATAGAAGCCCGCATCTGTAACGATGTCGGCACGAAGGTCGTGACCCTCCCGTCCGACGCGCGCGCGGCTCAGAGGGTTCAGACGCAATTGCGCGATTTCATACAAAGGGGCGTGAGCGATGCCCTGAACGCGGCCCGCGTGGCGATCCGCGCACTGACGCCGACTGCGGTTTTGGGCTTCGTAGGTGACTTGTACGAGTCCGCATTTGAAATCCTGCAAGCGATGGGCGAGGCGGAGGCCAGACAATGAGACGGCATGTCATCATCGGGCGCTTCGGCGCAGAGGACAAAAAACGCGTGCCGAAGGCCGCCGACGAGATTGCGTCCCCGCTCCAACTGCTTTCTTGGAACAACTTGGATCACGGCATAGGTCGCGCGCTGAGCGACCTTAGGGCCTTGGGAATGGCCCCCAGTGAGATCGGCGTCGATTTGCTCATTCTAGCAGCGCACGTTCATGCGGCTGACACCCGCATTTCGCGCAGCACCGAGTCTCAGGACGCGTGGACACGGGAGATACGTCTGGTCGTTCCGGTAAGCGATCCGGCACGGTGGAACACAGCCGCACCCATACTCGTACGCGCGCTGCGCTTCTTGACGGGTGACAGATGGGACATTGGATTCCGGGAACGCGCCAAAGCCAACAAGCAGCTCGTGAAAGCGCTGACGCCAACGTTGCTCTCGCCGCCCTTTGACGGCGTCAGTTTGTTCTCCGGCGGACTCGATAGCTTGATCGGGGCGATCGATACACTCGCGGCTGGTGAAACGCCGTTGCTCGTGAGTCATGCCGGCGAGGGCCTAGTCAGCAAATCGCAGGAGCAATGTCACGCCGGATTGAAGGATGCCTACAAAAGCTCGGGCTTCAATCGACTGCGCGTTTGGATGAACTTCGATCACGGGCTTATTGAAGATGTGGGGTCAGAGGATACGACCCGCGGTCGATCGTTCTTATTCTTCTCCCTGGGCGTTGCGGCGGGCACCGCCCTAGGGAGGCAGTTCGTGCTCAAGGTCCCGGAGAACGGCCTTATCGCGCTCAACGTGCCACTGGACCGATTGAGGCTGGGCGCTTTGAGCACACGGACGACTCATCCATTCTACATGGCGAGATGGAACGAGATGCTACAGGCGCTCGGCATCGATGCGCGGGTGGAGAATCCGTATTGGGACAAGACGAAGGGCGAGATGGTCGCGGAATGCGCGAACCCCAACCTTCTCACGAAGCTCGCGCCCCTGTCATTGTCCTGTGCATCGCCGACGAAGGGCCGTTGGCAGGGGCTGCCACCGGGCCACTGCGGCCATTGCCTCCCGTGCCTGATTCGGCGCGCGGCGTTGCAGGGCTCGGATTCCACTACCTATCATTTGGCCGACTTGAAGGCGCAGATTCTCAACACAAACCAAGCTGAGGGCCAACAGGTCCGATCTTTCCAACTCGCCATCGCACGCCTCACGCAACGGCCCGAGCTGGCAAAGGTGCTCGTTCATAAACCTGGTCCGCTCTATGATTTTCCCGATCGTATGGACGAGTTCGCAGGGGTCTATCGTCGCGGTTTGGAAGAAGTTGGCCGCTTACTCACTGGCGTTCGCGCGGCTCCGAGCTAGGAGACGCAATGGCTGCGAAATTTGTCGACTTCCATTGCCACCTGGACCTTTACCCCGACCATGCAGCGGCCGTCGCGCTCTGTGAGGAGGAGCGGGTATTCACGCTCGCTGTCACCACGACGCCAAAAGCTTGGCCCCGGAATGAGGAGCTGAGCGCCCCGACCCGGCATGTTCGTTCGGCCTTGGGTTTGCACCCTCAATTGGTAGCAGAGCGAGCTGGTGAAATCGGGTTGTGGGAAGAGTTGCTGCCGAAGACACGCTACGTCGGAGAGGTCGGGCTGGACGCAGGGCCCCGGTTTTATAAGTCTTTCGAGTCTCAAAAGGCTGTGTTCGCTCGGATCCTTCAGCGCTGCGCCGAAGCACGCAACAAGATTCTGACAATCCACAGTGTGAGGTCTGCAAAGGTCGTGCTCGACATGATCGAGCAGCACATGCCGCCTCCGCGCGGTAATGCGGTCCTCCATTGGTTTACAGGCAGCGCCTCGGAGGCGCGGCGAGCCACCGATCTAGGCTGTTATTTTTCCATCAATGCCGAAATGTTGATAGATGAAAAAAGGCGATCTTTGGTATTGGCTCTACCCCGCGAGCGGTTGCTCACCGAAACGGACGGTCCGTTTACGAAAACAGGCGATCGACCCGCTACACCGAGCGATGTCCGACGAGCGGTCGACGAATTATCAGGCATATTAGGCACGACGCCGGCGACGGTCGCCGCGCTAGTCATAGCCAATCTTAAAAAGCTCCTTGAACCGACCGCATGAGCAGCGGGCTAATTCGCAATCGATCGATGTGGAGGGCACAGCTGGTTGAACCTCTAAGCCCCGCACCACCGGAGCGGCTTGACCCCCACGTTGCGCTCGCTGCGTTAGATGCTGCCCATGTAATTGTGGTGGAAGCCGGAGCGGTGGCCCGCACCGCTGGCTCGGATTGCGCTTCACGCGCACTGCCGCGTTCGCGCCCGAGGCAAAGCGGCGGTCTTGTTCTCGCGCCACTGATCACTTAGGATGCCTGGAACGGGGGGCGATCTATGACTATAGCTATCATAGCCGCGCTACTAATATCTCTGGGCCTCTATGTTCTGCCCGCCTACCTGTCACGCCAGAAACGAATTGACTCCCCCAGCGAGCACTTCGTCTCAGCCCGGCCCGCGTCCAAGAGCGTTTTTACAAACGCGTCGGTTGCTTATGCTATTCAATTGGCGACGTTTGGCCCCTTCTTTGTCTGGGGAGCAATGGGCGACTATTGGCCCGGCCTGATTAACACCGTTTTCTTTGGCCTCGGCTTGTTTCTGATCCTGCTGTTCCGCCGGCCGATCATGTCTTTTTTGGCGAGCGCTCTCGCCGCCGATAATTCGGTAACCATTCATGGGTTCATTTCGAAGTCGCACGGAAATTCGCGCCTTGTGCGGGTCACTGCTTCGTGCCTAACCATATTCGCCCTCTGGGGCATCGTCATGGCTGAAATGTTCGGAGCATCGGCGCTCATCGGACCGCTGATCGGCAGCGATATCGACCTAACGTACATTCTAGTCATCGTCATGTTCTTTCTCATGTTTGTCTACACTACTGCTGGCGGCAACGATGGGGTTATGCGCGCTGATCAGTTCCAACTTGGCGTGGCCTATTTGTGCCTCTTCGCGGCATTCGCGATCATGTTGTGGACCCTCGCCGCACAAGGCGCCATCACCGCTGGTTTGGTGTTTCCCATCGGCCTTTTCGCATTGGTATTGACAGTCCTGATTGCTGTCCGGCGGCTGCGCTTCATCGACTATTCGGTCAATGCCATTGCGGACACAGAGCTCGCTGATGACCCGGCAATGCTAAAGACGGCTCAAGTTTATCGCGTGCTCGAACGAGGTCTCAATTGGTTGGTCGTCGCAGCGGTCCTCGCATGCGTCATAGCTGTTGGCCGCGCGTTGCTCGCAGCCGATTGGCAAAATGCCGGAGCCAGCGCTAGCGAGGCTCTGGCTCGCCCGAGCAGCTTGTCCGCACTCGCGTTGTTTTCGTTGGCGATTCTGCCATTGCTGTATCAGATTTGCGACACCACGAACTGGCAGAGGTTGGCGGCACTGCGGCCTGAGCAGGGCGTTGATGATCCGCGATTGAAGCGCGCCCTCTTGACCTATTCGCTGGAGGCCCCGGCGATTTGGCTCTCCATGATGCTCTTCGGCGCGGTCGCCGTGGCCTATCTTTCCGGATTTAATATGGCCGACCCCATCAATGGCTTTGTGGCGAAACTGATGTCTACCGACACCGCTTCCGCACCCTGGGTCTTGGGTTTCCTGCTGCTCGCCGGATTTGCCATAGCGCTCTCAACGATGGACGCGGTGCTTTCTGCGACCCTGTACGCCTTCCGTTATGACATACTCTCCCCTGTCTTTGGAGACGGAGCCGGCAGCAGTGAGGGCGCCCGAGTGAGGACGGTCAATCGCTTTGGTCTTCTCACATATCTGGTAGTGATCGGCATGTTTTTCGTCGCGGAGCACAACTTTCAGTTCGGCCGCTCGCAGTATCTGGGCCTGCTCCTCGGCTTCTACTCGGCGCAAATTTCGTTCCTTCCTCTGCTCGTGGGAGGGATCGTAAATCGGGAAGGACAATCACCTTTTTGGGACGCTGGCCCGATGGGGGCGTTGGCCACGCTCGTGGCCGGCTTTGTGGCGGGGGTGGGACTTACCATCGCTGGCTTGTTCGGGGGGGGCGACGAGCTTCTTTGGGCCGGAATCCCTGCCTCCCTAGGAGCCAGCACGATCGCATACCTCCTCTCCTGCGGAGTCCGTCGAGCGGCCTCTCCCCGCGTCAATTAGGAAGTGATCATGGTGGGGCACGGAGAAATCGCGTTCATCGTAGTTTCAACTGTTGCGTCGTATTTCTTCGGATTCATCGACATTCCGGGCTCTCTCGAACGTATGAAGTGGTCCAGTGCCAGCGTGTCCAGTCCCACGAAACTGCAGGACCTCCATGCCAATGATTGGTCGCTCGTCCGTCGCGTGGTGGCCTTGTCCGAGGTGGATAGGAAGGCAGCTAGCCTCAGCCGTGCGCTGTGGCTGTGGATCATGATCAGCCTGATCGCCATCCTCGTTGGCGTCGGATTCGGTCTCTCCGGCGCATTGCTTTCGACAAGCAGCGACGAGGCGAGGGCCGCGCTAGGCGGAATGCTGCGCAACTTCGGCTTCGGGTGGTGCTTTGCGATCCCCATCGTATTAAGCCTGTATGCAAAAGCGCGCGCCGCATCGCTCGAAAGCCAACTCTCAAATCTAAAGGGACCGACAATATGACCGTCTGTGGGTATCATCCGCGTATGAGTGCCGGCATCGAGGAGTTTGCCGAAGGGCTCATCCAAGCTGTGGCGGAGAAGGCAGGCAGAGAGGGCCGGTCGCTCCCATCTCAAATGGCCGTCGAGTGTGATGAAATATTTATTTTGAAGAGCTTCCTCCTCAAGGAACTGGAGAAGCTTCCGCAGCTATCTCCAGAAGCGAGACGTATCGAGGCATTCTTGGCGATCGTCCTAATGGCTCAGGTCATGATGCCTTACGACGCCTCAACGCCTGTCACCGCTGACAGTTTTGGGGAGCTGGTTCGTTCTCATGCCCACGCACTTGGTGAGAGTGTCAAGGCGTATGAAGAAGCGTTTGAAGACGCTCCGAAGGACCTTCCTTCGCTTGAGAAACTACGGCAAGCATACCAAGCTGTATTTGGTGCGCCAGGGGATCGCCGGGGGTTGAGGCTAGCTAGCTGAGTCGGATCCCGCGAATAGGTCAACAGGCTGAACTCCTAGCCCGCGCGCCAGCCGGAAAAGCGCCTTGACCCCCACGTTGCGCTCACCGCGTTCGATGCCGCCGATATAGTTTCGATGGAGGCCGGAGCGATCCGCCAGCTCCTCTTGGCTGAGATCACTTTCAAGGCGCAAGCGGCGCACTTCGCGCCCAAGGCTCAATAATTCTTTGTCCACGGCCACGCATGAAGCGTTGCGCCGCGACTCCTAAATCTCTACACACGATCAGTGTGATCTGCGGTATGGCCGGTGCATTCCGGCGGCGGCGGCTTCGGTCGGCCAAACGGAGCCGCCGCACCTTGACCTCAGAGAGGATGAGAGGATGAACCGAATGCAAAGAAGCCTTCCCGTCAGCGTCGCCATTCTTCTCGCGGCCTGCGGCGCCGCCACCACCACATCCAACGACGCGGCGGAATCGGCGACGCAGAGCAGCGGCAAGGCCAAGCAACAGCCGCGCATAGGATTTGAGAATTTCGACCGCGGCGGGATGGCGGGATGCTTCGATCCGAACCTGTCGGGCTATGCGCGGCAGCAGGCGGAGAGAATTGGCGGGCAGCCTTGCGGCCTGTCCGCTTCTGGGGCGAAGGGCGCTGAGGGGCAGTCGGACACTGACTATGCCGGGCACTGGAGCGGCCAGTTCGACGGGGGCCAGGGCACCGTCACCATTATGCGGCGCTCGGCCGGTGCGAACGACTATGAGGTCAATGTGACCGTCGCGGGCAATAGCGGCTGTTCGGGCGAAGTGAGCGGATCGGGACGCGTGAGCGCCGGGCGGCTGGTCCTGACTGAGGCCAGCGAACCGGACAGAATTTGCCGCGTCAGTTTCACGCGGCGCGGCAACAGTCTCGCCGTCTCGGAAGACGGTTGCATGGCATTCCATGGCATGTCGTGCGGCTTCTCGGGCAATGCGCGCTTCGTGCACGGCACCGACTCGCTTGAACCCGAGGGCCACGCAGACTGAGCGGACTCTGACGCCGCGCGGGCTTTGTTGCCCGCGCGGCACCTTCGTTAGGGCCGTAGCGTGCGGCTCGTCCTGAACGACAGGACGTAGATCGCGTTCGACAGGGACGCGAGGCAGCGGCGCAGATCGCTTTCGCTCAGATCTGCGGTGAGGATGAAGTTACGAAGGCGGGCCTCGAGATCGAGTAGGTCCGCATCCGTCAGCCTGCCGAGAACGTCGATGGTGATAAGTGGGTGCATGTGCAGCTCCGGTTCCGTTGAGACCGGGACCATCCCGGCCTTACGAAACGAGGGCCAACATCGGCGGGACGGCGAACACCCGAAGGGACGCAACGTCAGTGGAGCAGGGCCTTGCCCTTGTTCGTGATCTTCTGCGCCTATGTTCCATTCGGTTTGTCAGGACGGATCGGGACCGACGCGGAATCGGTGGATGCGATTTGGACGGAGCGATCTGAGCGAGATGGTGACTCTTTGACCGACCTTTGAATTGAGATCGGCTCGTTCTTTACGCCTTGCCTGGCCGAACGCGTCCGCCCGTCAATGCCCGGCCCGCGCCAGTTCGCTGCGCTCACCCGTGTAGGGTCCGCGCTTCGCGCCATTGACGGCCGGCCTTCTCCGTTCGGCCATTTGGGCAGGCGTTACGAGCCAACCCCAACCAAAGGAGATACGATCATGGCACGCACTCAGAAACCTCAGCCCGCAGCGCCCACAACGCCCAAGGCCCCCGACTACATCGCTTGGCACGTCCAGCAGAAAGGCGACAAAGCCTTCTGGACCAAGGTCGGCGCAAGCTGGCGGCACAAGGATGGCAAGGGCCACACGCTCCAACTGGAGACGCTGCCGATCAACGGCCGCATCGTCCTCCGCGAGCCGATGGCCGAAAACGACCAGTAACCCGCCACGGGGCGCGCTCTCGGGCGCGCCCCTTTCCCACGTTCATGTGGTGAAACCTTCTCCTGAAACAGTCCCGACGTCGTCTCGTGCCGCCCGGTCCATGCGCTCTCTCATCGCCTGCAGCCATGAGCGGATCGAATGAGCGAGCGTGGACATGCTTTCCCGCCCGCCGTGAACTGAGGCAATCACCCGGCGCGAGCCGTCATCCATAAATAGGAAGGTTTGCACTTCCTCGCGCGGCACGGGCTTTTTCCGCAAGACAGCGCGCCGCACAGGCTCCCAATCGGCCGTCGCACCCGTTTCGACGCGGGCGATCGACGCGAGCGGTACGGCCCATCCCGCAGGCGAGCTGCCGAACGGCGCCCAGTATGATTCCGCCCGATAATGCAAGCGGTCGGATTCGAGCGACAGCCGCCAGTGCACTCCCTCTAGCCAACGCGGCATGAGGAAGCTGTAGGCCAGCACCGCCACGCCCGGGACGAAGGCGACAATCAGCATCAGCTCGACAGCGCCGTTAGGGATCATCCCGCGTGGACCTGACACGAAACCCCACATTACCATCAACGGAACGAGGACCAGCCAGCCGCCACCGCGAAAGGCCCGAGGGCGGGCTGCGTAGAGTGGATTCAGACGACGATCTCGACCCGACCATTCGGGGCCGAGGTGCTTCATATCGTCCATGTTCCACTTGCGGCCCTGTGCCCGCGCCCTGGCGACGACGCGCTCGTCAACGCGGTCATGCGCTTCGAAAATCTGCCAAGTCATTCGACCAACTCCCCATGAAAGACACGATCAACGACGAAAGGATGAGCGCCCGCGACGAGAACCAGCGTCAGGCCGCTGGCCGTGCCGCCCGTGCCGTTCGGCTTGCGCGCGAACTTGCGGGCGAGTTCGTCGGGCGAGATGAGCGGCGCGGTCTTGAACTCGCGACGAAGGCCGGTGTCGCCTTGGAGCGCCTGGGCCGAGCCGACATCGACCTTGTTCGTTATCTGGAAGGTCGTCTCGCCGATGCGCTTGGACAGGTATTCGCAGCTCGTCAGATCGGAGACGCTGAAGGCTTGGATCACGCCCGCGTTCCCGAGGAACGTCTCCCATCCATCCTTGTAGTGGCGCTTGAGCTGCGTGAGGTCTTGCAGGACCACCCACAGCTTGACGCCGAAACCCGCCATGTAGGCGATGGCCTGTTCCAGCGCGCGCATGTGTCCGAGCGCCGCGAACTCTTCGAGAATAAACAGGACCGGGCTTGGCCGCTGCCATTCCTCGCAGGGCGGAAACGCCGCGTTCTCAAGCGCGGACACGGCAAGGCCGACGATGAGCCGAAGCCACCTTCCATGCGTGGCCATGCGCGAGGCAGGCAGACAGAGATAAATCGTCGTGGGCCTGCTCTTGAGCTGGGCGAGACGAAGAAGCGAAAGATCGAGATTGCGGCGGAGCGCCGGGCTTTCCAAAAAGACGAGCTGCGTCCGGGCGGTCGAAATGATCGACGCCATCTCCTTGTCATTCGCCCCAAGCATGACCGCCGCCTGATTGCGAATGACCGCTCTCGCTTCGCTATGGCGCGAACCGTCCGGGAAGGCGACGAGCCGGTGCAAAACAGTGTCGCCGCCGCTTTCGTCTTGCTCGGAGGCGATCTGCGCGATGAGCGCGGGCAGACAGGCCAGCGAGCCGCCGGAGCTTGCCGGATCGATGGCGAGATACAAAACAAGCGCCCGCAGCAGCGCGCGCGCAGCGTCCGTCCAATGAGGGTCCCTTGGGCTCGCGACGATTAAAGCGTCCGCGATCAGGTCGGCGTTGTCGATCAGTCCGTCCTCGTCCCCTTGCAGCTCCGCCAAAGGATCGAAGCTTGAGAGCAATTCCGTTGCCAGATCCGTGACGCCCCACGGATCGAGCACATGCACATCCTGCCCAAGCGCATCGCGGCGATAGGCCGCCGTCTCGCGCGCAAGCTCGCCCTTGGGATCGATGACCAGCGCCGAACCGGGATAGAGCTTCAGGTGGGGGATGAGCAGGCAGGCGGACTTCCCGCCGCGACTTCCGGCGACCGTGACGACATGG
>Ga0190265_10000342_pt1 | contig 36112 bp, 25 predicted proteins | sample Popmic124T_FD_133135 | JGI IMG/M metagenome (GOLD analysis project Ga0190265, IMG submission 133135) | Populus adjacent soil microbial communities from riparian zone of Indian Creek, Utah, USA - 124 T | ecosystem: Environmental > Terrestrial > Soil > Riparian zone | place: USA: Utah | collected... | reverse complement strand
CGCTTCGTGCGCTACGACGAGCGCGGCTGTGGAATGAGCGACTGGGAGGTGGGCAATCTCGGGCAGGAGCGCTGGACGGACGATCTCGAGTCGGTCGTCGAGGCGGCGGGCTGCCGGGAGCCGATCGTGCTGCTCGGCATCTCGCAAGGAGGGGCGCCGGCGATCGAGTACGCCGCTCGCCACCCGGAGCGGGTGAGCCACCTGGTGCTCTACGGTTGTTACAGCCAGGGCTGGATGAAGCGGGGTGACGAGAGCGACCGGCGGCGATATGAGGCGATGATCGAGCTGATCGAGCAGGGTTGGGGGGGCAGCAATCCGGTGTTCCGCCAGCTCTTCACCTCACGGTTCATCCCGGGAGGCACCGACGAGCAGCTCAACTGGTTCAACGACCTCTGCCTGAAGACCACGTCGGCGCAGAACGCCGCGCGCCTTCTGGAGACGCGGGCCCACATCGACGTCCGCCAGCGGCTCGGCGACGTGCGGGTGCCGACGCTCGTCATCCACGCGCGCAACGATCAAGTCATTCCCCTCGGCTCGGGCAAGATCCTGGCGTCGGAGATCCCCGGCGCGGAGTTCGTCGAGCTCGACACTGCGAACCACGTCCTGCTCCGGGACGAGTCGGCGTGGCGGCGCTTCTGCGAGGCGGTGCTCGACTTCACCGGCGTCGCTCGTCCCGCGGAGCGGGCGACGGACGAATCTGCCTTCGCGGCCTTCGCGGGGTTGTCGCCCCGCGAGCGCGAGGTACTCGGGCTGATCAGCGAGGGGTTCGCGAACGCCGAGATCGCCGAACGGCTGGGAATCAGCGACAAGACGGTCCGCAACCACGTCTCCAACCTTTTCGACAAGCTCGGCGTCTGGACGCGCGCGCAGGCGATCGTTTTCGCGCGCGACCGCGGCTTCCGCTCGGCGAAGGCGGCGAAGGCGTCGTCCGGATAGCCAATACAGCTCCGCCACAGACTGCCCGATGACCGGGTAACTCTTCCGCGCGACGGGCAAGCCTTCCGGACGGTCCGGCAGATGTTCCGACCCAGCGGGGCCGCCGGAGGTGGATACGAGCCGATGGATCGCCGCTCTCCTCGCAACCCTTTGCCTTCTTGGCCCCCTCGGGTGCGCCGATGCCGCAGCCCGCGCGCAGGAGGCGGTCGTCGGCTTGCCCTGCGAGGGATGCGAGGCCGTGTTCGAAGGGCTTCCGGCCCGACTGGCGTCAAGCGCCCGGATCGTATAGCCGGTTCCCAGGGACGGCGAGCCGCTGAACTGTTTGGCCCGCTCGCCAAAACTTATCGGCGCTTCCCCACAAGCTATCGGCGGCTCCCCTAAGCTTTCGGCGCCTGGCCACAAGAGATCGGCGGCTCCCGAAGTCGATTGGCGCCTCGCCGAAATCCATCGGCGGCTCGCCATGCCTTATCGATGTCTCGCTTTCCCGGTCGGCGCTCCTTGAAACCTGTTTGCGCCTGGCCAAAAGTCATCGGCCACTCGCCCAAACTCATAGGCGGCTCCCGAAGTCGATCAGCGCCTCTCCACAACCCTTCGCCGCTCGCCAAAACTCATCGGCCACGGTCCTCAACCTATCGGCGGCTCCCCGGAAGCCGTCGGCGGCCGCCCATGGCTTTCGGCAGCTCTCTCTATATGGTTGTGGCCTGTCTATATATATCGGCGAGATCCCGATGGCTTACGGGAACTCGTCGAACGACTTCAGAGACTCGCCGAAAAGTTGGGGAGGCGCCCATGGCTTTGGCGGCACGCCTACAGTTTGCGGCGACACCTCGATCGTCGTGGCGCCGCGCCGACAGGTTGCGGCGAGCGCCAACAGGATGCGGGGAGATGCCGATCGACTTCAGAGACTCGGGAAAGAGCCACGCGAAGAGGCCATGGGTTCGGCGGTCCGGCAAAGGTTATCGGGAAGACAGCAAAGTCTTACGGCGTCGCGGCGAGGGTTTCAGGCGGACGGCAACAGGTTGAGGCGAGACGGCGAAGTCTTCGGGAAGACAGCGAAGTCTCACGGAACACCGTGTGTCCTTCACCATTCCAAGGAATGACATTTCCGAGTCGCTTTCCGTTCTATCTCCCTTCGGATGCCACGTCGTGTGCGCTTCGTGCCCGAAGGTGGGGCTTTGGTGGAGGTGACGGTCCGGACCGACCAGTCCCGGATGCTCCTCCGGCCGAGCCCTGTCCTGAACGAGATCGTCCTCGGCGTGCTGGGCCGGGCCCAGCAGCGCTATGAGGTGGGGTGCTGTGGCGTCGTCTTCATGTCGAACCACTGGCACGCCCTGCTCAGGGTAGACGATGCCCTGCAGCTCTCCCGCTTCATGCAGTACTGCAACTCGAACCTCGCTCGGGAAGTGGACCGGCTGGTTGACTGGCCGAACGGGATCTGGTCGCGGAGGTATCAGGCGATCCTGATCAGCGAGGAAGAGGAGGCCCAGGCCGGGAGGCTGAACCTCCTGGCGCACGGCGTCAAGGAGTTTCTCGTCGGCCGCGTAACCGATTGGCCCGGCGTTCACTCCGGGAAGGCTATCCTCGAGGGCAAGCCGCTCAAGGGGCTGTGGTTCAGCCGCACCCAGGAGTACGCCGCCCGCAACCGGGGCGAGGACTTCGGGCGCCTGAAGTACGCCACGGAGGAGGAACTGGTGCTGTCGCCGCTCCCCTGCTGGGCGGATCGCACTCCGGAGGAGTACAGGCAGCGGGTGGCTGGTCTGGTGGAGGAGATCGGGTCGGAAGCCCGCGCCGAGCGGGAGGCGAGGGGAATCGAGCCGCTCGGAGTCGAGGCGATCTTGAAGCAGAGGCCGCACACGCGTCCGAACAAGACGAAGAGATCGCCCGCGCCGCTCTTCCATGTCGTGGCGAAGGAGATCCGCGAGACTTTCTGGTTCGCGTACTCTCTGTTCGTGTCCGCATTCCGCGAGGCGGCCGAGAAGCTCAAGGCAGGGGAGTTGTCCTCAATGAGGTTCCCGATTGGCTCGTTCCCGCCTGGGTTGCCCTTTGTAAGAGCTCATCCCGCCCGATCGCCGTAGACGGCGAGATCGCCGTACTCATCCCACAGCTTGAAAACTGTCGTCTTCCCGAGCTTCGATCGAGGTGGGAACGGGAGACGACCGTCCTTCAGCAGGAAAATCGAGGAAAATCGGCAACCAGACGCACTTGGAGAACTGCCCAAAGACCGTCTTGAGGGTGAATTCTCGCCTTGAAGACCCTCCGAGGCGCGGTTAACTGGAGGTTCTCCCTATCCAGACAGGGTCGACCATTGAACTGCCACCTTCCTTCTTCTTGAATCCTCTGGAACCTCCTTCCGGACGGGAGGCTTGGAAGGTTCAACGAGAGGCCCGCAAGGCTTTGCGGACTCTTGCAAGGCTCTACGAGAGGCTCGTTGAGGTTGACGAGAGCCTGCTGGGGCTCTCCTTCTGCCGTTCGGCAACCCTGTATCTACCGATCCAGCGAGCGGGACTGTTCTCTGGCTGCCCCAAGTCCGACCCCCGCTTCTCGAACGGCGCACCGCAGATGGAACGCTTCTTCATCGCCAAGGACGATCGGGCGATCTGCCTGGTCCGCTTCAGACGCGTTGAGCCTGCCCTGACAAGTCCCCAGGATGAGCTTTGGAAAGAGGCCGTCAAGAGGCCGTCCTTCCGGCTCATCGGGGAGGAACTTTTTCTGCTACACTGCCCCTGCCATGACCGAAGTCGGTGTGGAAGCCTTGAAAGAGCATCCAGTCGAATACCTGCGGCGAGCCTGGGGCTTGGTCGAGACCGGAGCCGCTGTCTGGAACGGTGGCAAGCCCATGGGATCTAGCCGGCGTCCGCGAGTCCGGGGGAGGAGTGCCGCAGCCGTCGTCCTGGAAGACAGGGGCCGTGGTATACGGTCAGAGCAGGTTAGGCGAACACTTGGGCAGGGTTGAACGATTTGCAGGAGCCATTGAGCCTGGAGCCATCACATGTCGACCACTGAAGAACTAGCAATCGTTATTCCGGAAGAGGAGCCGGTCGAAGACGTCAACGAACCTGCGGAGGTATTGACCTATCGCTACTCGATTACGGGATATGGCGCCGACTACCCTGTTGACGGGCTAGTGAAGCGACTCGAAGCGGGTGACGTGGTGATCCCAACCTTCGACCCCGAAATTCGGGTCAACGATCAGGTGGGAGGCTTCCAGCGTCAATTTGTCTGGACAAAGCCGCAGTGCGATAAATTCATCGAATCGTTGCTCCTCGGCTTCCCGGTGCCGGGTATCTTTCTCGTGAAGCAAGCGGACGGACGTTTTCTCGTCCTGGACGGTCAGCAGCGGCTTCGAACCCTTCAAGCGTTCTACAAGGGTATTCTGCGCGGCAAAGTCTTCACGCTCGAGGACGTTCAGCCGCGGTATCGCGGTCGCACGTATGCGAGCCTCGACGACGAGGATCGACGTCACCTTGACGATAGCATCATCCATGCGACCATCATCCGGCAAGAACAGCCTAGCGAGGATCAAAGCAGCGTCTACATGATCTTCGAGCGCCTCAACACAGGAGGCACTCTGCTTCAGCCGCAGGAGATCCGCGTAGCGCTCTATCAAGGACAGTTCGTGAACCTGCTCCGGGAACTGAACGGTTTTCAACCCTGGCGACAGCTCTATGGGAAGATTTCGTCTTCCTTAAAAGACCAAGAGCTGATTCTTCGCTTCTTTGCGATGTTCTACTGGTCGGAAAAATATGCAGCTCCCATGAAGGAATTTCTCAATAAATTCATGGGGCAGAATCGTGACTTTCAGGTCCAATCAGAAGTCGCTATGCGAACTACCTTCCAGGAGACTGCCGGGTTGATATTTTCTGCGTTGGGGCCACGTGCGTTTCGCTTGAAGAGCGCAGTCAATGCGGCGGTGGCCGACGCTGTAATGGTCGGAGTGGCGCGGCGACTCACATCGGGAAAAGTCGCTGACAAGGCGGAACTGCGAGCAAGCTACGAAGCGCTTTTGAGGAACGAAGACTTCCTTGCGGTCGTCTCGAAGTCCACGGCTAACGAAGACAATGTAAAGCGCCGGCTGACTCTGGCAACAGCGGCGTTCGCTGCTGTCGCGTGAACGATGCGTGGCCAACAGGAGGTTCGGGCTTTGCGCCAGCGTTTGGATGCGGCGTTCAATCGCGCAAAACTGCTCGGTTCCGCTGATTTCGAACTGCAGGCGGACTTTGCCAGATATCTTTGTATTCTGGTCTCTGGCTACATAGAAACGAGCGTTGCTGAAATTACTATGGAGTACTGCCGCAACCGTGCGCAGCCAAACGTCAGCAACTATGCTAGCCGTGAGCTCTCGCGGCTTCAGAATTTGAAAGCCGAGCGCTTGCTGCAAGTCGTAGGTGCGTTTAGTCCAGAGTGGCGGGAAGAGATTGAGAACTACATCGACGGGCGTCGCAAAGACGCGCTGAACGCTGTGATCGACCTCCGAAATAAAATAGCTCACGGCGAAAGCGTTACGTTGACCTATTCTAGAATTCGGGAGTATGACGCTGCCATTCAGGAGATAGTCGATTTTCTAACGGACAGATTTTCTTGAGTGGTATTAGCAAGACCGGTACTACTCGGGTGACCGTGAAGCTTGGTGAGGCGCCGCCTCGCGGCGAGACCGACTGGGCGCGAGTGAACGCGATGACGGACGAAGAGGTGCTGGCGGCGGCCAGCTCCGATCCCGATGCCCAGCCGCTCGACCCAGAGGCGTTGGCGAAGATGCGCCGGGTCTCTCCCGTGAAGGCGTTGCGGCAGCGGCTCGGCATGACGCAAGTCGAGTTCGCGGAAGCCTTCGGACTGCCCATCAGCACGCTGCGGGATTGGGAACAGCGCCGCAGCACTCCCGATGCGCCGGCCCGCGCTTTGCTGCGTGCGATTGAGCGCGAGCCCGAGACGATGCGCCGTCTGTTGTCCCGGGAGGCCTGACGAAGAGTCCGGGTCTGTCCGCTCGCACCGCCCAAGGAGCATGGCAGAAAGCCTCTCGTTGAGGAGCACAGAGTCGATCCTGTCGCATTCAGAGCGGCTCAGAGCGATTCTGAAGCGCCTTGATGCCATTCTGCTGGCTGGGGCTTGGACTTGGCAGCCGGTTCACGTTTGTGTTAACCTCGCCGGGTGCGCGAGGTCCACTTCTACCGGACCAGATCCGGTGACTGTCCTGTCGAGGAGTTCCTTGATGCTCTCACCGGTAAGCAGGCACAGAAAGTGGTTTGGGTGCTGCGCCTGGTGGAAGAGCTGGACCCTGTACCCTCCCAGTACTTCAAGAAGCTGGTCGATACCGATGGCCTCTGGGAGGTAAGGGCTCAGCATGGTGGAGACACCTTCCGGCTGATCGGTTTTTTCGATGGGTCTCGGTTCCTTGTCGTGAGCGGCTTTTCGAAGAAGACGGAGAAAACACCGCGGCAGGAGCTTGAAGTGGGGGAGGCGCGCCGGCAGGACTATCTAAGTAGGAGAAAATGCAATGAGCGATCTGACTAAATATGCAAAGTCTCGGGCAGCACGCGACCCGGAATTCGCCGACGGCCTGGATTCGGGCTATGCCGATTTCAAAGTCGGAGCCCTTCTCCGCCAAGCTCGCGAGAAGGCTGGGTTGACTCAAGAGCAGGTGGCAGAACGGCTGGAGACAAAGAAGTCGGCCATCAGCCGGATCGAGAACAGCGCGGGGAGCATCCGGTTCTCGACACTTGAGCGTTACGCGCGAGCCATTGGGTGGCACCTGAATCTGGAGCTCCGCCCTGCCCCGCAAGGCTCCAGCCGTCGCCGGTAGGCGACAAGATGAGCCTCCATTTAGCCATCTCGGCGCGGAGCACAGAGCTGATCCTGGAATCATTCTGAGCGGCTCAGAACGATTCTGAAGTTCCTCGATGCCATTCTGAGCAGCTCAAAGCCGTTCTGAGAATTTCAGAACCATTCTGAGCCGGTCAGAACGATTCCGAGAAAACTCGGAGCGATTCTGAATTCCCAAGAATGGCTCCGAGGTTCCTGAAAGCCATTCTCAGCGGCTCAGAATGATTCTGAGAATTTCAGAGCCATTCTGAGCGGCTCAGAACCGTTCTGAAAATCTCGGAGCCATTCTGAGCCAGTCAGAATCATCCTGAGAGAGCTGAGAGCCATTCTGAATTTCCAAGAATGGTTCTGAGAATCTCAGAATGGCTCTGGGCGCCTTGGACAGACAATAACCGACCGAAAAGAGCTCTTAGGGTGAAGAGCCGACCCTCTTGGTGGTCTTCTATCGCACTGCGGTTGGCAATGAACCCGTGCGCCAGTGGCTGAAGGATCTGAACCGGGAGGACCGGAAGGCTATCGGTCAAGATGTCAAGACGGCTCAATACGGCTGGCCGTTGGGAATGCCGCTGATCAGAAAGTTGGAGCCGGGTTTGTGGGAGGTTCGCTCCCACATCTCCCAAGGAATCGCACGAGTCCTCTTCACTGTTGCCGATAATGTGATGGTGTTACTGCACGCCTTTGTAAAGAGGTCCCAAAAGATTCCGCAAGGAGATCTGAAGGTTGCCCGCCAACGACTGGCTGACCTACGTGAGGAGTAAGGTATGAACAAGAAGCACATCGGCAGCGACTTCGATGATTTTCTGCGTGAGGAGCAGATCCTGGAGATCTCGGAGGCTACGGCCGCCAAGCGTGTGATCGCTTTCCAGATCGCCGAGGAGATGAGACGCCGCAGGCTCACCAAATCGGAAATGGCCAGCCGTATGAAAACCAGCCGGCCGGCGCTGGAGCGGCTGCTCGACCCGGCCAATCGGTCCGTAACGCTGGCGACGCTGGAAAAGGCTGCGTCGGCAGTCGGCAAGAAGCTCAAGGTCGAGCTGGCCTAGAAGTTTTGGAACGCTCGGGGTCGTGGGACCCCGAGCTTCTTGAGCTCTACTCGATCGAAATCGGCTCCTGATCCGAAAGCAGCTCAATCTTCGACTCCACCTGTTTGCGGAAGGCCGCCACGTCCTCGGCGAAGAGCTTGTTGAAGTCGGGGAAGACCTTCCTGGCTTCCGCCTCGGCCTGTTCGAGATGGGTCAGGGCCGTGGGGCTCGGGGCTTCGAGGGTCGAGAGCAATTGGCGTCTCGCGTCGTTGAGGCGGCCCGTCAACGTCCGGTTCTGGACGATGCCCTTGGTGTCGGGGGTGATCCAGAGGCGCTTTTCCATGGCGGTGAGCTTCTTGTGGAGGTCCCGGGCCGCGTCCTTGAGGGCCTTGTTGGGGTCTTCCTCCGGCTCTTCTTTCTTGTCCTTCGGCTGGAGCTTCTGGAGCACCATGTCGACGTCCTTGCGGGCGGCGGCGATCCGGTCGATGGCTTCGACCGCCGACTCCTGCGTGCGGCCGAAGCGGAGGAGGGCTTCCTCCCGGGCCTTCCAGCCGGCTTCGGTGTTTTCGATCGTGGGTGCCTGGATGACCTGAATGGTTCCCTTGGCTTCGTGATCGCCATGGCGGACGGTCACTCCGTAGGTTCCGGGCATGACCTCGGGTCCGCTCCCCGGCTCCTGCGGGTTGCCGCGGGGGTCGGCCGGCGGCTGGCGCCAGGGGTCGCGACCGAGGTCCCAGACGGCGCGGTTCAGGCCGAGCTTCGCCGGAGCTTCCAGGGTCCGGATCACCTTGCCCGCGGCGTCGGCGATCTCGATTTTCACCTTGGGCTCCTTCGGCTTCTCTTCCTCTTCGCTGCCGGATGCGGGCTTCGTCTGCGCCCGCTCCTTTTCCTTGCGCTCGCGCTCTTTCTCGTCGTCCGGGTGCGGCAGGCCCGGGGCGTTCAAGGACCAGGTGAGGAGGACTCCGAACGGACGGCTCTGGGCCTGGAACTCGCCCGATCCGCCCCGCAGGTTGCCGCTGCCACCTCCGAAATCGTGAAGCCGGCCGGGTGAGGCCGGATAGAGATGGAGCGGCTTGCGCATGGTCTCGGCCGTGAGCTCCCGCAAGGGAGCGATGTCGTCGATCACGTAGACCGCCCGGCCGTGGGTCGCGACGATCAGATCGTGATCGCGCGGGTGCACCACGAGGTCCATGACGGAAACCGTCTCCGGCAGGCCGTGCCGCCACTTCATCCAGCTCTTGCCGCCGTCGTTCGAAACGTAGAGGCCCCATTCCGTTCCCAGGAAAAGAAGGTCGCGGTCGACCGGGTCCTGGTCGATGGCGAGCGCGTAGCCCCCGATATTCTTCGCAGAAAGATTTTTCCAGGTCTTGCCCCAGTCGTCGGTGCGGAAGACGTAGGGGTTCAGGTCGTCGCGGCGGTGGTTGTCGAGCACGACGAAGGCGGAGCCGGCGTCGAATTTCGAGGCCCGGATGTGGGGTACCCAGGTGTTGGCGGGCACGCCGCGTAAACCTTTCTCGACGCTCTCCCAGTTCTTGCCTCCGTCGCGGGTGACGTGGACGCGGCCGTCGTCGGTGCCGACCCAGATCACTCCCTTCTGCACCGGGCTCGGGGAGATGGCAATGATCGTCGTGAAGTTTTCGGCGCCGGTGACGTCCGGGGTGAGGCCGCCGGCCTCGCTCTGCTTCTGCCACTCGGGGTTGTCGGTGGTCAGGTCGGGGCTGATCACGGCCCAGGTCATCCCGCGGTCGGTCGATTTGTGGAGGTAATGGCTGCCGTAGAAGATCGTGCCGGGCTCGAACGGGTCCTGGGCGAAGCCGGTGTTCCAGTTGAAGCGGAGGCGGTCATTCTCCGGATCGATCTCCGGTGGCTTGATGCCACGGGTTTCGCCGGAACGGAGGTTCCAGCGCATGAGGTTGCCACCCTGGGACATGGAGTATCCGCGCATCGAGTCCTCGGGATCGGGGGAGACGTCGAAGCCGTCGCCCCCTCCGACCCGGGTCCACTGGTGGTTGCGGATGTTGCCGTCCTCCTCCCAGACCGAGCTGGGGCCGCGCCAGGAGCCGTTGTCCTGCAACCCACCGTAGATGTTGTAGGGGACGTCCATGTCCACGTTGACGTGGTAGTACTGGCCGAGCGGCAGGTTGGCCACGAATTGAAAGGTTTCGCCGTGGTCGTGGCTGATGCCGAGCCCGCCGTCCTCGCCCGCGATCAGGTGCTCGGGGTCGTTCGGATTGATCCACAGCGCGTGGTAGTCGACGTGGATCTGCCTGGTGCCGGGGAGGGCGCTGAAGGTCTTGCCGCCGTCGTTCGAAACGGACAGGCGCGTGGCGATGTTGTAGACCCGGTTCGGCCAGACGGGGTCGACCCGGATGTCGGCGTAATAGAAAGGACGGTTCGCGGTGCGGTGGTCGTCGTTGACGGTCTTCCAGGTGCGTCCGCCGTCGTCCGAACGGATGAGCGCGCTCTTTTCGGCTTCGACCAGGGCGTAGACGATGCTCGGATTGGAGCGCGAGATCGCGAGGCCCATGCGTCCGAGGTCCCCCTTGGGCAGGCCGTCGTCCTCGGTGAGACGCTTCCAGGTCTCGCCGCCATCATGAGTCACGAAGAGCCCCGAGCCCGCTCCTCCGGAGCGGAAGAACCAGGGCCAGCGCCGGTGGTCCCACAGGGCGGCGAAGAGCTTGTTCGGATTGGAGGGGTCCATGACGAGGTCGGCCGCGCCGGTGCGCTCGTCCACGTAGAGAACCCTTTTCCAGGTGCGGCCTCCGTCGGTGGTCTTGTAGACGCCGCGCTCCGGGTTCTCGCCCCAGAGCTTGCCCATGGCCGCCACATAGGCCACATCCGGATCGGTGGGATGAAGGACGACGCGGTGGATGCGCTCGGTCTTTTCGAGGCCGAGGTGCTTCCAGGTGCGTCCGCCGTCCATGGACTTGTAGATGCCGTTGCCCGTGGACACGCTGTTGCGCGGGTTGCCCTCGCCCGAGCCCGCCCAGACGGTGTCGGGGCTCGGCTGGAAGACGGCGACCGCGCCCATCGAGGCGATGGGCTGGTCGTCGAAGACCGGGCTCCAGGTGAGGCCGCCGTTGACCGACTTCCAGACTCCGCCCGCGGCCGTGGCGATGTAGATGATGTCGGGGTTGGACTCGACGGCGGCGATATCGGCCACCCGGCCGCTCATGCCGGCGGGTCCGATCGACCGGGCCGAGATGCCGGCGAGCAGTTCGGGGTCCACCTGGGCATGCAGAGGGACGGCGAGGGTCAGGACGAGGGCGAGGAGGGCGAGAGGTCGGCGCATCTGGTTCTCCCAAAGAGAGGAAAGACTTCAAAGAGGGCTATGGATAGCGCAGCTTCGAGGGGGACGTCAATGGAGCCCTCACCCCCGTCCCCTCTCCCGCCTCCCCGCCCCCCTCGCCGGGAGAGGGGCGCCACCGCCCGCCCCGAAGAAGCCCCCTCCTCTATCCTCCCCCGCTTCGCGGGAGAGGACGCCCCCTCCCTCGGCTCCAGGTAGCTCGTGTAAGTCTCCCCCTCTCCCAGGGAGGGGGATGGGGAGGTGGGAGAGGGGGTCGGGGGGTGAGGGTACAATCCCCGGGAGTCACGAACCCAGGAGGAACCCCGCATGCGGAACCGCTCGCTGCTCCCGATCCTTGTCCTCGCCCTGCTCGCCTGCCTTCCTCTCGCAGCCCAGCCGCCGGGCCAGCCACCGGCCGGGAAGCCGGAGCCGGAGAAGGAGAAGGTGGAGGAAAAGGACAGGAAGATGCCGGAGGAGAAGATCTCCACGACCCGGCACACGATCACTCTCGACGGACAGAGGATACCCTACACCGCGACCGCGGGTAACCTGGTCCTGAAGGACGACGAGGGCAAGCCCAAGGCCTCCGTCTTCTCCATCGCCTATACGCGGGACGGGATCAAGGACCCGGCGCAGCGGCCGGTCACGTTCGCCTTCAACGGCGGTCCCGGATCGGCCTCGGTCCTGGTCCATCTCGGCGCCTTCGGACCCAGGCGGGTGGAGCGCACGAAGGAGGGGATGGGGCTGCCTCCTCCCGGGAGGCTGGTCGACAACGACCATTCGATCCTCGACCTGACCGACCTGGTGTTCATCGATCCGGTGAGCACCGGGTACAGCCGTCCGGCCCCGGGCGAGGACCGCAAGCAGTTCCACGGTGTGCGGCAGGATATTGAATGGGTAGCCGAGTTCATCCGCCTCTGGATCACCCGCAACGAGCGCTGGGCCTCGCCCAAGTTCATCGCAGGCGAGAGCTATGGCACGACCCGTTCCGCGGGCCTCGCCCAGCACCTCAACGACCGCTACGGCATGGCGCTGAACGGCATCGTCCTGATCTCCTCGGTGCTCAACTTCCAGAACCATCAATTCGACGTCGGCAACGACATGGCGTACGTCCTCCACCTGCCAACCTACGCCGCCACCGCCTGGTACCACAAGAAGCTCCCGCCCGAGCTTTCGGGCGACCTGCGGAAGACGCTCGACGAGGTGGAGGCGTTCGCCCTGGGCGAGTACGCCTCGGCGCTGATGCAGGGAGACCGCCTCGGTCCCGAGCGGCGGCGGGAGATCGCGGCCCGGGTCGCCCGCTACACCGGTCTGTCTCAGGATTACGTTGAGCGCACGAACCTGCGAGTGGAGATCTTTCGCTTCATCAAGGAGCTGCTGCGCGACCAGAGGAAGACGGTCGGCCGGCTGGACAGCCGCTTCACCGGTTCGGATCTGGACGCGGCCGGCGAATACTCGGAGTTCGATCCCAGCGCAGCCTCCCTCGACGGTCCCTACACCACGGCGATCAATGACTACCTGCGGCGCGAGCTCGGGGTCAAGGAGGACAGGGTCTACGAGCGCCGGGGCAGGGTCTGGCCGTGGAGCTTCGAGGGATACGAGAACCGCTACGTCAATCTCGCGGAGAACCTGCGGCAGGCCATGACGCGCAACCCGGACCTCAAGGTGCTGTTCACGGCCGGTTACTACGATCTGGCGACCCCGTACTTCGATTCGGTCTACACGGCGGACCATCTGGGTCTTCCCGAGTCGCTGCGGGGCAACGTGAGCATCCGGTACTACGAGGCGGGTCACATGATGTACATCCGCGAGGCGGACCACGCCAAATTCAAAAAGGACATCGCGGATTTCCTGCGCGAAGCGGTGCGGCAGGGGGAAAGGTAGAATCCCGGTGATTACCAGACAGGAGGAAAACCGCATGCGGAATCGCCGCTCGCTGCTCCCGATCCTTCTCCTTTCCCTGCTCGCCTGTCTTCCCCTGGCGGCCCAGCCGCCGGCCGGGAAGCCGGAGGCGGAGAAGACCGCGGAGAAGACCGAGGAGAAGGACAAGAAGATGCCGGAGGAGAGGATCTCTACGACCCGGCACACGGTCACTCTCGACGGACAGAGAATTCCCTACACCGCGACCGCGGGCAACCTGGTCCTGAAGGACGACGAGGGCAAGGCCAAGGCCTCGGTCTTCTTCATCGCCTACACCCGGGACGGGATCAAGGACCCGGCCCAACGGCCGGTCACGTTCAGCTTCAACGGCGGTCCCGGAGCGGCCTCTCTCTGGGTCCATCTCGGTGCCTTCGGTCCCAAACGGGTCGAGCGCACCAAGGAGGGGATGGGACTGCCTCCGCCCGGGCGGCTGATCGACAACGAGCATTCCATCCTCGACCTCACCGACCTGGTGTTCATCGATCCGGTGAGCACGGGCTTCAGCCGGCCGGCCCCGGGGGAGGACCCGAAACAGTTCCACGGCGTGCGGCAGGACATCGAGTGGGTGGCCGAGTTCATCCGCCTCTGGATCACGCGCAACGAGCGCTGGGCCTCGCCCAAGCTCGTGGCCGGAGAGAGCTACGGCACGACCCGCGCAGCGGGCCTCGCGCAGCACCTCAACGACCGGTACGGGATGATGCTGAACGGGGTCGTTCTGATCTCGTCGGTGCTCAACTGGCAGAACCAGGAGTTCCACGTCGGCAACGACATGGCGTACGTCCTCCACCTGCCGACCTACGCCGCGACCGCCTGGTACCACAAGAAGCTGCCGCCGGAGCTCTCGGGCGACCTGCGGAAGACGCTCGACGAGGTGGAGGCGTTCGCCCTGGGCGAGTACGCCTCGGCGCTGATGCAGGGGGACCGGCTCAGTCCCGAGAGACGGCGGGAGATCGCGGCCCGGGTCGCCCGCTACACCGGTCTTTCGGAGGAGTACATCGAGCGCACGAACCTGCGCGTGGAGATCTTCCGCTTCATCAAGGAGCTGCTGCGCGACCAGAGGAAGACGGTCGGCCGCCTGGACAGCCGCTTCACCGGTACGGACCTGGATGCGGCCGGCGAATTTTCGGAGTTCGATCCCAGCTCGGTCTCCCTCGACGGCCCCTATGTGGCGGCGATCAACGATTACCTTCGGCGCGAGCTCGGGGTCAAGGAGGACCGGGTCTACGAGCGCCTGAGCCGGAATGTCTGGCCTTGGAGCTGGCAAGGCTTCGAGAACCGCTACGTCAATCTCGCGGAGAACCTGCGCCAGGCCATGACCCGCAACCCGGACTTGAAAGTGCTGTTCACGGCCGGCTATTACGACCTGGCGACTCCGTACTTCGATTCAGTCTACACGGCCGACCACCTGGGGCTGCCCGAATCGCTGCGCGGCAACGTGCGGATCACCTACTACGAGTCGGGCCACATGATGTACATCCGCGAGGTGGACCACGCCCAGCTCAAGAAGGACATCGCGGCGTTCATGAAAGAGGCGGTTCGGTAGGAGATCTCCCTCCCCCTCTCCCTCACGCAGGTGAGGGAGAGGGCTGGGGAGAGGGAGGATGGGATCAACTCAAACTAGCGGACCCGGGTCTGCAGCGTCACGGTGGTATGCCTGGTCTCCGCCGCGGGAGCCGCCTTCTTCTGACGGGCCGGCAGGAACCGGCGCCAGTCCGGGGTGAGGGCCCGGAGCAGGACCTGCCCCGAGATGGCCGGATGGAACAGCGATTCCGGCCCGTCGAGCATGTGGTTGACCCTCTGGAAGCGCCGGTAGACCTCCGGGTGGTCCGGGATCAGCCGCATGATCTGGTCGACGTACCAGTGCATGAAGCGGACGGGCGCGTTGATCTCGCCGCCCTGGGTGGCGGGCCAGAGCAGGTCGGCGCCGGTGGCCATGGCCCACGGGGCCTCCACCAGCTTCGCGATCTTCTTGTGGTACACCAGGGGATCGAGCCGGCCGCCGCCGCTCTCCCGCAGCCACTTGCCCATTTCCAACGCCGACAGGCAGGCCAGCGTCATGCCCTGGCCGTAGATCGGATTGAAGCCGCAGACCGCGTCGCCCATGGCCACGAAGCCCTCGGGCATGCTCGCCAGCTTGTCGAAGTGGCGCAGCCGGTTGGCCGTGCGGCGGAACCCGCGGATGCCGGACAGCGGCCGGGCGTCCTTGATCGCGTCGTAGATCGCCGACGTCGAGAGGCTCTTGGCGAACTGCAGGAACCCCTCCTCGTCCGTCGGCGGGTAGTCGCGCATCACGCCGGCCACGCTCACCAGCCAGCGGCCGCCCTCGATGGGCTGGATGACTCCGGCCCGGGGCTGGTACGGCGGACGGTTGAGGCAGAGCGTCACCTTCCAGTCCGCCTGCCAGTTGGCGGGCGGCTCGTAGATGCGCGTGGCATAGCCCCAGAAGGCGTCGATGACGGTCTCTTCGGGAGCGGGGAACCCGAGATCGGTCAGCCATTGCGGCGCCTCGGAAGGACGGCCGCTGGTGTCCACGACCAGGTCGGCGTGCAGCACGGTTTCCGCGCCCTCTTCGGGCTGGTCGTTCCGGTTGCGCGCCCGGACGCGGACGCCCGTGACGCGCTGGTGATCGTCGTCGGACACCAGGCCGCAGACCTCGTGGCCCTCCAGGATCGAGACCTTGGGGTTGTCGAGCAGGTGGCGGCGGACCGTCGACTCGAACAACGGCCGGGTGAAGGTCAGGATCTGGACGTCCTCCAAGGCCACGCGCGGCGACCAGCCGTAGGGATAGAGGATCCGGACGTCCTTGCCCTGGTCCACCAGGTGGCAGCCGGCCTCCAGGAGGTCCGGCTTCACCCCGGGGAAGAGCTCTTCGATTATTTTCAGCCCCCGCTTCAGAATGAAGTGGAGATGCCTGGCTTGCGGCACGCCGGGGCGGTTCTCCTGCCCGGAGGGCAGATAGTCCCTCTCGACGAGCACGACCTCGTCGAAGTGATCGGCCAGAGCCCGGGCGGCGACCATGCCGCCGATGCTCCCACCGATCACCAGGGCCTGGCGACGGGCGCCTTCCGACTGCTCCTTCCGTGGTTGCAACTCCCTGCCGTACAGCATGGGGTCCTCCCTTTCGGTAGCCAGGGAAACGGCCGCTAAAGTACAACGACTTCTATAGGCCGATATCTAGCACAACCGGTGCCAGCCGGTTCCCTCGGTACACCGTGTATGAGCGAGTAACGTTTTCGGGGTATCCTTCCCCTCACCTGAGCTATGCGACTGACAATCCTTGGCAGCTCTGGGGGATACCCCGGACCGAACAATCCGAGCAGCGGCTTCCTTTTGGAGCACGCCGGAGCCCGTCTCTGGATCGACGCCGGCCACGGCACCTTCGGCGCTCTGCAGCGGATCGAGGACTTCACGCGGATCGACGCGATCCTGGTGAGCCACGTCCACGCGGACCATTGCGTCGACCTCTATGGCCTCAACATCGCCCTGCGCTTCCACGAGCAGGGCGTCCTCCGGAAGCGTCTCTACTGTCCTCAAGAGGTATGGGACAGGGCTCCCCTCCTCCTGGGAGATCCGCCGGAGGGGGAGGAAGGCTTCCGCCAGAGCTTCGACTTCCAGCCGGTCGAAGCGGGCGGTGTGATCGAGGTGGCGGGCCTGCGCGTGAGCTTCCTCCGCACCGACCATCCCAACTACTGTCTCGCGATGCGCTTCGAGTCGGACGAGGGCATCCTCACCTACTCGGCCGATACCGGCCCGGGGGCCGACCTCGCCGGGTTCGCCCGCGGCAGCGACCTGCTGCTGTGCGAGGCCACCTACCAGGAGGGCCTCGCCGGAGCGCCGGTCCACCTCACCGCCCGCCAGGCGGGCGAGACGGCCCTCCGCGCCGGGGCGCGCGGCCTGGTGCTGACCCACGTCTGGCCGCCGTTCGACCCGGCGCGCTCCGTCGAGGAGGCGCGGGCTGCGGGCGGCAGTAGCGGCGATACCGGCATCCACGTGGAGTGGGCTGCGCCGGGGGGCGTCTTCGAAGTGCGGCGCCCGGGCTGAGCGGGTCCTGGTCGAGGTGGTCATAGGGTCTTCTTCAGCATGTGTCGGCTCGGGCCGAAGTCTTTCTCCAGTGACTGCCGAAAAATGTCCGGGCTCCTTGTCAAAGACTGTCAGTCGGCCGTCAGGGGAGCGTCAGGAGGCACCATCAGGTCTACGTAGACAACGGCTGCAGGGTTGAGGGGGCGGCGAGCCTTCAACCTTTTTGCAACCCAGGGCTTCTCCGTTCGTACATCTTTCCAAGACTTAGGGCAGTACCGTGTCCCTCCCCGGGGCCGGATCGCTCCGTCCTTTCCTTTGGAGGCTTCATGTCGAACCGTCTTCTTTCTTTGTGTGTGGCCGCGACGTTCATGCTGGGCGGGGTGGGAACCGCCTCGGCCCAGACCAGGCTCCTCCGGTACCCGGACATCCACGGGGACCGGGTGGTCTTCACCTATGCCGGCGACCTCTGGACCGCTTCGGCGTCCGGAGGGGGCGCCACCCGTCTCACGGCCCATCCGGGCCTGGAGCAGTTCGCCAAGTTCTCGCCCGACGGCAAATGGATCGCCTTCATGGGCCAATACGACGGCGACGAGCAGGTCTACGTGGTGCCGTCGGCGGGCGGCGTTCCCAAGCAGCTCACCTGGTACCCGGCCCGCGGCCCGCTGCCTCCGCGCTGGGGCTTCGACAACCAGGTCCTGGGCTGGACCCGGGACGGCAAGGCCGTGCTCTTCCGCTCCATGCGGGACGGATGGGATATGGCCGACACCCTTCTCTACACCGTCCCCCTGGATGGCTCGCTGGGCGAGCCCCTGCCCATGCCCATCTCGGGCGCGGGCGACTTCTCCCCGGACGGCAAGCGGATCGCCTACAACCCGATCGCCCGCGACTTCCGGACCTGGAAGCGCTATCAGGGCGGCTGGCAGCAGGACCTCTATCTTTTCGACCTGACCACCTACGAGACCAAGAACATCACCTCGAACCCGCGCACCGACCGCGACCCCATGTGGATCGGCGACAAGATCTATTTCAACTCCGATCGCACCGGCACGCTGAACCTCTACGTCTACGACGAGAAGAGCGGCGGGGTGGAGCCGGTCACCCAGAGCCGGCAGTGGGACGTGCGCTGGCCGAGCTCGGACTCCGAGGGCCGGATCGTCTACGAGATGAACGGCGAGCTCCAGGTGCTCGACACCCGCACCCGGCAGGCGCGGCCGATCTCCATCCAGGTGCCGTACGAGGGGCTCTACGACCGGCCCTCTCATGTGCCGGCGGCGGGGAACATCGAAGACTGGTCTCTCTCGCCCAAGGGTGAGCGCGCCCTGTTCGTGGCCCGCGGCGACATCTTCACGGCCCCGATCGAAAAGGGTCCCACCCGCAACCTGACCCGCTCCTCCAACGCGCACGACAAGTGGGCGCGCTGGTCACCGGACGGCCGCAGGATCGCCTTCATTTCCGACATGAGCGGCGAGGAGGAGGTCTGGCTGATCAACCAGGACGGCTCGGGCAAGCCCGAGCAGCTCACCAAGGGAGGAAAGGCCATGCGCTACGCCCCCGAGTGGGCGCCGGACGGCAAGCGCCTGGCCTTCAGCGACAAGGATGGAAAGCTTTATATCCTGACCCTCTCGGACCGCAAGGTGACCGAGATCGCGGACAACGTCTACGGCATGATCCGCGACTACACCTGGTCTCCCTGCGGCGGCCATCTCGCCTACAGCACGACCGACCCGAGCCAGCTACGCTCGGTCTGGATCTGGAGCGTCGAGGGCAGTGTCGAGGGTAATGTCGAGGGTAATAATGGCGGAAAAGCCCGGCGCGTGACCTCCGACCTGCTGCACGAGGCCACCCCGGCCTGGGACCTCAAGGGCGAGTACCTCTACTACCTGGCCGCGCGCGAGTACGCCCCGCTTCTCGACGGCCTCGAGCTGAACTACGCGAACGACCGCAACATCGGCATCTTCGCCCTCGCCCTGCGCAAGGACGTCAAGAACCCCCTGCCCTTCGAGAGCGACGAGGTGACGGTCGAGGAAGAGAAGAAGGAAGAGAAGGGAGAAAAGAAAGAAGAGGAGAAGAAGGAGGAGAAGAAGGGTTATACGAAGATCGACTTCGACGGCCTTGCCGACCGGGTGATCCGCATCCCGATCCCCGCCGACAACATCGACGGCCCGGCCTTGACCAAGGACGGCCACCTGCTCTACGTCCGGTTCCCGAGCTTCTTCCTCGGCCGGGACGGGGGCGCGCAGCCCGCGCTGCACGTGTTCTCCTTCAAGGACCGCAAGGAGACCGTGCTGGCCGAGGGGATGGGCGGCTATCAGATCTCCCTGGACGGCTCGAAGGTGCTGGTCCAGCAGCAGGGGCAGTTCCACCTCTACGACGCCGCTCCCAATGGCAAGGATTCCAAGAAGACCCTCTCCACCGCGGGATTGACGGTCAACCGGGTGCCGCGGGAGGAGTGGACCCAGATCTTCGACGAGGTCTGGCGCCGCTACCGCGACTTCTTCTATGTCGAGAACATGCACGGCTACGACTGGGCGGCGTTGCGTGAGCAGTACCGTCCGCTGGTCGCCCACGTCGGACACCGTTCGGATCTCAACTATGTGATCGGCGAGATGATCGCGGAGCTCAGCGTCTCCCATGCCTATGTAGTCGGCGGCGACTTCCAGCTCCCCGAGCGTCCGCGGGTGGCCCTTCCCGGCGCGCGCTTCGAGCTGGACGGCAAGGCCGGCCGCTACCGGATCTCCAAGATCTTCCGCGGCCAGAACGACGAGGCTGTCTACCGCTCGCCGCTGACCGAGGTCGGGGTGGACGTGAAGGCCGGGGATTATGTCCTCGCGATCGACGGCGAGGAGCTGGTGGCGAAGGACAATCCCTACCGTCTGCTGCGCCACAAGGCGGGCCGGCCGGTGCGGATGACCGTGAACGCCAAGCCCAGCTTCGATGGAGCGCGGGAGATCACCTTCAATCCGATCGACGCCGAGACCAACCTGGCCTACATGGAGTGGGTGGCCCGGAACCGGGAGCGGGTCGACAAGCTTTCGAACGGCCGCGTCGGCTACCTCCACATCCCGGATATGGGAGAGGAGGGCATGCGGGAGTTCGTCAAGTGGTACTACCCGCAGGTGCGCAAGGAGGGGCTCATCCTCGACGTGCGGAACAACGGCGGCGGCTTCGTGTCGCAGACCATGATCGAGCGCCTGCGGCGCGAGCTCCTGGCCGTGGACTTCGGCCGCCTGAGCGAAGAGCCGTTCACCTACCCGCAGGTGGTCTTCTACGGTCACATGGCCTGCCTGATCAACGAAGGCTCGTCGTCGGACGGCGACATCTTCCCGGCGATGTTCAAGCAGGCGGGTCTGGGACCGCTGATCGGCAAGCGGACCTGGGGAGGCGTGGTGGGGATCTCGGGCCGCGGTCCGCTGATCGACGGCGGCCAGATCTTCGTGCCGGAGGCGGGAAGCGCCTCGATCGAGGGAGAGTGGATCATCGAAGGCTACGGCGTCGATCCCGACATCGTGGTGGAGAACGATCCCAAGTCGGTCCTCGGCGGCCGCGACCCGCAGCTCGAGCGCGGCGTGGCCGAGGTGATGAAGAAGATGGAGTCCGAGCCCCGCAAGCTGCCCAAGAAGCCTGCCGGTCCGATCAAGACCCAGGCCGGCCTGGAGGCGGCGAACCGGCAGTAGTCATCGATCCATGTGTGCCTTAAGGGGACCCGGAAGGGTCCCCCTTTTTTTGTCCGCTGAAACAGGACGGGCAGCCTTCCCGTATGATCGGGAGGACCATGTCCACTCCCAACCCAGCACCCGAACCGCCAGTTCTCGCCGCCGATCCCGAGCCAGCTCCGGCAGCCGTTGAACCTTCGCTGCCGTCGATCGCCGACGGCGTCGAGCGCCATCTCGATCCGCGGGCCGTGACGCTCGACCGGATCGTCAGCGGGATCGTCACCGCGGCGATCTCGCTCAGCCAGCTCGTCGCGCTCGTGGTGATCTATTTCGTGGCGGACGACCTCCCGGGGCGGTCGATGGCTCTGCTCGTCCTGTTCTGGGTCGCCTTCACGCTCACCCTCGCCTGGTCCTCGTACCGCTGGCCCGAGGTCGAGCACCGCCACAAGTCCTACAAGGTCGACGAGCGCGGCATCGAGATCCGCAAGGGCGTCTACTGGCGGAAGGTGATCAACGTGCCCCGGTCCCGGGTGCAGCACACCGACGTTTCGCAAGGTCCGATCGAGCGCAGCTTCGGGCTCGGCACGCTGGTCATCTACACCGCCGGCACCAGCCACGCGCGGGTCGACCTCTCCGGGCTGGAACATGCCACCGCCCTGCGCATCCGCGACCACCTCCTGCCGGAAGAGGCGTCCGATGCAGCCTGAAGAGCAGCGGCTCCACCCGCTCTCGATCCTGTTCCGTCTCGCCGCGCAGGTCCGCACCTTCGCGGTCCCCGGAGTCGCCGCCCTCGTCACGGCCGGTGCCGTGGGTTGGGAATGGCAGGTTTGGGCCATGCCGCTCGCCATCCCCTTCGCGCTCATCTCCGTCGTCCAGTACTTTTCGTTCCGCTACCGCTACGACGCGAATGAGATGGTGATCCGCACGGGCTTCCTCTTCCGCAACGAGCGGCATGTCCCCTACGCCCGCATCCAGAACCTCCACGCGGTGCAGAACGTCTTTCACCGGCTGCTCAACGTGGTGGAGGTGCGCGTGGAGACGGGCGGCGCCGACGAGCCCGAGGCGACGATGAGCGTGCTGCCGGTTTCCGCCTTTGAGGAGATGCGGCGGCGGGTGTTCAAGGAGAAGGGCGAGCCTGCCCCGGATACGGCTGCCGAGCCCGCCGCCGCGGACGAGACCCTGCTCCATCTGCCTCCGGGCGAGCTGCTGCTCTGCGGCTTCATCCAGAACCGCGGCTTCGTGGTGATCGCCGCGGCCTTCGGCCTTCTCTGGGAGCTGGGGATGCTGGAGTCCCTTATGGAGAGCTTCTTCGGCGAGGACGTGTCGGGACGCGGTCTGCTGCGTTCGATCGCGATGGCGCTGTTCGGCCAGGGAGGGCTGCCCCTGGAGGCGATCGCGCTCACGGCCGCGGCCGTGGTGAGCCTCCTCCTGGTCTCGCGGCTGATCTCCATGGTCTGGACGTTCTTCCGGCTGTACGACTTCCGGCTGATCCGCGCCGGGAAGGACCTCCGCATCGAGTACGGGCTCCTCACGCGGGTCGCGACGGCCATCTCACTGCGCCGGATCCAGACGCTGACGATCCGGCAGGGGTTGCTCTACCGTCTGTTCAAGCGCGCCGCGGTGAGGGTGGAGATGGCTGGAGACGGAGGGGAGGACGAGGAAGGGAATTCGAAGCAGCGGGAGTGGCTCGCCCCGGTCATCCCGGAGAGCGAGCTGCCGCGCCTGCTCCACGCGGTGGTGCCCGGCCTGGATCTCGCGGCCATCTCCTGGCGCGGCTTCCATCCGCGCGCATTCCGCCGGGAGCTCAAGGGATGGGTCCTGACCGCCCTCCTGATCTCGCTGCCGTTCACCCTGTTGTTGAAGGGATGGGTCCTCGTCCTGCTCGCCGCCCTGCTTGGGTGGGCCTGGATGGGGGCGCGCCTGACGCTGGCGCACCTGGGCTGGGCGGTGAGCGAGGACGAGGTCCTCTACCGCAGCGGCTGGCTGGGGAGGCAGATCAGCGTCGTCCGCTTCAACAAGATCCAGGCGGTGACGATCCGCGAGTCCCCCTTCGACCGCCGCGCCGCCATGGCGAGCGTCGCGGTCGACACGGCGGGAGCGGGAGAGTCCTCCCACCGCGTGGACATCCCGTACCTGGCCCGCGAGACCGCGCGGGAGCTGAGCGACCTCCTCACGGTCCAGGCCGACCGCACCGCGTTCCGCTGGTGATCAGTACGAGCCGCCGGACTCCTGCATCTCCATCAGCTCGCGGCGGTCCTGCTCGAGCTGGTTCACGGCGTCGATCTTCTCCTGCTCGGTGCCCTGCATGTTGCGGATCTCCTCGGCGCGGCGCTCGATCTCCGCCGCCTTCTCCTCGATCCTGCGGGTGCGCTCCGCCTCGTCGGAGGAAGACGACTCCGCCGCGCCCTCCTCTTCCGTGCCGCTGTCGACAGTGCTCGACGGGAAGTTGCAGCCCAAGGGCGCCAGGAGAACGATCAGGGACAGGACAAGCCACAGCCTCTTGCTCATGGGGGGCCTCCTACCGGATTTTTGTCGTCGAATCGACCTGCCGGCAGAGTAGCATAGGGCCGGATTTCACAGGAGGATTCCTGCATGTCTTTCGTCTCCGAGCTGGACCCGAAGCCCCTCTGGAAGCGCTTCGACGAGATCCTCGCCATCCCGCGTCCTTCCACGAAGGAGGAGGCGATGCGGCGGTACGTCCTCGACCTGGCCGGGCGCAAAGGCCTCCGGCACCGGCAGGATGCGACCGGCAACTTCGTCGTCGAGAAGCCCGCGTCCCCGGGCCAGGAAGGAGCGCCCGTCGTCGTTCTCCAGGGCCATCTCGACATGGTGACCGAGAAGAACGAGGGTGTCTCCCACGACTTCGAGCGCGATCCGATCGTCCCCCGGCGCGAGGACGAATGGATCAAGGCAACAGGGACCACGCTCGGGGCAGACAACGGGATCGGGGTCGCGGCCATCCTGGCGGTGATGGAGGCGGACGACCTCGTCCACGGTCCGCTCGAGCTGCTGTTCACGGTGGACGAGGAGACCGGACTCACCGGTGTGGTCGCCCTCGATGCGGACACCATCGCGCTCCGGGGGCGCCTGCTCCTGAACCTCGACACCGAGGAGGAGCATGCCGTGACCATCGGCTGCGCTGGCGGGGCCATCACCCGGATCGTGCTGCCCCTTGAGACGGCTCCGGTTCCGGAAGGATCGACCGTGCTCGACCTGCGGCTGAAAGGGCTCAAGGGCGGGCACTCCGGCATGGAGATCCACCTCCAGAGGGGGAGCGCCGTCCAGCTCCTGGCCCGGGCGCTCTACGCTGCCGGGCCCGTCCGCCTCGCCGGATTCCAGGGAGGCAACAAGCAGAACGCGCTGGCCCGGGAGGCCTCGGCCCGGGTGGTTCTACCGGCCGGCCGCCGCGCCGCGTTCGCCGAGGCGGTGGAGAAGGAGGTCGCCGCGATCCGGAAGGAATACCGTCCTGTCGAGCCGGACCTCCGGTTCGAGATGGGCGAAGGTGCTGCCCCTGGGAGCGTGTGGACCGAGGACCTGGGCCGCCGCGTCCTGCTGCTCCTGAACGTCCTGCCCCATGGCGTGCTGGCGATGAGCCACGACATCAAGGGCCTGGTGGAGACGAGCGTGAACCTCGCCGCCGTCTCGGAGGATGGAAATGGAGTGGGAGTCCTCCTGAGCACCCGGAGCTCCATCGGCTCGGCCCTCCGCGCCCTCCGCCGCCGTCTCCGCGCCTGCGCCGAGCTGGCGGGGGCCCAGGTGGAGGAGAACGAGGGCTATCCCGCCTGGAAGCCGAACCTCGAATCACCGCTCCTGCGAAAGTTTCAGAAGGTCCACGAGCGGGTGCAGGGGAGCGAGCCCGAGCTGAAGGCCGTCCACGCCGGTCTCGAATGCGGCATCCTGGGCGAGAAGTTCCCGGGGATGGACATGATCTCCTTCGGCCCCATCATCGAGGGTGCCCACTCCCCGGACGAGCGGGTGCAGGCCGATTCCGTGGGGAGGTTCTACAAGCTGCTGACGGAGACGCTCGCGGAGCTGGCGCGGGGGTGACGAACCCCCACCGGGTGTGGAGGCGCGGGGCGGTCCTGGTATTGGCTTGTGTGGTCCTGGCGCTGGTCGGCGCCTCGGACGATCTGCACGAGGCGCTCGTAGGCGTCCTCGACACCGCATCGAAGCTGATCGCGGAGCGTCCGGTCCTCGGAGCGGTCCTCTTCGTCCTGCTCTCCGCGCTGTCGGCCATGCTGGCCTTCGTGTCCAGCGCGGTGCTCGTGCCCGTGGCCCTCTACGCCTGGGGGAAGACGGTCTGTGCCATCCTGCTCTGGCTGGGATGGATCCTGGGCGGAGCTACCGCCTACAGCCTGGGCCGCTGGCTGGGACGCCCCGTGGTCCGCTGGCTCCTGCCCACCGAGGCCCTGGACCGCTACGAGGACCGGCTCTCGACGGAGACCCCGTTCAGCCTGATCGTCCTGCTGCAACTGGCGCTGCCTTCCGAGGTGCCGGGCTACCTGCTGGGGCTGGTCCGCTACCCGTTCTGGAGGTACCTGCTAGCCCTGGCCTTGGCCGAGATACCCTACGCCGTGGGCACCGTCTACCTGGGGGCCAGCTTCCTCGACCGGCAGCTTTTCGTCCTTCTCGCTCTGGGAGCCTTCGGAGCGCTCTTGATGTACGTGGCCCTGCGCAGCCTGCACCGGCGGCTTCGGGCCGACTAGATCACCCCGGAAGAGATTAAGAGCCTCAGATCACCCGCCACCAGGGTGCTGCAAGCACCCCGTCGGCGATCCATTCGATCTCCGGGCCGGTGTGGAGGAGCAGGCCGGTGCGCGCCAGGTCCGGGTACTCGCTGCGGAACAGGGTCAGGGCGCGGGCGTCGGTGAGCCGGGGCTTGTCCGACGCCTTGACCTCCACGGGGAGGAGCCGGCCCCGCCACTCGATCACAAAGTCCACCTCTTTCCCTGCCGTGGTCCTCCAGTGGAGGATCTCCGGCCGGGGAACCTGCGTGTCCCTCCAGGCAAGGAGGTCGGAAAGGACCAGGTTTTCGAGGTGGGCTCCCCGCGGCTCGGACTCCCCGGCGAGATGAAGGGCGAGACCGCTGTCGCACCAGTAGAGCTTCGGAGCCTTGATCAGACGCTGGGTCCGATTGACTGAAAAGGGCGGCACGCGGACGAGCTGATAGGAGGTCTCCAGCAGTGACAGGTGGCGGTGGACCGTGGGCTGCGGCAGGCCGACGTCCCGGCCCAACTCTGTCTGGTTGATGAGACCTCCGAGACGGAGACAGGCGGCGCGCATCAGGCGGCGGAAGTCGACCAGGGAGGTCACGGTCGAGAGGTCTTGGAGGTCGCGCTCCAGGTAGGTGCGGGTGTAGCCGTCGAACCAGAGCAAGCGCGTCTCGGCATCGGGCAGCTCGAGGGCGGGGCCGGGGTACCCGCCGCGGAGAGCGAGCTGGCGCCAGTCCTCCGCGGGAGCCTCCTCCCGGAGAAGGAGGTCCTTCCAATCCTTGTCGGGAGCGTCGAAGAGGCGGCTCCAGGCTCCGGTCTGCCCAAGGCCGAGCTGCTCGCGACGGGTTAGAGGCCAGAGGGTCAGGTAGAGTGCGCGGCCGGCGAGGCTCTCCGAAATCTTCTGCATCAGCAGCAGGTTGGCCGAGCCGGTGAGAAGGAAGCGGCCGGGGACGCGGCGCTCGTCCACCGCTGTCTTGACGGCCAGGAGAAGGTCGGGAGAGCGCTGGACCTCATCGAGGATCAGCCGGTCGGCGTTGCGGACCAGGGCATCAGGCTGCTGCCGCGCCCGTTCCAGGACCTCCAGGTTGTCGAGGGTCAGGTAAGGCCGCTCGTCAACGGCTCGGACCAGAGTGCTCTTACCGGTCTGGCGCGATCCCGTGACCACGACCACAGGGAAGGAGCGGAGCGCCAGGTCCAAAGCGCTCCCGAGAGCCCGAGGGAGAATCTGCAATCCATTCACGGCGTGGATGATTATCATTCACGCCGTGAATGATCCGCAAGCTTCTTCCTAGCTCCCGCCCCGCCCGTCACCGGGATCGGCTCAAACGTCGGCAGGAGACGGAGGCCCGCTTCATCCACCTGGCGGCGGAAGTCGGCCACGTCCTTCTCGAAGAACTGGTTGACCTCGGCCAACACCTTGGCCACCGCGGTCTCGGCCTGGCGCAGGTACTCCAGGTGCGTGGCGCTCGGCGCGTCCATTGAGGAGAGGATGTAGCCTCGCGAGTTGAAGACCTTGGAGAGTGCATCGTTCTCCGGCTGGATGCCCGGGGTATCGAACGGAATCCAGACCTTCTTCTCCAGGTCGGTCAGACCCTTCTGGACCTTCCCGGCCGCTTCGGTGAGCGGATCGGGCTTCTCGTCCTTCTTTTCCGGAGCGGGCTGACCCTTGATCCGGGCCTCGGCCTTCGCCTGCTCCTCTGCCTCCTTCTTCCGCTTGTCGAGCATCGCCGTCACCGACTGGATGTCCGAGCGGGTGCGCTGGATGCGCTCCAGAGCGACGGCCAACGAGTCCTGGAGGACGCCGCTCCGCTGGAGCGCCTCCTCCCGCTTGCGCAGATCGTCTGCAACGACCGCCTTGCGCGGGTCGGGGAGGATCTTGACCGTCCCCCTGGACTCCTGCCCCTGGAAGCGCACGGTCACCTGGTAGGTGCCGGGGAGCACCTCGGGTCCCGGGTTCGGTTCGTCGCCTCCAAACTCAGGGGGCACCGGGAACTGGCGGAAGCCGTCGCGGCGCAGGTTCCAGACCACACGGTTCAAGCCTTGGCGGGCGGGCGCCGTGAACCTGCGGACGTGCCGGCCCTGGGAGTCGGCGACCAGCACCTCGATCTCCTTGGGCTTCTCCTTCTCTTTTTTCTCCTCGCCGGTTTGTTCAGGGGTCTCCGGCTCCGGCTTCTCCTGCTGGGCGGCGAGCTTCTCCCGGGTCGGGGCGGGACGCTCCTCGGCTGGGACGACCGGCAGGGAGGCTGCCTTCTTGGCCTCGGCCTCGCGCTTCTCCGCCCGCTCCCTCTCCTTGCGCTCCCGCTCCCTCTCCTCGATCGGGTGCGGCAGGGTCTTGTCGGTCAGCCAGACGTTGAGGAAGGCGCCGTAGGGCCGGCTCTCGCCGCGGAACTCCGTCGCTCCAAGCGCGAAACCCCCGGGCTCGGGGCCGACCTGGTGCTGCTGGACGTCGGCGATGGCGAAGAGGTGGAGAGGCTTGGCCGCCACCGCGTCCGACATCTCGCGCAGAGGGCGGATGTCGTCGATCACGTAGGCCGCGCGGCCATGGGTGCCGAGCACCAGGTCATGATCGCGGGGGTGGATCACCATGTCCATGACCGAGACGGTGGGCACGCCGTGCTTGAACTTCAGCCAGCTCTTGCCCGCGTCCAGGCTGGTCCAGAGGCCGAACTCGGTGCCCAGGAAGAGGAGGTCCTTGTCCACCGGGTCCTGCTCGATGTTCAGGGCATATCCCCTGACGCCGTTCCCCCGCTCGTCGACCAGGCTCTTCCAGGTCTTGCCCCAGTCGTCCGTGCGGTAGACGTAGGTCTTGAAGTCCGCGCGGCGGTGGTTGTCGAAGACCACGAAGGCCGAGGCCGGGTCGTGCTTGGAGGGCCGGATCTCCGGGATCCAGGTGTTCGCCGGCACGCCCTTGACGTTCTTCTCGACGCTGTCCCAGGTCTTGCCGCCGTCGCGGGTGACGTGGAGCCGGCCGTCGTCGGAGCCGACCCAGATCACCCCCTGCTGCAGCGGGCTCGGGGCGATGGCGATGATGGTCGTGTGGTTCTCGGCGGCGGTGACGTCGATGGTCAGTCCGCCCGACGTGTCCTGCTTCTGCTTCTCAGGGTCGTTCGTGGTCAGGTCCGGGCTGATGATCGTCCAGGTTTCCCCCCGGTCGGTGGACTTGTGGAGGAACTGGCTGCCGTAGTAGATCGTGCCCGGGGTGAAGGGATCGGTGGCCAGGCCGGCGTTCCAGTTGAAGCGCAGCTTGACGCCGTCTGGCGCCGGGGGCTTGATGTCCCGCAGCTCGGAGGTGCCCAGGTTGAAGCGGCCGAGGTTGCCCCCCTGCCACATGGAGTAGCCGATCTGGGAGTCCTGCGGATCGGGGAGGGTCTCGAAGCCGTCGCCGAAGCCCACGAGGAGCCACTCGTGGTTGCGGATGCCGCCGAAGGTCCAGTTCGAGCTCGGACCCCGCCACGAGCTGTTGTCCTGCATGCCGCCGTAGACGTTGTACGGCACTTCATTGTCCACGGCGACGTGGTAGAACTGGGCCAGCGGCAGGTTGGTGACGGCGCGGTTGGTCCGGCCCCGGTCGTAGCTGATGCCGAGACCGCCGTCGCCCCCGGAAATCAGGTGGTCGGGGTTGTTCGGGTTGATCCACAGGGCGTGGAAGTCGCCGTGGATCTCGTTGCCGTTGACTCCGACCTCGAAGGTCTTGCCGCTGTCGTTGGACACACTGATGTTGTACTCCAGGCTGTAGACGCGGTTCGGCCAGACCGGGTCGACCCGGATGTCGCCGAAGTAGAAGGGGCGCGGCGCCACGTCGTAGCGGGTGTTGACGCTCTGCCAGCTCTTGCCGCCGTCCTGGGAGCGCAGGAGCGCGCTCTTTTCGGCCTCGACGAGGGCGTAGACGATCTCGGGGTTGGAGCGGGAGATGGCGAGGCCGATCCTGCCGAGGTCCCCTTCGGGCAGCCCGTCCTCAACCGTGGCCTTCTTCCAGGTCCTGCCGCCGTCATACGTCGAGTAGAGCCCCGAGCCCGGTCCGCCGGACTTGAAGAACCACGGCCAGCGGCGGAACTGCCACATGGACGCGATCAGGTGGTTCGGGTTGGCCGGATCGATGACGAGGTCGGAGGCCCCGGTCTTCTCGTCCACGTAGAGGATCCGGTTCCAGGTCTTGCCGCCGTCCTCGGTCTTGTAGACGCCGCGCTCGGGGTTCTCCCCCCAGAGCTGGCCCATGGCCGTGACCCAGGCCACGTCGGGGTTCGAGGGGTGGAGCACGATGCGGTAGATGCGCTCCGACTTGTCGAGCCCGAGGTGCTGCCAGGTCCGGCCGCCGTCCAGAGTGCGATAGACGCCGTTGCCGATCGACACGCTGTTGCGCAGGTTGCCCTCGCCGGTGCCCACCCAGACGACGTCGGGGTTGGACTGGTTGACGGCGACCGCTCCGATGGCGGCGACCGGCTGGTCGTCGAACGTGGGCTTCCAGGTGAGGCCGCCGTCGATCGACTTCCAGACGCCGCCGGTGGCCGCGCCCGCCCAGATGACGTTGGGGCTGGACTCGACCGCGTCGATCGCAGCGATCCGGCCGCTCATGCCGGAGGGGCCGATGGAGCGGGCTTTCAGGCCGGCGAGCAGGTCCGGATCGACGGCGCCGGCCGCGGGAGTCACCAGGACCGTGGCGAGGGTGATGAGGACGGAAAGACGGTTCCGGACCATGAATCCTCCGAAAAAAGGCGGCCGGCCGCGCCTCAGGGGGCGGGTTGCCACTCCACTCCATATCCGGCGTCTTTCCAGGCCTTCAGACCGCCCAGGAGGGCGGCCGCGTTCTCGTGTCCTTTTTTCCGAAGCTCGAGCACCGCACCGGCGCTCGACTGTTCGGCGCTGCAGGCGCAATAGGTGATGATCAGCCTGTCCTTGGGCAGCTCGTCCGCCCGCGCGTAGGCCTGTTCAATCGGGATGTGGATGGCGCCCTTGGCGTGCTCCGCCTGGTAGGCCGGAGCGGAGCGGACGTCCACGAGCACTGCCTGGCCGGCGTCGATCGCCTTCTTGGCCTCGGCCGCGGAGATGCGCGGCGCCGCAGCCAGGGGATCTGCCGGTTGGGCGGGCTTGACCGGCTGGGCCTGGGCCCCGATGCCGCCGATACCGCCGATGACAAGGACGGCAGCGAGTGGGATCAGATGCTTCAACATGTCGGTATACCTCCTGGAGGGTGACCCTACCGCCGGATGACCAGGGTTGTCCATCGCGTTTCTACGCAAAACGTGCCTCCAGGTTCTGTTCCCGGGCGCGCAGGGCGAGGTATTCGTCCCGGTCCTCGGGCCGCAGCTCCATCCACTGCTCGACGCAGGAGGTAAGGAGGGTCCTCTCCCGGTCCTCGAGATCGGCCCCGGCGATCCTTTGCAGACAGGCCATCTTGTGCTCCGCCCGGCTGCGGCGGACGGGCTTCATGAGGGCGGCGAGGGCCCAGGCCAGGGGCTCGGGCCGCTCCAGGTAGTAATCCGCCCGCGCCTCGGCGAGACCGAAGGCGGTGTAGAAGATCCGCACGACCTCCGTGCCGTAGATGCTTCCGACCGCCGACGACTCCAGGTTCAGGCCGGGCCGTCCGCCGCGCAGGTAGATCACGCTGAGCAGGACCGGCTGGGTCCAGTGGGACTCCAGGGCGAGGAACCAGCGGCTGAGCCTCTGGGCCGTCTCGGCCGGGCCGCGGGGCTCGGGCTCGGGCTGGATCAGGACGGTGAGAGCGGTGCCGTCCATGGTGGGCACCTCGGCCACGGCGCCGATCTCGGTCCGCTCCTCGTCTGTCCAGCCGGGGGCGTCGACGATGGGGAACCGGGCCCGTTCAGGAAGGAGGTGGGCGGCGGTGTCGGGCTCGGCGAGCCTGAGATAGTCGCCGAGGAAAGTCCGGAACAGCTCGCGGAAGAACAGGTGGGGCATCGCGTCTCTCCTTTGAGAGCGCCCTCGCGGACGCGTTTGCCCGTTAGAAAGACGGAAAACGGGGCGGGAATGTCATTTAAGCCATCCCTTTCATGGGGGCCAGGGGGTGAGGTTTCGTGTTACGTTGAGATTCTCCGCCCCCCTCGGCGGAGTGGATGCGAGGTGCGGCGATGAGACATCGACAGTTCAGATTCCGGCGTCCGCGCAGGTCCCGGGGTCTGCTCTGGGTCCTCCTGGGGCTGGCCGGGGTCGGGACGGTGGCCGTCGTTCTCGGAGAGCGCCGCCGGCGCGGCTCCGCGCCGGACCGGCCCGAGGAGGCTCCCGAGGCTCCGAATCGGGACTTCTACCCCGAGCCGCCGGAGAGCGTCTCGGTCTGGGTACCGGGTCCTGCCGGCAATCTCTATGTCCGCGACGGGGGCAAGTCGGACCATGTGCCGATCGTCTTCGTGCACAGCGTGGCGGGCAACGGCGGGCAGTGGGCCCTGCAGCTCGATCACCTGCGCCGTCACCGGCGGGCGGTGGCCCTCGACCTGCGGGGGCACGGCGAGTCGGACCCGGCCGACGACGGCGACTACTCCATCTCCGGCATGGCCGGGGACATCGAGGCGGTCGTTGACCAGCTCGGGCTGCGGCGGTTCATCCTGGGAGGGCACAGCCTGGGGTCGCTGGTGGCGATCGAGTACGCCTCCCGGCATCCGGACCGGGTGGCGGGCCTCCTGCTGGCAGACCCGAACGGCGATCTGACCAGCCTGCCGCAGGAGGAGAAAGAATCGTTCTTGGGACCGTTGCGCCAGGACCCCCTCGGCGAGCTCTCCTCCTACTTCCGCCAGCTCGTCGTGGGAGGGGACGCCGACGCGGCCCGCTGGGTCCTGGAGGATCTCCGCCTGACCCACGAGGACGCCATCGTGAAGGCCCTGGAGGGCTCGATGGAGTACCCGGCCACCGCGGCGCTGGCGAAGTACCCGGGGCCGAAGCTCGCCGTGATCAGCGACATGAACAACCTCCCCTACAGCCTCCACCGCCTGGTGCCCGAGCTCACCACCCGTCTGATGCCCGGCACCGGGCACTGGCTGATGATGGACCGGCCGGAGGCGTTCAACCACATCGTGGACGAGTTCCTGAACGAGGTGGAGGGGTAGGAAAGGAGGGACTCATGCTGGTCAGAAGCTGGCGTTTCGTAACGATCCTCCTGGTAGCTCTGCTGCTCGGACTTGCGTTCGCTCACGTGCTGGAGCGGCCTGCGAAGATGCAGTACGACGCCGAGCTCTACGTCACCTGGCAGAAAACCCTCTACGTGGCGTGGGGTCCGCCGAACGTGGGCGGCTTCCTCGAGCCGGCCGCGATTCTCGCCACCCTTTGGCTCGCCTTCCTCGTGCGGCGCAGGAGACCGGCGTTCTGGCTCACGCTCGGTGCAGGTGCCGCCTTGTTGCTCGCGTTCCCGGTCGTCTTCTTCCTATTCGTCGCACCGGCGAACGAAGCGTTTCGCTCCGCATCGGCTGCCTCCGTTCCCGCCAACTGGATGGAGATGCGCAGCAGTTGGGAGACAGGCCACGCCATCCGCTTCGTGCTCCAGTTGGCCGCGCTGAGCCTGCTCACACTCTCGGTTCTGCTTGAGATCCGAGAAGCGGGTACGGAACGCTGAGGCGAGTGTCATCCTAACTGGAGGGGTTCAGCCGTGCCGGGTCTTACGACCCCCTCGGGGCGAACCTTCCGTCCGAACGGGCGTATCTTGGAAGGCCTGTAACAATCCCCCCGGAGGAGCGTTTCATGAGCGAAGGAGAAAGGAGGGCCAAGGCCGTGCATGCCGCAGCCTACGAGAGACCGATAGAAAAGCCCCCGGAAGCGCTCGAAAATCTCTTCCGGGAGCATCATGGGACCGTCTTCCGGGCTGCCTACCGGATCACCGGCGATGCCGCCGACGCCGAAGACGTCCTCCAGACCGTATTCACCCGGCTCCTGCGCCGAGAAGAACAGCCGGATCTGTCCGATAGCGCCGGGAGCTACCTGCATCGCGCGGCGGTCAACGCCGCACTCGACCTGATCCGGGCGCGCAAACGGGCCCGGACCGTGGACCTCGACGGCGTCAGCGACCATCTGGTCGACCACGCCGAGCCCGGACCGGAGCGCCGCCAGGGGAGCCGCGAGCTCGCCAAGCGGCTGCGGGAGGCCATGACCCGCCTCTCACCCCGGCAGTCCGAGATCTTTGCGATGCGCTATATCGAGGGGCTGGGCAACCTGGAGATCTCCAAGATGCTTGGCGCCACACAGACTTCGATCGCTGTCATCCTGCACCGCGCGCGGCACCGCCTCCAGAAGGAGCTGGGGTCGCTGGAAGGAGAATTGTCATGAGCCTCTTCAAGAGAAACGACGACGCCCTCGACCGGGCCATCGCCGAGGTGACCGGAGATCCGGACCCCGCCGTGGTCGAGCAGGCCGCGGCCCGGGTGTGGGAGCGCCTGTCGCAGGGCGCCCCGGTCCACCGGATGGAGTCCCAGCCGGCCCCGGCGGCCAGCCCGGCGACCACTGAAGCCCACAGCCTGCGCGGCTGCGAGGACTTCCAGGCGCTGATCCCCGCCTATCTTCGCGGCGAGCTGTCGCCTGCCAAGGCGCTGCTCGTCGAAGACCATACCCGTACCTGTGTTCCGTGCCGCCGCGCCATGCGCGAAGCCCGCGAGGGGAAGGCGAAGGAGACCCGGCCGGCCGCTTCCGCTTCCATGCTCTCCGGCCGCCGCTCCCGCCTGATGTGGCAGAGCCTGGCCGCTGTCCTGGTGGTCGGCCTCGGCATCGGCCTGTTCCTCCTGATCGGGGAGATGATGGCCGGCGGCTCCCAGATGGCCCGCATCGAGTCCGTCGAGGGCCTGCTGTTCGAGGTCGACGGCGCGACGATCCGGCCGGTGAACGCCGGCGAATCGCTGGACGAGGGCCAGGAGATCCGCACGGCCAAGGGCTCGACCGCCATGGTGCGCATGGCGGACGGCTCCCGCATCGAGCTCTCCGAGCGCGCCACCCTGGCGCTCGAGGCCCGCCGCAAGGGCAACACCATCCACCTCGACGGCGGACGCGTGATCGTCGAGGCCGCCAAGCAGCGGGACCGGCACCTGTTCGTGTCGACCAACGACGCGCTGGTCTCGGTCACCGGCACCATCTTCTCGGTCAACAACGGCACCAAGGGCACCCGCGTGTCCGTGGTCGAGGGCGAGGTGCGGGTCAAGCAGTCCCGCCGCGACGATATCCTCCACCCGGGCGACCAGGTGGCCACCCACGCCAGCGTGGCCGCGGTTCCGATCCGGCGCGAGATCGCCTGGAGCCGCAACGCGCAGCAGTACGAGCAGCTCCTGGCCGAGTTGACCGCCCTGGGCAAGGAGATCGACGCTCAGGTCGAGCGTCCCGGCCTGCGCTACTCCACCAGGCTCCTGGACCTCGCTCCCGAGGGCACCAGGGCCTTCATCGCGCTGCCCAACCTCGCCCACAGCCTGAGCGAGACGCACCGCATCCTCGATCAGAAGGTCGAGACCAACCCGACCGTGCGCCAGTGGTGGAGCGAGACCCTCGGCACGTCGGAGAACGAGCAGAAGTTCCGCGAGGTCATCCAGAAGATCGGCGACGTCGGCCGCTATCTGGGTGACGAGGTCGCCATCGCCGTCGGTGGTGATAATCAGGGCAACGACGAGGAGCCGGTGATCCTGGCCGAAGTGACCAACGAGGCCGCCTTCCGCTCCGTCCTGGAGCAGGAAGCCGCGGAGCTCAAGGGCAAGAACGAGGGCAAGGACGCCATCATCCTCGTCGAGGATCCGTCCGGCCTGAGCGGTGAGACCGAGGGCATCTACGCCTGGGTAGGCAACGGCCTGTTCGTGGCCTCGCCCAGCGGCGCGCACCTCGCCCGGGTGGCCGCTCTGGCTTCCGGTGGAAGCAATCCCTTCACGGGGACGACCTTCCGCGCCCGGATCGCCCAGGAGTACCAGGACGGCGCCGGCTGGCTGTTCGCGGCCGACATCGCCGGGTTCCTCTCTGAGGAGACGCCTGATCCCGAGGCCGAGGCGCTGGGCGTCCGCGATCTCCAGCACTTCATCGTCAACCGGCAGGAGGCCGAAGGCCGTGCGGACACCCGCGCTGCCCTGACCTTCAGCCAGCAGCGGCGGGGCATCGCCTCGTGGCTGGCGGCGCCGGCTCCGATGGGCGCGCTGTCCTTCATCTCGCCCGACGCCAACCTGGCCTCCGCGTTCATCGTCAAGCAGCCGGCGAGCGTGCTCGACGATCTGCTCGCGGCCAGCCCCGAGATGGCGGCCGAGTTGGAGAAGGTGCGGCAGGAGCACGGGTTCGACGTCCGCAACGACCTGGCCGCTCCGCTCGGAGGCGAGGTCGCCTTCGCGGTGGACGGACCGCTGCTGCCCACCCCCTCGTGGAAGCTGGTGGCCGAGGTCTACGACCCGGCGCGCCTCCAGCAGACCCTCGAGAAGATGGTGCAGCACGTCAACGACGAGCTGCGCAAGGGCGGCAAGCCCGGCATGACGATGCAGCAGGAGGAGGTCGGCGGCCGTACCTTCTACAGCATCCAGAGCAAGCAGCCCAAGATGGGCTTCGACTACACCTTCGAGGACGGCTACCTGGTGGCCTCTCCGACGCGTGCCCTGCTCGAGCGGTCGCTCCAGCAGCGCGAGTCGGGTGTCAACCTGGCGAGTCATCCCAAGTTCCGCGACCTCCTGGGCCAGGACGGCCAGGTGAACGTCTCTGCCTTCGTCTACCAGAACCTCCAGCCCGTGCTCGAGTCGGCCGGCAAGCTGGTGCCGCATGAGATGAAGAAGAACCAGAATCAGATGCAGAACCTGATCCTCG
>Ga0190265_10000341_pt1 | contig 36169 bp, 26 predicted proteins | sample Popmic124T_FD_133135 | JGI IMG/M metagenome (GOLD analysis project Ga0190265, IMG submission 133135) | Populus adjacent soil microbial communities from riparian zone of Indian Creek, Utah, USA - 124 T | ecosystem: Environmental > Terrestrial > Soil > Riparian zone | place: USA: Utah | collected... | reverse complement strand
CGGCGGCTCGGACACGACCCTCGCCACCCCGGGCGTCACGCTCAACATCGTGACGAAGCGGGGCACCAACGAGTGGCGTGGCTCGGCCCGCTACTTCATCGCCGACCAGGACTGGCAGTCGGACCTCAGCGTGTCCGGCATCGAGCTCGGCCCGAACCAGGCCGCGTTCAACCAGGGCAACCGCATCGTGACCGTCGAGGACTACGGCGCGGAGCTGGGCGGCCCGATCGTCCGTGACCGCCTCTGGATCTGGGGCTCGTACGGCACGCAGGAGGTCGATCTTCTGACGATCGCCAACGTGTCGGACTTCACCGAGCTCGAGACCATGAACATCAAGCTCAACGCGCAGATCGCCCCGAGCAACTCGGCGACGGGCTTCGCGTTGAACAGCGACAAGGTCAAGATCGGCCGCAACGCCGGTCCGACCCGTCCGCAGGAGACCACCTGGAACCAGTCGAAGTTCGGTCCCGACCCGACCGCGTACAAGATCGAGGACACGCACATCTTCAGCTCGGCCTTCTACCTCACGGGCATGTATTCGGTCGTCAACGGCGGCTTCCAGCTCGTTCCCCAGGGCGGCGCCACCTTCAACGACGAGAACACGCAGCTCGACGAGAACTTCATCTGGCGCCAGAACTTCCTTCTCTACCAGACCGAGCGTCCGCAGGAGCAGATCAAGGCTGACGCTTCGTCGTTCTTCAACACCGGCAACCTGAGCCACGAGCTCAAGTTCGGCGCCGGCTACCGCGAGGCCGAGGTCACCACCCTCACCCGGTGGCCCGGGTTCGGCCTCGAGCTGAACTTCTACGTCGCCAACTACGGCTACCCCTTCAACCCGATCGGCCTCACGCGCGACGCGTTCCCGGCCATCCTGCAGGAGTACACCAGCGCGTACCTGCAGGACACGATGACCTTCGGCAACCTGACCTTCAACGCCGGCCTCCGCTACGACATTCAGGGTGGCGAGAACCTGGCGCGCACGTCAGCGGCCAACCCCGAGTTCCCGGAGATCCTGCCGTCCGTCACCTTCGGCGGCGGCGACATCGGGTTCGAGTGGAAGACGCTGGCCCCCCGCCTCGGCCTGACCTACGCTCTCGGTGAGAGCCGCCAGACCCTGCTGCGGGCCAGCTACTCCCGGTTCGCCGACCAGCTCGGCACCGGCACCGGCCTGGCCATCAACCCGCTGTTCTACGCCAGCTACGTCTACTTCCAGTACGACGACATCAACGGCAACGGCACGGCCGACCCGAACGAGGTCCTCCTCGACCTGGGCCGCTTCGGGCCGAACCCCAACAGCGGCAACTACGACATCCGCAACGGCGGCCTGCTGGTCTCCAACGGTGTCGATCCGGGCCTCGATGCCCCGCTCACCGACGAGCTTCTGTTCGGCATCGAGCACGCGCTCCGTCCGGAGTTCGTGGTCGGCGTGAACCTCACCTACCGCCAGCTCACCGACCTCGTCGACCTCGAGCGGCTCGTCTTCGATGGCGACGCCTCCGGACTCGAGAACCTCGATTCGATCGGCCGCAAGCATCGCCGGGACGACTACCAGCCCCGGACGATCACGTCCACCCTGCCGAACGGCGAAGTGCGCCAGACCGTCATTTACGAGCTCAGGCCGGGCGTCACCTCCCGCAACGGTGTCTTCTACGAGAACGGTGACCGCGAGCAGGAGTTCCTGGGCGCGTCCCTGACGTTCAACAAGCGCCTTTCGAACCGCTGGATGGTCCGCGGCAACGTTTCCTGGCAGGACTGGACCTGGAACGTGCCCGACAGCGAGCTCGAGGATCCCACCCTCTTCCTGGGTGGCGGTCATGACGGCGACCCCGTCCTTCAGGGTTCCGGCGTTGGCTCCGGTGCCAAGGGCGGCATCTACATCAACTCCAACTGGTCCTACAGCATGAATGGTCTTTACCAGGTCGCGCCGGACCGCCCGTGGGGCTTCAACCTCGCGGCGAACGTGACCGGTCGTGAGGGATATCCGATCCCCTACTACCGCCGCGTCGGCCGTGCGGGCTTCCCGGGCCAGGTCAGCGTCCAGGTCACCGAGTCGGATGAAATCCGCAACGAGGACATCCACGTGCTCGACGCCCGCGTCGAGAAGGAGTTCACCTTCTCCGACTTCGGCCTGACCCTGGGTGTGGACATCTTCAACGCCCTGAACGAGAACTTCGTGCTGCAGCGGCGGCACCAGCTCGCCCTGGGCGCCTCGAACAACGTCACCGAGATCCTCAGCCCGCGCATCTTCCGTATCGGCGCGCGCCTGAGCTTCCGGTAAACGCTACCTTCCTTTTCATCTGATCAGCGCCGGGGGTTCGCCCCCGGCGCTTTTGTTTGGGAGAGGGTGCTAGACTCCGGGCCGCGCCGAAGGCGCAATAAACCGGGGTGTGTCCCTGTTTTCGGGGCATGACCAGAGCACCCAAGGAGAAGACACCCATGCGCCACAAGAATCTGGTTTTTCCGCTGCTGCTGATCATGCTTCTCGCGGGCCTGCCCGCGTTCGCCCAGGAGTGGGCCGGCCGGGGCCGCCTGCACGGGGAGATCAAGGACGACCAGGGCAAGCCCGTCGAGGGTGCCACGGTCTGGCTGCGCAAGGGCGACCAGGCCATCGACCCGGAGAACCCCGGCGAAGGCCCCAAGTCGGTGACCACCAACAAGAACGGCAAGTGGTCCATCCTCGGCCTCTCCCAGGGCTCCTGGCGGGTCCTCATCCTCAAGGAGGGCTTCCTCGCCTCCGAAGGACAGGTCCAGGTCAACGAGTCCGGGCCGCCGCCGCAGGCCATCGTCATCAACCTGAAGCCGGCCACGGGCGCCTCGGCGCCGGCCGCGCAGCAGGGGCCGAGCGTCCTCGACGTCATCGAGGAGGGCAACCAGCTCTTGACCCAGGAGAAGTTCCCCGAGGCCCGCGCCGCCTATGAGAAGGCCCTGCTCCAACTCGAGCCCGAGAACCATCCGGCGATCCTGCGCGGCATCGCCCGCACCTACTTCCAGGAGAAGCAGCCGGACAAGGCGGTCCAGACCCTGCAGCAGGCCTTGCAGATCAAGCCGGACGATGTCGAGAGCCTGCGGCTGATCATCAACCTCCTCGTGGCCCAGGGCAAGGAGAAGGAGGCCCAGGAGTACATGGCCCGCCTCCCCCAGGGCGAAACGGTCGACCCGGCCACGCTGCTCAACATCGGCATCAAGCATTACAACGAAGGCAGGATGGAGGAGGCCCTAGCCGAGTTCAACCGGGTCGTGGGCGAGAACCCGAACCTTCCGGATGCCTACTACTACCGCGGCCTCGCCTATCTCGCCTCCGGCAAGACGGCGGAGGCCAAGGCCGACTTCCAGAAGCTCCTGGACCTCGATCCGAACCATGGCAACGCGGACGAGGCCAGGGAGTTCCTGAAGTCGATGTAAGCCCGTCCGATGCGCCGTCCGCTCGCCGCCTCCCTCATCGTGCTCGTCGCCCTCGGGGCCGCCGCCTGTCGGCAGCGGCCCGCGGGGGAGGGAGACGGCGGAGCCCTCGCCTCCGACATTGCCTCCGAACGACCCGGCGAAGCGGTCGACGTCATCCTCGTCACCATCGACACCCTGCGCGCCGACTCCCTCGGCTTCTCCGGGAACGCGGACGTCTCCACCCCTGTCCTGGACCGGCTGGCCGCGGCGGGCCGGGTTTACACCAAGGCCCACGCCCACAACGTGGTCACGCTCCCCTCGCACGTCAACATCCTGACCGGCCGCTATCCGTACCAGCACGGGGTCCGTGACAACAGCGGCTTTACCGTGCCGGAGTCGGTGCCGACCCTGGCCTCCGTGCTCAAGCAGGCCGGCTACGCCACGGGCGCCTTCGTCGGGGCCTACCCGCTGGACGCCCGCTACGGGCTCGGCCGCGGGTTCGACGTCTACGACGATGACTATCCGAGGGGTTCGAACCCGTCGGAGTTCGTCATCGCCGAGCGCCGCGGCGACCAGGTCATCGCCCCCGCCCTGGCCTGGTGGCGATCCCAGGCTGGCAAACCTCGTTTCCTGTGGGTCCACCTTTACGACCCGCACGCGTCCTACGATCCGCCGGAGCCGTTCAAGTCGCGCTTCGCGGCCAAGCCCTACCTGGGCGAGGTGGCGGCCACGGACTCGTTCCTCGCGCCCCTCCTGGAGACGGTGCTGGAGGGCAAGGAGACCCCGGCCCTCGTGGTGGTCACGTCCGACCATGGCGAGGGGCTGGGGGACCACGGGGAGCTGACCCATGGACTGTTCGCCTACGAGGCCACGCTCCATGTCCCGCTGGTCGTCTGGGGTCCCGGAGTGAGCCCCGGCCGCGACGACCGCCCGGCGCGCCACGTGGACATCGTGCCCACGGTGCTCGGCCGGCTGGGGATCGATCCGCCCGAGGAGCTTCCCGGCCACTCGCTCCTGGAGGCGCCTCCATCCGAGCCCGAAGACTCCTACTTCGAGGCGCTCTCCACGAACCTGAACCGCGGCTGGGCTCCCCTCCGGGGTGTGATCCGCTCGGGCAAGAAGTGGATCGAGCTGCCCATCCCGGAGCTCTACGACCTGCCCGCAGATCCGGGCGAGAAGAAGAACCTCGCAGACGGGGAGCGGAGGACCGTGGCCGCCCTGCGCTCCGCCCTGCCGGAAGAGGCGGTCTGGCCGCCGCGCAAGGGCAACGTCTCGCCCGAGGAGGAGCGCCGCCTGCGCAGCCTCGGCTACTCCGTGGGCAGCGGACCGGCCAAGACGGTCTACACGCCGGAGGACGATCCCAAGAACCTGATCGGGATCGACCTCAAGCTGCACCAGGTGGTGGACCTCTACTCCCGGAGCAGCTATGAAGAGGCCGCGCGCCTGGCGCGGGAGGTGATCGCCGAGCGGCCGGAGCTGGCCGAGGCGTACGAGCACGCCGCCCTCTCGCTGCGCCAGCTCGAGCGCCACGCCGAGGCCGTGGAGGTGCTCCGGAGCGGCCAGGGCAAGGTGGTGGCCGACGAGCTGCTGCGCCGGCACCTGGGCCTGGCCCTCTCCGAAGCGGGGCAGGCCGCCGAGGCGGTCGAGGTCCTGCGGCCCTTTGCCGAGACCGGCGATCCCGCGACCCTGGCAGCGCTGGGGATCGCGCTGTCCGACGCCGGCCGGCATGCCGAGGGCGAGCAGGTGCTTCGCAAGCTCCTGGCGCAGGACGGCTCCGATCCCAAGGCGCACGAGAACCTGGGGATCGTCCTGCTGCGCATGAGCCGCGCCGCGGAGGCCCGCGACCACCTGCAGAAGGCCCTCGCGCTCAACGACCGGCTGCCGATCGCCTGGAACACCCTGGGCGTGGCGCTCTATCAGCTTCAGGGTCCGGAGGCCGCCCTCGGCGCTTGGCGCAAGGCGTACGAGCTGGACCCCCGGCAGTATGACGCGCTCTACAACACCGGACTGGTGGCGGCGAGCCTCGGCCGGCGGGACGAGGCGCGCAGCGCCCTCGCCCAGTTCACCCGGACCGCCCCGCCGCAGCGCTTCGAGGCGGACATACGCAAGGCCCAGGCGCTCCTAAGGGAGATCGGGGGATGAGGGCCCTCACCCCCCCGGCCCCCCTCTCCCGCCTCCCCGTCCCCCTCCCCGGGAGAGGGGGGAGCGTCCTTGCTGTCCTTACGGTTCTTTGTGTCCTTCTGGTCCTTGGCGGCTGCCGCGGCGAGGCCGAGAAGGGCGGCCCCATCATCCTGATCTCGATCGACACCCTGCGCTCCGACCGCCTGCCCGCCTACGGCTACGGCAAGGTGGAGACGCCAGCGATCGACGGACTCGCGAAAGACGCCATCCTGTTCGAGCGGGCTTACAGCCACTACCCGCTGACCTTGCCGTCGCACGTGTCCATCCTCACCGGCGAGCTGCCGCCGGTCCACAAGGTGCGGGACAACGCCGGCTATGTCTTCGAGAGCGCGAAGCATCCCTACCTGCCGCGGCTCCTCAAGGCGGCTGGCTATGAAACCGGCGCCGCGGTGTCGGCTTTCGTGCTGCGGCCGGACACCGGGCTCGCCGATGGCTTCGACGCCTACGACGGCGATTTCGAGTCGAAGGAGGGGCAGACCCTCGACAGCGTGCAGCGCTTCGGCGGCGAGACCCTCCAGGTGGCCCTGCCGTGGATCCGGGAGAGAGCGTCGAAGTCATCGAAGCCGTTCTTCTACTTCCTCCATATCTACGAGCCGCATTCCCCGTACGAGGCGCCGGAGCCGTTCGCCTCCCGTTTCCCCGATCCCTATGACGCCGAGGTCGCCGCCGCGGACGCGGTAATCGGCGATCTCCTCGCCGAGCTCAAGCGTCTGGACGTCTATGACCGGGCCACGATCGTCCTCCTTTCGGACCATGGCGAGGGCCTGGGAGATCACGGGGAGAGCCAGCACGGCATCTTCCTCTACCGGGAGGTCATTCAAGTCCCTCTCCTGGTCAAGCTGCCCGGTGCAAAGCGGGGCGGCGAGCGGGTCGCGGTCCCGGCGCAGCTCGCGGACGTCGCGCCGACGCTGCTCTCCCTGGCGGGTGTCGAGGTCCCGAAGGGGCTCCCCGGCATGTCCCTGCTGGATCTCGGCGAGAAGACTCCGGCGCGGCGGATCTACGCCGAGTCCTTCTTTCCGCGCATCCACTACGGCTGGAGCGAGCTCGCGTCGCTCGTCGAGGACCGCTTCCATTACATCGAAGCTCCCGAGTCGGAGCTTTACGACCTGGCCGCCGATCCGGGGGAGAAGCGCAACGTCCTGGCCGGCGAGCGGCGGACCTACTCCGCTCTGCGCGAGGCCATGAAGGCTTACGACCGCCGGCTCACCGCGCCGGCCGAGGTCGATCCCGAGACCGCGGCCAAGCTGGCGGCGCTGGGCTACATCGGCGGCTCCATGGCCGATCACGAAGGTCCGCTCCCGGACCCCAAGGGGAAGCGGCACATCCTGGCGGACGTGGAAAAGGGTTTCGCGGCCAACCAGGCAGGCCGTCACGGCGAAGCGGTCGCCCTGTTCGAGCGGCTTCTCGCCGAGAGCCCGCGCATGCAGGACGTCTGGGCTTTCTACGCCCTTTCGCTGCAGAAGCTGGGGAGGCACGAGGACTCGGCCAAGGCCTATGAGAAAGCCTTGGAGCTCTCCGGAGGCTCGCCGCAGCTTGCCCTGGCCACGGGCACGAAGCTTCTGGAGCTCGGCCGTTTCGACGAGGCTCGAACCCACGCCGAGCTGGCCTTGAAGACCTATCCGGACAAGGCCTACGACCTCCTCTCCCAGATCGCGCTCAAGCGGGGCGACACCGAGGAGGCGCTGGTGGTGATGCGCCGGGCCGTGGCCGAGGGCAAGGCCAGCGAGCCGCTGCGGCGCCAGATGGCCCTCACCCTGTCCGGCCGCGGGCAGCCGGCCGAGGCCGTGGCGCTGCTCCAGCCCCTCGCCGCCAAGGGTGATCCGCCGACCCTGAACGCGCTCGCGATCGCGCTGTCCGACGCCGGCCGCCACGGGGAAGCGCTCGCCGTGCTTCAGACGGCCTTGCAGAAGGATCCGAAGAACGCGCACGCCTACGAGACGCTCGGCATGGTCGAGCTGCGCCTGCAGCGTCCGCAGCAGGCGCGCGACCACCTGCGGCAGGCTCTCGCGCTCAAGGACGACCTGCCGATCGCCTGGAACACCCTGGGTGTGGCGCTCTACCAGACCGAAGGCCCGTCCGCCGCCGTCGAGGCCTGGCAAAGGTCCGTGGAGCTCGACCCGAAGCAGTACGATGCCCTCTTCAACCTGGGGCTGGTCGCGGCGCAGCAGGGAAGGGGGGCCGAGGCGCGCAAGGCCCTTCGCCAGTTCGTGGAGACCGCCCCTCCGCAGCGCTTCGCCGCGGACATCCGGAAGGCCCAGGGGATTCTGCGGGAGATTGGTGGATGAGGAAGGTCTTTGGTGTCCTTGCCGTCCTTTTCGTCCTTGCCGGCTGCCGAGGTGGTGGCGGGGGAGGAGAGACAGGCCCCTACAAAGACGCGCCGATCATCCTGATCTCGGTGGACACTCTGCGCTCCGACCGGCTGCCCGCCTATGGCTACGACAAGGTGAAGACACCGGCGATCGATGCCCTGCGCCAGGACTCGGTGCTCTTTGAAAGGGCCTACAGCCACGTTCCCCTGACCCTCCCCTCGCACGCCACCATGCTCTCGGGCAGGCTCCCGGGTGAGCACGGGGTGCGCGACAACAGCGGCTATGTCTTCGATGCCAAGCGCTCCCCCTACCTGCCGAAGATCCTGAAGGAGGCCGGTTACAAGACCGGCGCCGCGGTGTCGACCTTCGTGCTGCGGGCGGAGACCGGGCTCGCCGACGGCTTCGACTTCTACGAGGCGGATATCGACATCCGCGCCAACGAGTCGCTCGGCAACAGCCAGCGCTCGGGCCGCGAGACCTCCCGCGCCGCCCTCGGCTGGGTGAAGTCGGTCTCGAAGGAACCGTTCTTCCTCCTCTTCCACATCTACGAGCCCCACACGCCGTACGCGCCCGAGCCCGCCTTCGCCAGCTATTCGGATCCCTACGACGGCGAGGTGGCGACCGCCGACGCCGTCGTCGGCGATTTCCTGAACGGGTTGAAGGAGACGGGCGTCTACGACAAGGCGATCGTCATCCTCCTCTCCGACCATGGCGAGGGGCTGCGCGACCATGGCGAGCAGGAGCACGGCATCTTCCTCTACCGCGAGGCGCTCCAGGTGCCGCTGATGGTGAAGCTCCCCAAGGGCGAGCGGGGCGGGTCCACGATCAAGTCCCCGGCGCAGCTCCTGGATCTCTTCCCCACGCTTCTCAAGCTCGCCGGCCGGCCTGTACCGGAAGGGACCACGGGAGCCTCGCTCCTCTCCCTGGATGACGAGGGCGCGCCCGAGCGCACCCTGTTCGCGGAGACCTTCTACCCGCGGCTCCACCTGGGCTGGAGCGAGAGCTTCTCGGCGATCCGCGGCGCCTCCCACTACATCGACGCGCCCGAGCCCGAGCTGTACGACCTCGTGGCGGACCCGGCGGAGAAGAGCAACGTGCTCACCCGGGAGCGCCGGACCTATGGAGAGCTGCGCAAGGCGGTCGAGGGCTCCAAGGTGCCCCTGGCCGCGCCCTCGGCCGTGGACGAGGAGACCGCGAGCCGGCTCGCCTCCCTGGGATACCTCGGGTCGTCGGTGAACGCCGGGGAAGGTCCGCTGCCCGATCCGAAGGGGCAGATCCACACCCTCGACGACCTCGGCAAGGCGCTCCAGATGTTCTCCCAGCAGCGCTATGCCGAGGCCGTGCCCCTCTTCCAGGCTCTGGTCCAGACCAACCCGCTCATGCTCGACGCCTGGGAGAGCCTCGGGCAGTCGCTGCAGAAGCTCGGCCGCTATGACGAGGCCCTCGCCGCCTACGACCGGGCGATGAAGGTCTCGAACGGCGCCGGCCACGTGGCGCTCGCCATGGCCGGAGCGCTGCTCGCCATGGAGAGGTTCGACGACGCCCGGGCCCACGCGGAGATCGGGCTGGCGACCAGCCCGGCCGTGGCGCACAACGTGCTCGCCCAGGTCGCGCTCCAGCAGAAGGACCTCGCCACGGCCGAGAAGGAGGCGCGCACGGCGCTCGAATCCCGGGGCTCGCGGCTCGGTCCGCTGGTGACGCTGGCCAGCATCCTCCAGGTCCAGGGCAAGGAGGAGGAGGGGCTGCGGCTCGCCGAGGAGGCCATCCGCGAGATGAGCCCGGGGCAGAAGTTCCCCGGCCTTTTCCTCATCCAGGGGGACCTGCTCGCCCGCCTGGGCCGGTCGGGCGAGGCCGAGCAGGCCTTCCTGCGCGAGATCCGCGATTTCCCCGGCGACACCGCGGCCTACACGCGCCTGGCCGTCCTCTACACCTCGGCCGGCCGTCCCCAGGATGCCATCGCCGCGATCCGCACCATGGTCGAGACCCAGAGGTCGCCGGCCGCCTACGTCGCCGCCGTCAAGACGCTCCGCATCCTGGGCGATCCGCGCGGCGCGGCCGCCCTGCTGCGGCACGCCATGACCCTGCATCCGGAAAGCAAGGAGCTGCGGGCGCTGGCCGGCTGACGGTCGCGCCCCCTCTCCAGGAGTCAGATATGAAGATCCACAAGACCGCCCTTCTCCTCGCCCTCCTGTCCGCCTGCTCGCCGGGGGATGCCCCGCTCGGAGCGGACCAGGCTCCTCAGCCGGCTCAGCCGAGCCCGGCTCCATCCTCCGCCCAGGCTCCAGCGCCCCAGGCAGGCACGGAGGCTCCCAAGAAGGAGCTCACCCCCGCCGAGACGAAGTTCCAGGAGGCCCTGGCCCTGATCCGGACGGGGGACGGCGCCGGCGCCGTCCGCATCCTGGAGGGGTTGCGCCAGGAGAAGCAGGCGACCCCGCCGATGCTCTCGCTGCTCGGCGCGGTCTACCTTCAGGAGAACCGCGCCAAGGACGCCCTCGACACCTTGCGCCCGCTCGCCGAGTCCGAGGACGCCGATCCCGCGGTGCTCTACAACGCCGGCCGGGCCGCTCTGGCCCTCAAGCAGGACGCGGTAGGGCAGCGCTTCCTGGAGCGCTCGGTAGAGAAGATGCCTCTCTCCCCGGCCGGACGGGAGCTGGGCCTGCTGCTCAGCCGCCAGGGCCGGGTCATCGAGGCCTACCGCCTCCTCCGTCCCTGGGCGCTGCGTAACGACAGCGACCTGGAGGTGAAGATCATCGGGGCCACGCTGGCACTGCGGCTCGAGCGTCCCGTCGAAGCCGAGGAGATCCTCTCCGGCCTGCCGGAGAAGGAGCCGGCGATCCAGCTCCTGCGCGCCCAGGCCCGCATTCAGCGCGGGGATGGCAAGACCGCCCTCGCCCTGCTTCAGCCTCTGGAGAAGGACCACCCGGCGGGCTTCGACCTGGAGGTCCGCCGCACGCTCGCCGAGGCCCACCTCGCGGCGGGAGACCCGGCGGCGGCGCTCAAGGTTCTGGACGGGCACACGGACAATCGCCCGGGCCTGATCCTTCTGATGGCCCGGGCGCAGCGGCAGTCGGGCAACGCCCAGGCGGCCATGGCCACCCTGAAGCCGCTGGCCGACCAGATCCCTTCGGACCCGAAGACCGTGGGCGACCCCCGTCCGGCCGCGGGCGTGGCGGTCGAGTACGGCCGTCTTCTCCTGGCCTCGGGCAACGCCCAGGGTGCGCTCCCGCTCCTGGAAAAGGCCACGCGCCTCCACCCGGGTAGCCGGGAGGCCTGGGAAGTCTATGCCGAGGTCCTGACCGCCGCGGGCCGTGCGCAGGACGCCACCCAGGCGCGTCAGAAGGCGAAGGAGATCGCGGACGCCTCCGCCGCTCCGGCTCCTGCCGCCCCCGCTCCGGCTGCCACGGCGGCTGCGCCGGCCGAGCCGCTCTCTCCAAACCTGGCCGAGGCCATGCGCCTGATGGCGGGCGGCGAGGAAGAGAAGGCTCTGGAGGCGGTGCGGAAGGAGGTCGCCGCGCAGCCCCGGAGCGGCCGGGCGCGGGCCCTGGAGGTGCAGCTCCTGCTCCGGCTCAAGCGCTTCCAGGACGCGCTCAAGTCCGCCGAGGCCGCGGTGCAGGCCGACCCCCAGAACCCGGACTTCGTCTACCAGCGCGGCGCCGTTCAGATCGCGCTCCGCAAGCTGGGCGACGCCGAGAAGGACCTGCGCCGGACGCTGGAGATGGCGCCCCGCCACACCCCGGCGATGAACGATTTAGCCGTGGTCATGATGATGCAGAACAAGCCCAGCGAGGCGCAGAAGCTCCTGGAGCAGGTGCTCGCCCTGAACCCGAACGACCAGAACGCCAAGGCCAGCCTGGAGAACCTGAAGAAGATGGCGGCCGGGAAGGGGAACGGGTAGGCAGGAAGTATCATTGACAGCCGGAGGTCCTAACATGCAAGTCGAGCTGACCGCAGTCTTCCGCCGGGTTCCTGAGGGCTTCATCGCGTTCGTCGAGGAGCTGCCCGGAGCCAACACGCAGGGCGAGACCCTGGAGGAGGCGCGAACCAACCTTCAGGAAGCGGTCGCCCTCGTTCTGGAGGCGAATCGGATTCTCGCCGAGGAGGATCTCCGGGGTGAAGAGGTCATCCGGGAACCGTTCCGTTTGACCGCGTGAGGCGCATCGATCTCATCCGGCACCTGGAGGCGCACGGCTGCGAATGGCTCCGGGAGGGCGGCAGGCACTCTGTCTATGTGAACCGACAGACCCGAAAGAGCTCTGCCGTGCCCAGGCATCGGGAGATCAACGAATTTCTGGCTGACAAGATCTGCAAGGACCTGGAAATCCCGCGTCCTGGCTCCTGACTGTTGTCGATGTCGCCTGTCCTCTCTTACCTGCTTCTGATTGTGACGCTCCTCTCGCCGGGCGCCACGGTCCCGTCCGTCTCTCCTGCAAGGCAGGAGACCCGGTTGGACGACGTCGCGGCCCTGGCCCGGGAGCGGTCCCGCCAGATGGCGAGGCAGGGGACCTGGACCCCGGCCGAGCTTCAGGAGCTGCTCACGATGCAGCTCGTCGATCCCGAGCGCTTCGTGAGCGACGAGGGATTCCGCGGCCGGGTGCTTGAGGTCCTGCCCGGCACTCTGGACCCCTCCGCGTCGCCGCGCCTTCGGGACGAGCTGCTCTTCGAGCTGAACCAGGTCCGGGGGATCGGCTTCGCGGCCTCCGAGGCGATCGAGACAGCCTGGGGGGCGGCCCCGCGCCGCTCCTTGGAGCGGAAGGTCCCCTTTCCGACGGGAGCCGCGGACCGTCTCCGCTTCTTCGACGAAGCCGAGAACCCGCTGACCGCTTCGGTCTACTCGCTGCCATCCTTCTTCTTCAGCGCGGAGGCCGCTCAGGCCTTTCTCTCCGGAGTCCGCCGGATCGCGCCGGATCGGACGCTTATCGTCCTCACCGATCTGCCCCTGCGCCGGAGGCTGGAAGAGAGCGGCCTGAAGCTGCGGCTTCTGGAGACCTACGGCCGTCCCTACTCTCCCTGGCCCCGGGACCCGTTCAGCCTGGTGCGCGCACCGTCCGGAGCTGTGAGGGTCCTGGTCCGCCCGAACCTCCAGCCAGAACGGGAGGAGGACGCGAGCCTCGGCCCCGAGCTGATCCAGAACCTCCCCGAGGATCTCGATCGTGCCTGGGGAGGAGCCGCCTGGGCGGAGTCCCCAGTCCCGTTCCACAACGGCCAGGTCCTGACGACCCGGGATGCCGTGTGGGTCACGCTCCACACCCTGGAGCCGCACATCCTCTCCGCCCTGAAGCTGGACCGTGTGCCGGTCGAGACCTTCTCGACCTCCGAGGGAATCGACCGCTACGTAAAGGCCGCAGAGAATGCCGCAAGGGAACTGGGAACCCTCTATGGCCGTCCGGTTCGTTTCGTCCATCCGCTGCGCTCCGACATGCGCCGGATCGGCGGAGGAGCCGGTTATGACCTTGACTCGATTGTCACCCTTCTTCCCAGAAAGGGAGGGCTGACCGCTCTGGTTGCGGACCTGGACGCCGGCCGGGAGCTGCTGTCGAAGATGACTCCCGAGGACTGGAAGTCCCTGCGGGACGGCTACGGACTCGAGCCCTCGGCCGATGCCCGGACGCTCTCGCAGTCAGGGGATCTCGACGGCTTCCTCGATCTCATTGCCGAGCATCTCAAGAAGGAAGGGATGGAGGTTCGCCGCCTGCCGCTGCTCCGGGTCCCTGTGAACCTGTTGAAGGATCGGGAGGGGCTCACCCACACAGAATTCCTGATCACCTGGAACAACGTCGTGGCCGAAACGAAGAACGGCCGCCTCCGAGCCGAAGGCTTCGCCTCGCTCATCCCAACGGGGGACCGCCTAGCCCGGGAGGCCTTCGCCGCTTCCGGAGCGCAGCTCGACCTGTTCCCGCCGCTCGTCCGGAGCGTGATTCTGAACGGCGGCTACCGCTGCGCCTCGAACCACGTGCGGTAAATGCTCCAGAGCCGTTGGGGAACGCCTCCCCATCGAGGCCGGGGACCGCAACCGGAGGGTACGAGTCGTACGCACGGGGTACGAGGTCATACCCTTCGCGTACGAGCCGTGCGCGACGGGTCTGAGGCGCCCCCGCCGAGGGGGGCTCAGCCGCGGCGCGTGCGCGTTGTACGCGGCGGGCACGAGGCATCCCCGCCGGTTGCAGCTCGTCCCCGGCGCGCGTGCGTCCCGCGCACCGGCTTCACGTTGACACCCAACCCCGGGTTTGTTACCCTACGCTTCCCTCGGCGACCGCCGTCGAAAAGACGGCTGTCTGTAAAGGGATTGATAACGGAGGCCCGTAGCTCAGTTGGTTAGAGCGCTACGTTGACATCGTAGAGGTCAGCGGTTCGAATCCGCTCGGGCCTACCAAGGAACGCAATCGGCACTTAATGCTCAGGCGCTTAGCTCAGCTGGTTAGAGCGCTACCTTCACACGGTAGAGGTCGGCGGTTCGAGTCCGCCAGCGCCTACCAATCCCCCCGCTCGTGACGCCCTTGCCGGTGGGGCGCTCGCTCCGGATCAACCCCTTTCAGGCGGCTATGGATACGTCATGCAGACGATGACCGAGGTCATCCAACTCACCCTTCCCGATGGCTCCGTCCGTGAGGTGCCGCACGGGACCACCGCTCTCGAAGTCGCGGCTTCGATCGGCCCCCGTCTGGCCAAGGATGCCGTGGGCGCCGAGCTCGGCGGCCGCAAGGTCGACCTGCGCCAGCCCCTGCGCGAGAGCGGACCGTTCCGCATCTTCACGGTCAAGAGCCCCGAGGCGGGCGAATTCCTCCGCCACAGCGCCGAGCACGTCCTCGCCGACGCGGTCAAGCGACTGTGGCCCGAGGTCGAGATCGACGTCGGCCGCAAGGACCACACCGAGAAGTTCCAGTACGACTTCCGCTTCTCCCGCGCCTTCACTCCCGAAGACCTGGAGAGGATCGAAGAGAAGATGCGCGAGATCCTCGCCGAGAAGAGCGCCTTCGAGCGCGTCGAGGTCTCCCGGGAAGAAGCCGAGCGGCTCTTCCGCGAGATGGGGGAGACCCTCAAGGTCGAGCGCCTCAAGGACATCCCCGAGGGCGATACCATCACCCTCTACCGCCACGGCAACTTCGTGGATCTCTGCCGCGGGCCCCACGCCCAGAACCTGGGCCAGGTCGGCGCGGTCAAGATCCTCGAAGCCTCCGGCGTGTTCTTCAAGGGGGATGAAAACAACGAGCGCCTGCAGCGTATCTATGGCACGGCCTTCGTCTCCGACAAGGAGCTGCAGGAATACCTGGAGAGGCTGGAGCAGGCCCGGGCGCGGGATCACCGCAGGATCGGCCAGGAACTGGACCTTTTCAGCTTCAGCCCGCTGGCACCGGCGAGCCCGTTCATCCATCCCAAGGGGGCGATCGTCTACAACGGGATGATCGACTACGTGCGCGAGCTCTACGGGCGCTACGGCTACGGCGAGGTCATCACGCCGCAGATCCTGGACCTGGAGCTGTGGAAGACCTCCGGGCACTACACGAACTATCGCGACGCCATGTTCTTCACCGAGGTGGACGAGCGCCAGTTCGCGGTCAAGCCCATGAACTGCCCGACCCACTGCCTGATCTTCGCCACGCGGCTGCGCTCCTACCGCGACCTGCCGGTCCGCTACGCGGACTTCGGCCGGCTCCACCGCTACGAGCGAAGCGGCGTGACCAACGGCCTGTTCCGGGTGCGCTCGTTCTCCCAGGACGACGCCCACATCTTCTGCACCCAGGAGCAGATCGAGTCCGAGGTCCTGGGCGTGTCCGAGATGATCCTGGAGCTCTACCGCACCTTCGGCTTCGAGAGCGTGGACGTGGAGCTTTCCACCCGGCCCGAGAAGCGGATCGGCTCGGACGAGACCTGGGACGAAGCCGAAACCGCGCTCAAGTCGGCGCTGGACCACCGCGGGATCGTGTACAAGATCAACGTGGGGGACGGCGCCTTCTACGGACCGAAGATCGACTTCCACATCCACGACGCGCTGGGGCGGAGCTGGCAGCTCGGCACCGTGCAGCTCGACTACCAGCTCCCGGAGCGCTTCGGCCTGAGCTACGTCGGGCAGGACGGCGCCGAGCACCGGCCGGTGATGATCCACCGCGCCATGTTCGGCTCGGTCGAGCGCTTCCTGGCCATCCTGATCGAGCAGACCGGGGGCGCGTTCCCGCTCTGGCTGGCGCCGGTCCAGGCCGTGGTGCTGCCGGTCTCCGAGCGCTTCGGCGAGTATGCCGAGCAGGTGCGGGCGCGGCTGGCGGAGGGCGGGGTGCGGGTGGAGCTGGACTCCCGCAATGAGAAGCTGGGATACAAGATCCGCGAGGCCCAGATCCAGAAGGTCCCCTACATGTTGGTGGTAGGCGGTCGCGAGCAGGAAGAGAGCACCGTGTCGGTGCGCCGCCGCGCCGGGGAAGACCTGGGAGCGATGCCGGTCGAGGTTTTCCTCGATCGCGTCGTCTCCCTGACGGGCTCTCGCAGCACTGAGATTTAGAGAGGAGACAGAAGATTTGAAACAAACCATCCGGGCTGAGGCTCGGCGCTCCCAGGGGGTGAGCTGAGTATCGACAAGACGACGCGGGTCAACGAGAGGATCCGGGTGCGCGAGGTGCGCCTGGTAGACGAGGACGGCGGGCAGGCGGGAATCGTCCCCATCGAAGATGCGATGCAGCGGGCACGGACGCTGGGGCTGGACCTGGTGGAGGTCGCCCCGACAGCGAAGCCGCCGGTCTGCCGCATCATGGACTTCGGCAAGTTCCTCTACCAGCAGAAGAAGAAGGCGCACGAGTCCAAGAAGAAGCAGAAGATCATCCACGTGAAGGAAGTCAAGTTCCGGCCGAACATCGACGACCATGACTATGACTTCAAGCTGAAGAACGCCATCCGTTTCCTGGAAGAGGGGGACAAGGTCAAGGCGACCGTCCAGTTCCGGGGACGCGAGATGGCCCGGCAGGACCTGGGTCACAAACTGATCCGGCGGCTGGCGGGTGACCTGGGGGAGGCGGGAGTGCTAGAATCGTCGCCCGAAATGGCGGGTAACCGGATGCACGTGATCTTCGGTCCGCCGCGGCACGTGGTCAAGAAGCCGTCGGGCTCCTCGGAGCCTCCCCCCTCGGGGAAGCAGGAATCGGCCTGACGGGTTGCAGCAGTACGAATAAAGGAGAACACCCTTGCCCAAGCAGAAGACGCACAAGGGTGCAGCGAAGCGATTCAAGATCACGGGCACTGGTAAGGTGATGCGGCATCAGTCGATGCACAGCCACATCCTGACCAAGAAGACCACGAAGCGGAAGCGCAACCTGCGCAAGTCCGTCGAGGTCTCGCCCGCCTTCGCCGGCACCCTCACGAAGATGTTGAACTCGTAGGCAGCCGACTGGCTCCATCCTCTGAAACCGATCGCCGGCGGGAGAACCTGTCCGCCGGGGATCGCGGCCCCCGGCTCCAAGAGCCGCGCGGGTCTTTACCGTTCCCCCGTCGAAAACGCGGGGAGCCGAAACGAGGTTCGAAATGGCACGTATCAAGCGTGGAAACAAGCGCGTCCAGCGCCGCAAGAAGATCCTGGGTCTTGCCAAGGGCTACTACGGCACCAAGTCCAAGGCCCACCGCATGGCCAAGCAGGCCGTCGACAAGTCGCTCGGCTATGCCTACCGCGACCGGCGGCAGAAGAAGCGCGACATCCGCAGCCTGTGGATCATCCGCATCAACGCCGCCGCCCGACTGCACGGCCTCAACTACAGCCGCCTGATCGCCGGCCTCAAGGCCGCGGGCTCCAACCTCGACCGCAAGATGCTCGCCGACATCGCCGTGCGCGACGAGTCGGGGTTTGCGGCCATCGCCGAGATGGCGAAGAACGCGCTGAACCAGCAGTCTCCCGAGCAGCGCGGTACCCCGGTCCCGGCCTCCGCGGAGGCCTGATGCCGGACGGTGTTGGTAGCACCGTGGACGGTGCGGGAACCACGGCAGCGGGTCTCTCTCAAATCGACGAGCTGACCGGGCGCTTCGAGCGCGAGGCGGCCGGCGTCTCCGACCGCACCGCGTGGGACGACCTGCGCGTCCGCTGGGTCGGCCGCAAGCAGGGGATCGTGCGCGCCGCGCTCGACGGCATCAAGTCCGTCGAGCCGGCGCAGCGCCGCGCCTATGGCGAGGGGGTCAACCGCCTCAAGGAGCAGGTCGAGCGCCGCCTGTCCGAGATGGACGAGGCGCTTACCGTCCGCGAGCAGGAAGCCATCCGCCGCAGCGCCGCGGTCGACGTCACCCTCCCTGGCCGGCGCCCCGCCCTGGGCAGCATCCATCCCGTCTCCCGCGTCATCCGCGAGATGGTCGAGATCTTCTCCGAGCTTGGCTACAGCGTGGCCGAAGGCCCCGAGGCCGAGACCGACTACCACAACTTCGAGGCGCTCAACTTCCCGCAGGACCACCCCGCGCGGGACACGCAGGACACCTTCTTCCTGGAGAACGGGCTCCTGCTGCGCACCCACACCTCGCCGGTCCAGATCCGGACGATGCTCTCGCGCAAGCCGCCGATCCGCGTGATCTGCCCGGGCCGCGTCTTCCGCAACGACAACGACCTCCGGCACTCGCCCATGTTCCACCAGGTGGAGGGCCTCGCGGTTGCCGAGGGGCTCACGGTCGGGCACCTCAAGGGCACGCTCCTGGCGTTCCTCCGCCGCCTGTTCTCGCCCGACACCGAGATCCGCCTGCGGCCGAGCTTCTTCCCCTTCACCGAGCCCTCGGCCGAGGTGGACATCACCTGCCAGATCTGCAAGGGCGCGGGCTGCGCCACCTGCTCGGGCACCGGCTGGATGGAGCTTCTCGGCTGCGGCATGGTCGATCCGCGGGTGCTCGCCGAGTGCGGCATCGACCCGGACCGCTACTCCGGCTTCGCCTTCGGCATGGGAGTCGACCGCGTGGCGATGAATCGCTACAACATCCCGAACATCCGCACGCTGTTCGACAACGACGAGCGGCTCCTGCGGCAGGTGCGCGGCTGATGCTGTTCTCCCGGAAGTGGCTTTCGGACTACGTTGAGCTTCCCGCCGATCCCCAGGAGGACCAGCGGCGCCTCACCGCCGTCGGCCTGGCGGTCGAAGGGCTCGAGGAGCGGGAGGGGGATACCCTCTTCGACATCGACGTCACCACGAACCGGCCGGACTGCATGAACCACCTGGGCATTGCCCGGGAGCTGGCGGTGATCTACGGCCGGACCCTCGATCGCCCGCAGGCCCGGCTCCAGGAAGGCGCGGAGCGGGTCGAAGACGCTGCCGCCGTGGATATCGAGGACTGGGAAGGGTGTCCGCGCTTCGTGGCCCGGGTGGTCCGCGGCGTCAGGATCGGCCCCAGCCCGGATTGGCTTCGGGAGCGCCTGGAGGCGATCGGCCTCCGTCCCATCAACAACGTGGTCGACGTGACCAACTTCATCCTCTGGGAGATGGGCCAGCCGCTCCACGCCTACGACCTGGCGAAGCTTGGCGGCAGCCGGCTCCTCGTCCGCCGGGCGAGAGAGGGCGAGACCCTGGTCACCCTCGACGGCGCCGAGCGCAAGCTCGATCCCGGGATGCTGGTGATCGCCGACGCCGAACGGGCCGTGGGTCTCGCCGGTGTCATGGGCGGAGCCGACAGCGAGGTCACGGATGCCACGACCGACATCCTGATCGAGGGCGCCCACTTCAACCGCAAGCACGTCCGGGCGACGGCGCGAGGCCTCGGCATGCACACCGACGCCAGCCATCGCTTCGAGCGCGGCACCGATCCGGAGCTCTGCCTGGAAGCTGTGAGCCGGGCAGCCGCCCTGATCGCCCAGATTGCGGGCGGTACGGTCCTGGCTGGAGCGATCGACCGCCGCCGGAAGAACTTCCCGCCAGTCCTGCAAGGCCGGCTCGATCTCGGCAGGCTCGATGCCTTCGCCGGGGCTTCGATTCCGAAAGAGGACGCCCAGCGCTGGCTCACCGGTTTGGGTTTCGAGGTGAAGAATGGAGGGGGTGTTTGGGATGTCACCGTCCCCTCCTGGCGCCTCTTCGACTTTCAGCCCCGTCCGGACGGCACCGTCTACGAGCAGGACCTCTTCGAGGAGGTGCTGCGGCATTTCGGCTTCGACAACATCCCCGCGGCCCTGCCCGGCCTCCCCGGATCGGACGCACCCAGGACGCCGCGCCAGATCCTGCGCGAGAAGGTGCGCGACCATCTCGCGGCCTCAGGCTATGCCGAGACGGTCCACTTCGCCTTCCAGAGCGAGGAGATGGACACGGCCTTCCCAAGCCTGAGACCAAACTCGGGGTCAAATACGAAGCCGCTCCGGCTCGCCAACCCGCTCTCGGACCGCTATACCGTAATGAGGCGCTCCCTGGTCCCCAACATGGTGGAGACCGCGCGCTTCAACCAGCGCCGCGGCCTGCCCGCGGTCCGCCTCTTCGAGATCGCCACGGTCTTCTACGAGAGCCCCGGCTCTGACGTCCCCGACCAGCCCGAGCACCTGGGCCTGGTCTGCGGCGGGCACGTGGGCAATCCCTGGAACCGGGAGCTCGACCTCGACTTCTTCGACCTCAAGGGCGTGGTGGAGAGCCTGGCCGGTGCCGTGGGCGTCCGCCTCGACTTCCGTCCCGCGAACCTCCCCGGTCTCCTGGAGGGGAGCGCCGCCGAGCTGCTCCGCTCCGGCCGGCCGGTGGGCTACCTCGGCCGGATCGCACAGGAAGAGGGATATCCCCTCTTCGCGGCCGAGATCGCCCTGGCCGAGCTCGAAGGCGGGGACGTGAGCCTCCAGGTCGAAGCTTCCTCCCGCTTCCCGTCCATCGACGCCGACCTCACCTTCACCCATTCCGTGGACACCCCCTGGGCCGAGATCGACCGGACCATCGCCGAGCTGCGTCCGCCCGACCTGGTCTCCTGGGAGATGACGGTCCGCTACCAGGGTCCGGGAGTTCCCGAAGGCGCGGCCAACACGACGATCCACTTCCTCTACAACTCGCCCGAGCGTTCCCTGACGCAGGAAGAGGTCAACGAGCGGCAGCTCGCCCTCACCGCCGAGTTGCAGCGGCGTTTCGGCTGGAAAGGATAGAAGCCGTGGCCATCGAGTGGCTGGAAGAGCTGGAGACCCGGGTCCGCGAGGCGACCGAGCGCCTGACCGAGCTGCGGGACGAGAACCAGACCCTGCAGGAGCGCGTCGACGAGCTGGAGACAAAGCTCGCCGCCACCACCTCCGATCCCGCCGACGGCTCCGGCGAGCTGTCCGAGGTGAGAGAAGAGAACGATTCCCTCCGCCACCAGATCGCCGACCTCGAGCTCAAGCTCGCCCGTGCCGAAGAGACCAGCACGGTTCGAGACGGATGGGACCGGGAGAGGGAGGAGATCCGCGGGCGGGTGGAGCGGTTGACGCGGCAGTTGGAGGGGTTGGTCGCGTAGCCCATGAGCGAGGCCTACGAATATGACGCCTTTCTGAGCTACAGCTCGCAGGACCAGGGCCGAGCCATCAGGGTGGCCGAGCGGCTGCGCGCAAGCGGCTTGAAGGTCTGGTACGACGGCTGGGAGATCAAGCCCGGGGACGACATCTACTTCAAGATCGAAGAGGGGCTCAACCGCTCCCGGATCCTGGTGTTCCTGATGTCCTCCAGCTCGCTCGGCTCGGATTGGACCGGCTTCGAACGACGCGCGCGACAGTTCCGGGACCCGCTCAACCGGGAGCGCCGCTTCATCCCGGTCCTGCTCGAGGACTGCAAACTGCCGGAGGCCCTGGCCTCCTTCCGCTACATCGATCTCCGCCAGGATTCGGACGCCGAGCTCGCGTTGCTGATCGAAGCCTGCCGTCCTGCCGCCGGGACGGAATCTGTTGCTGGCGAAGCAACCCTGCAGCAGCTTCGGGCGCGTCAGTTCCCAGGGCTCAGCCGCCCCGGTTACCTCCGCTAAGTCCTGCGCAGCGCTCGTATCCTCTGCTTCAGCCGGTCGAGCTCCGCGAAGCGGTCGGCCAGGTCTTGGCTGGAGGGTATCGGGGCCTTGCGCCCGAGCATCTCGTTCAGCGTCTTGTGGAGCAGGGTCTCGTGCTCGATCCGGAGCGCTTCCAACTGGGCTACCGCGGCTGCAGCCGTCGAGACGGGCTCGGGTCCCGGTGCTGGAGCAATCCGCGAGAGCTCCAGCGCGGGAAGGCCGGATTCGCGCCAGGCATAGACAAACCCGATGTCATTCCGGCTTGCTCCCATGCCCATCAGCCTCTCGGCGATCAGGCCCGCCGATGCGAGGATCCGGTACCCCTTCTGCTTGTTGTTCTTGCGCCAGAAGAAACGCACCTGGTGCAAGGTCACATAGAACAGCCCGACAAGATACTCCAGCATTCCGCTCCGCGGCTGCGCCTGCTGCCCTACCGCGGCGCGCAACGTCGTGACCGCCGCGAACAGCCGCTGGAGGTCCTGTCCAACCCTCTCCGGGAGAGGGAGTGGCTCTTCGAGCTTCTCCTGGAGGGCCAGGGAGGTCTCGAAGTCGAACCAGGCCTCGGGCGTTGCTTCCCAGAAGTGATCGAATTTCAGCGATGCTTCCAGGGTTACCCAGTCCAGGCACGTCGGCCCCGGACCGGTCGAGGCGAAGTCGATCAGCCAGGGTATACCTTCCGGCATCAGGACGTTGGAGGCGTTGAGGTCGCCGTGGCAGGTGTTCCAGTCCGATTCCACCAGAAAGCGCCCGCGGGCGACGAAGGGCAGAGGGTTCATGACGGCTCTGCCGATCTGTTCCGCTGGCAGAACAGGATCGCGCACCAGTTCCTCATCCTCGATGGCTAGGTGAAGGCCATGGAAGCGGCGGGCGATCTCATCGGCGTTCAGATGGAAATGCGCGGCGTAGTAGGCCGTGAGGTCGCGCACGGCTGTCGTACGTTCGCGCATAAACCAAGCACGAGCAATGGACACAACTGATCGCAGTGTCTTGGCCCCCTCCTCTCCATCGATCTTGCCGGCTAAATATGAGCGTAAGTCATGTAAAGGTGCAGTGGGCTCAATGCCAGCGACACGGCTATAGGCGATCACTCCTAAGTGGATGCCGACTTGGCATCTACCTTCGTCTACATCAGGTCGCTGGTGGATCGCAGAACGTACGTCGGTGGTATAATTGTTCCACTCTTCTTCAACTGCGAGGCGAGTAGCAATCTTGAGTATCCAGCCGGCGCTGTTAGCGGCGGTAGCCCGTAGAATACGAGCACCAGATCGGCCTTGAGCATCCAGTAGCGCGAAGTGCAGGTTCTGAGGGCGATCGTAGAAGATCCACTGGAGTAGTAGCCGAGCATCCTCGGAGAGTTGTCGTAAGCGCTCGGCACGTAGGCTCGTATCGGTCTCTCGCAGGAGAGGTTCTAGCACCTCCTCAAGAAAAGCATCCTCGGCAACGAGATCCCGGTTCAACTTAATTGCATCGCTCTCAACCCGGTCAAGTTCGCGAATGAGAACGGCCTCAGTTGTGTCTTTAGGAATGTAGGCTTCGCACCAGCGCTCTCGAGTTAGGAAAGTTGTGCGTGTAATCTCGACAGCCTCTTGAACCTCTTCAAACCCAGTCAGAACAACGAAATGTAGCAGGCCATCGACTCGCCAGAGAGTTGGGATCAAGTCTATTCCAGACCGATCATTTGAATCATGATCGTCCCGCAGGCGTTTGTCCAAGACACAAATCTGGTAGCGGTTTTGCCGGACCTTGTGAAGGGCTTCCTCTGGAGTACGAGCAACGTCTGCCCGCCATCCTGCATCAATTAGGTGGTCCCGAACCGGATCGATGAAGTGGGGGTTGTTGTCAACCAGCAGGAGCCGGGCTAGACGGCGGCCTGCCATAACCCAAATCTCCGATCGATAGCACTCCATTCTGGCAGTTCAGATCGCATATATTTTTCTACGATCTGTAGTACCGTCTCCCGATTCCAAGGGCGAGCTTCATAGCCGATCGCGCAACCGCGCATTGCATCGCCAAGTCGCGCATAGTCGAATCGCCCATCTAGAACGAGGATCCGCATAGGCCCGAGCCGGCGGAATAGTTGAGCCAGTTCTGCAGAGGGTAATTGGTCCTCTGTTGGACTAAGGACCATCAGGTCGTCCCGCGAGACCTTCTCTGCAAGAGTGGAATCCAAGAAGTCCTCCTCCTCAGCGAAGCTGAAGATCCGGCCTTTTTCTTCGAGGACTGGCCTTACGAAGCTCTCCCATGCTTTAGGGGCACCAACTAAGATGATATTCTTCATGGAATGCTCCGCCCATTCATGACGCAACCATAGACGCGCCGCACCGTCTCCTTGAGAGAGCGCCAACCGTGCGGCCGTTGCCGCTCGGAAAACGAACTATACACCTTCCGTGCTGTCATGGTACCTCCAATCGCCTAGCCCGTAAAGAGTGGATAGCGTAGTTCAAACAAGCAGCCACCCAGAAGGCTGTCTCCCGGAACGAGTTCACCTCCCCGTCTTTGCACATGGTTTCGGGCAACTTGGTGAAAGATGCCGAGCTGTTCTGGTCGATCTGCGTTTTGGATTCTTTCCATGCCGATTTTGTCTGTAATATCCGGTTTTAATCCTGGACCATTGTCGTCGACCTGCACAATTCCTAATTTGCCGTCAACACTGGTGAAGACCCTCACCACGAGCCTTGGTTCTGGAGTCCCACTTCGGCTCATCTCACGGAAAGAGTTAGTGGCTAAGTTTTCCAGAATGTGCATAAGCCAGTCAGAGGATTCATAGATGTACAAAGGCACGCTTGGCGCCTCAATCTCTACTCGACAAAGTTCCTCGAAGTAGGAGAGTGCGACTAAAGCAGAGCGTTCGAAGGTCCGGCGAACTATATCCGTGAGGTCGATTCGGTTAGGCTGAGTATCTCTGGGCAAGGTTGTGCTTAGTCTTTTCAGGCGTTCAAGGGTGGAGCGGATTTCGGCCCACTTGACGGAGGCCTGCGGCGCCATTAGATGCATAGCGTCACTGCTGTAGATTTCCTCTAATTGACTAAGACGCAAGCGCAATCCCTCAACCACTTGGGGGGCATCGTGGAATACAGTGCTGGTTAGGAGTTGTACGAATTCGTCCGTCTCCTGCGCGATCCGTTGCCGAATGTGCTCGCTGGCCCTGCGGTTTGCAAGATCGGCCAGGGCCAGGGCGTTGTGGATCCCCTGGACCACCGCCAGGACCAGGTTGACCTGGCGTCGCAGGGCCTCGTGCTCGCGGTGCTCGATGTTGATGACTCCCACGATGTCCTCCCGTTGTCCGAGGAAGACCACGAGCCTTCCCATCGGCTCTCCCTTCCCATGCCTGCGAGAGGCGGGCCAGCCAGCCGGCGGATGGCCGGCATCATCGATCAAGCGGTATGCCTCTCCGCTCTCCCTCGCCTCTTTTACGGAGAAACCGAGGATCGAGTTGTCGACCGTGAGCCCCCGGAGGAGCTCGGGAGCCTCCGGGATGGCGAGCGACCGTGCCGGATCGAAGGAGTAACCATCCTGGGCGAGCATGTGGATCGAGATGAAGTGGGCCTCGAGGTACCTGGCCATCGTCTCCAGGATCCGCCTGAGCACGGCCATCTCTCCCTCTTCGACGGCGCTCTGGGCGATCCGGTTGATCTGCACCAGCAGGTCACGCTCCCGGTCGAGCCGGCGGCGGGTCTGCTGGAGCTCGGCCGCGCGCCGCAGGGCGACCGCCTGCGCTGCGATCGCCTGGACGAAGTAGCTGTCGCCCTGGGTGAAGGCCCCGGCACGGCGGGCGTTGAGGTCAATGATCGCGACCACCTCGTCGTCGTCGACGACCGGCACCACGAGCTCGGAGACGGCGTCGGGGAAGGCCGGATTGACGACGTACCCAAGCTCCCGGCTGGTCTCGGTCTGCACGTCCGGCAGGTTGAGGGACCGTTGCTCGCGGCATACCCGCGAGACGATGCCCAGGTCCGGCTTCCACATGTCGCGGCCGACCCTGCTCTGGTCGCCGGTCCCTCCCTCGGTCGCTTCCAGCACGAAGAGGTCTCCGTGGCGCACATAGAGGTCGACGAAGTCCGCCCGGGAGAGGTTCTTGGCCTGGATGACGAGCCTGCGGCTTTCGTCGGTAACGGGCACATCCTCCTTGAACTCGGGGGAGCCGAGCTGGGCAATGCGCGCGCCGGACGCCGCCAGGCTGTTCACCTTTTCGAGCAGGGAAAGGTTGCCCTGGAAGTACTGGAGGGATTGGCCCAGCTGGTAGGCCAGCACCTGAAAGAACCAGCTGTCCTCGGCGGTGAACTTGTGGATGACCCGGTACTCGACGGAGAGCACGCCGAAGAGCTTGGAATGGAAGCGCAGAGGAAGGATGGCCTGTGCGCGGACGTCGGGATCTCCGGCGGCCGTTTCAGCCGGGTCCGGATCCTCCTTGAAGCGGGGCCCGCCATCCTCCAGGATCTGCTCGAAGGAGAGGGGGATTCTCAGCGCACCGGAGGAGTGATGGTCGCCGCGGGCGACCGCAGGGTCCGAGCTGTCCCCGATCTCTCCCCGGAGGAAGATGTAGCAAGCGTCCGCGGTGCTCCCCTCGAGGAGCACGTCGAGGAAGGCCGTGAGCAGCGGGACCGGCGAAATCTCGGTGGCTGCATACTCGTAGATGCGCAGGAACTGGCCCAGAAGAGAGATGTAGCGGCGTTGGCTGCGCGTCTGGCGGTCCAGGTTGATCAGCGTTTCCAGGGCGTCCTGGCAGAGCGTGAGCTGAACCTCGTCGTCCGGCTTCATCGCAGCCGAAGGGGCCTCGCTGGCCAGCAGGCAGAACCCGAGGAGGGTGCCGGAATGCTGCAGCGGCAGGGCCAGGATGTGCCCCTGGTGGAGCACGGCGGGGGCATCCACGACCTCGGCAAGCTCTCGCCCGCTCATGACCCTCGGGGTCCTGCTCTCCGACAATAGCCGCGGGAAGGGGTTGCTCTCGAGGTAGCGGCCCCGGAATGAATCGCCGAGCTCGCTCGTCGTCTCGAAGCGGATGAAGAGGCTGCCGGGGCGGTCCCGGACATAGAGCACCCCGTGCGGGCGGCCAAGATGAACGGAGAAAGCGGCGATGACAGCCTTCGCCGCAGGCCCGAGGATGGGAGAGCCGCCCGGGTAGGCGGAGACGAAGTCGAGATCGAAACGCTCGGCGAGGCGATGGCGGCGCGCCTCTGACCGCAGCCGGAGGATCTCGACAGCCGCGTCGGCTGCGTAACGCAGGACTCTCTTTTCGAGGGGAGAAAACCAGTGCTCTTCATCGAAGTTGACGAAGAGGATGCCCTTCACCTTCCGGGCGCTGTCCTGCTTCCCCTCCACCGGCTCCTCGACGATACAGCCGGGGATATAGGCGGTAGCGAGGATCTTCTGCTCGGTCATGAAGCGGCTGACGACCAGATCTGGGGCCTCGCTGACCAGGGGGCAGAACCGCGGCTGCCCCGAGCCGACGACCCGGCCGATGGGCCCCCAGGGTCCTGGCGGGGGATAGGTCCGGTGGATCAGCGGCGTGCGGGAAGAGTAGAAAGGGTGGCAGAAGTTGTCCTCGGCCTCGTCGTACTGCCAGAGCGCCATCCCCACGCAGCCGAGGACCTCGACCAGAGAATCGAAGAGCTTGCGGATCGTGCCCTCGGGCCTGATGCCGGAAAGCTCCTGGATCTGCTGTTTGAGCCGCCAGATCTCCAGATCGTCCTTCAGCGTCTGCACGCGGTCGAGCTTGCGCATGCCCCGGAGCGCGGAGATCTTGAGGCCGCCGAGCCGGCTGATGACATCGATGGCGGGACGCAGAGAGGGATCGATCGCGGCGCCCGCCTCCAGGCAGAGCACGGGCCGGAGCTCTTCGCGGGCGGCAAAGTCCTGGATGAGAAGCGGAAAGCACCACTGGGCCGTGGTTTCCGGGAAGACCGGCAGGTACGAGGCGCTGAAGGATTCGTGCCTGTGGACATCCTGGCAGACGATCGGCACGCCGGTGCGCGAGACCCGTCCGGGAAGCCCCTGGTCGTTTCCGGAGGGAGCTTGGGGGATGGAAAAGGACCGCAGGTCGGGATCGAGGCCGGTATCGGGACGCGAGTAGATCCAGACGTGATCCACACGAGAGCCGGCCAGCTCCCGCGCGGCTTTCAGGACCCAGGAAAAGACCCGACGCTCACTCGCTCTCGTGCGTGGCAATCGTCGCTCTATCTCCTCTATGCCGAATACGATAACACGGCTACCGCCCCGCCCCCACCACCGCCCCAATCCCCTCCAGGCCTTCCTTCTCCATCAGCTCCACCAGCTCCCGGTTGATCCGCCGCACCAGCCCCGGCCCCTCGTAGATCAACCCCGTATACACCTGCACCAGGCTCGCCCCGGCCCGCAGCCTTCGAAAAGCCTCCGCTCCGGAGTCGATCCCTCCCACGCTGATCAACACCGCCCGGCCGAAGAGCCGGCGCGCCACCGCCTCGAACACCCGGAAGCTCTTCTCCCTCAACACCCTCCCCGACAGCCCGCCGAAATCCTTGCACCCCGGCAGCAGACCGTACTCGGTCGTCGTGTTCGTGGCGATGATCCCCGCGGCCCCGGCTTCGACCGCGATCTCCGAGAGGTCCGCCGCGACCTCCGGTTCCAGATCCGGAGCGATCTTCACCAGCACCGGCTTGGCCGTGATCTCCTTCGCCAGTCCCAGGACGGAGCGCACGAAGGCCTCGTTCTGGAGGTCCCGAAGACCTGGAGTGTTCGGGGAAGAGAGGTTCACGACCAGGTAGTCCCCGAGATGGGCGAGGCCGCGCATCAGGATCTCGTAGTCGTCCAGAGCGCGCTCCGGTGGAGTCGCCTTGTTCTTCCCGATGTTGATCCCCAGGGGGACCTCCAGCGGATAGACCGCCTCCAGCCTCCGGCGCATGGCCTCCATCCCCTGGTTGTTGAACCCCATGGCGTTCTGGAGGCTCCCGGCGGCGGGGAAGCGGAAGAGGCGCGGCCGGGGGTTGCCCGGCTGGGGAAGGGGAGTGACCGTGCCGACCTCCAGGAACCCGAAGCCTAGGGCGGCCATGCCCCCGACCGCGACCGCATCCTTGTCCAGCCCGGCGGCGAGCCCGACCGGGTTCGGAATCTCGAGGCCATTGCGGCCGAAGAGCGTCTGACGGAGGCGGGGGTCGTCCACCAGGTTCCGGCGGAGGAGGGCGCCGCGGATCGGGGGCAGAGCCTGGGCGGCGCGCAGGGCGGTCATGCCGGCGGCGTGTCCGGCCTCGGGATCGAGCCGGAAGAGGAGTCGTCGGAGGAGGGGATAGAGGGTCATTGCGGGGATGTCCGGATCGGGGGGATTGTACCCCCCCTCGCCTTGCCCCTGGGATGGTCTGTAGGGGCGGCCCTTGTGGCCGCCCTCCCCCGGGGCACCCACAAGGGGCGCCCCTACGGGAGAGGGGGCCTGGACCCCGCGGAGAACTGTGGTATATAGTGTCCTCAGCCAAACCGCTGGCAGGACGTAACTTGCTGCCTGGGGCGGCAGAGACGGACGGGAAATCGCCATGCCGCCAACCAATACCGAGGTTGAGATCTTTGGCGCGGTATACAACGTCCGCGGAAGCGAAGATACGGAGTACCTCCAGAATCTGGCCGGCCTCGTAGACCGCAAGATGCGGGAGGTCGCCCAGCACGTGAAGGGCGACATGACCCGGATCGCCATTCTGGCGGCACTCAATCTAGCAGACGAGCTGTTCCGGGCACAGAAACAGCAAGAAGGGGAACGGGTCGAGATTCGGGAGAAAGTGGTGGAGCTGACCGAGGAATTAAGTCAGGCCCTCGGCCGTTGATACGGTCTCTGGCTCTGCCACCTAGAGAGATATGATTAAATCAGAGTTTGCATCCCCTGTGCGGTTCGTGGGTTCCACGATTGTAGAACCTACAACATTTTCCAGGGAGTTCTATACCTGCGCGGCCTGTGCCAGCCCCGCTCGAACGGGGACGCTAACGGCTCGCAGTGCGGACACCCACCTGGCGCGTTTCAGGTTCTAAGCGCTCGGCCCCACGGCCGCGCAGGGGATGCTTTAATCTCTCCCCTCCTCTACTAGAGAGGGGCCCTCCCGAATTCGACCGGTCCCCCTTCCCATCCCCGGGAACAGAGGGGGTATACCTGTGAACACCGAATGGATCCTGGCCATCGTGGCCGCGGTGGTCGTCATCATCGCGGCGGCTGTGGCCTTTTTTCTGGTCCGCTCGGGCAGGAAATCTGCCCAGCGGCACCTGGACGAGGCCCGCGCCCAGGCCGAGAAGATGAAGGAGGAGGCGACGCGCCAGGGCGAGACCCGGATGCGCGAAGCCGAGATCGCCGCCAAGGAGAAGCTCCTCCAGGCCCGCACCGAGTTCGAATCCGTGTCGCGCAAGCGCCGCGCCGAGCTCGAAGGCCTGGAGCGCCGCCTCACCCAGAAGGAAGACACCCTCGACAAGCGCACCGACGAGCTCGCCAAGAAGGACAAGGAGCTCAGCCTGCAGGACCGCAGCCTCGCCGGACGCGAAAAGGCCCTCGAAAAGAAGGAAGGGGAGCTGGACCGCATGGTCGAGGAAGAGCGCACCAAGCTGGAGCACATCGCCGGCCTCACTGCCCAGCAGGCCCGCGAAGAGCTCGTGCGCATGATGGAGGACGAGTCCCGCATCGAGGCCGCCCACATCGTCAAGCGCATCGAGGACGAAGCCCGCGAGCAGGCCAACAAGCAGGCCCAACGCATCATCGGCATGGCCGTCCAGCGCTCTGCTTCCGACTACGTCTCCGAGACCACCGTCTCCGTGGTCATGCTCCCCAACGACGAGATGAAGGGGCGCATCATCGGCCGCGAAGGGCGCAACATCCGCGCGCTGGAGACCGCCACCGGCGTCGACCTCATCGTCGACGACACGCCCGAGGCCGTCATCCTCTCCGGCTTCGACCCCTTCCGCCGCGAGGTCGCCCGCGTCACCCTGGAGCGCCTGATCGTCGACGGCCGCATCCACCCGGCGCGCATCGAAGAGATCGTCGAGAAAGTCAAAGCCGAGTTCGAGCAGAAGATCCTCCAGGAAGGCGAGGCCGCCCTGCTCGAGCTGGGCATCCCGGGCATGCACCCCGATCTCGTCAGGCTCCTCGGCCGCCTGCGTTACCGCACCTCGTACGGCCAGAACGTCCTCCAGCACAGCAAGGAGGTCGCCTTCCTGGCCGGCACCATGGCCGCCGAGCTCAAGGCCAACATCCAGGTCGCCCGCCGCGCCGGCCTCGTCCACGACATCGGCAAGGCCATCGACCGCGAGATGGACGGCACCCACCTCCAGATCGGCATCGACCTCCTGCGCAAGTACGGCGAGACCGAAGACGTCGTCCACGCCATGGCCTGCCATCACGGCGACTACGACCCGCAGACCGTCGAGGCCGTGCTGGTCACCGCGGCCGACGCCCTCTCCGCGGCCCGGCCCGGGGCCCGGCGCGAGGTGCTCGAGACCTACGTCAAGCGCCTGGAAAAGCTGGAAGAGATCGCCTCCAACTTCAAGGGCGTGCAGAAGACCTTCGCCATCCAGGCCGGCCGCGAGATCCGCATCATCGTGGACAGCGGCAAGATCAGCGACGAGCAGGCCCTCTGGCTCTCCAAGGACATTGCCCGCAAGATCGAGGCGGAGCTGACCTACCCCGGCCAGATCAAGGTCACCGTCATCCGCGAGACCCGGTCCGTCGAGTACGCCCGATGAAGTTGCTCTTCGTGGGAGACGTCTTCGGCAAGCCCGGCCGGAGGGCGGTCGTGAATCTTCTCCCCCGGCTGATCGACCGCCACCGGGCGGATTACGTGGTCGTCAACGTCGAGAACTCGGCGGGCGGCTTCGGAGTGACCCCGGACATCCTCGCGGAATTCAGGCCCCTGGGCATCCACTGCTACACGAGCGGCAACCACATCTGGGACAAGAAGGAAGGGGTCGCGCTCCTCGACCAGGTCCCCAACCTCCTGCGGCCGGCGAACTACCCCCGAGGCAACGCGGGCAAGGGGATTCACGTAGGCGAGACCGCGGCCGGGATTCCGGTGGCGGTGATCAACCTCGAAGGCCGGGTCTTCATGAATGCCCTGGAATCCCCCTTCGAGGTGGCGGACCGGCTCCTGAAAGAGCTGGACCCCAAGGTCAAGGTGATCTTCCTGGACTTCCACGCCGAGGCCACGAGCGAGAAGCAGGCCCTGGGCTTTTTTCTGGACGGCCGGGTGAGCGCCGTGGTCGGCACCCACACCCACGTCCCCACCGCGGACGAGCGCATCCTCCCCCAGGGGACCGCCTTCCAGACCGACGCGGGCATGACCGGCCCCTACGAGTCGATCATCGGCGTCCGCGTCGACAAGATCATCAAGCGCTTCCTGATGCAGACCCCCACATCCTTCGAAGTCGCCAAGCACGACGTCCGCCTTGCCGGAACGCTCATCGACGTGGACGAGACGACCGGCAAGGCGCGCTCCATCGAGCGGGTGATGGTCCGGGACGAGTCGGTATAGCCGCGGCGCGTCCTATTCCTTCGGAATCTGAAAGAGCGCGCTCGAATCGTTTCGGGTCCATCGGAATGGATCCGAGCGCATTCGAATCCATTCGGATGGATCGGAATCGCCGCAGATCCATAAGAATGGAGAAGAACGCGTAAGAATGCCGCCGAGCGCGTTCCAGATCATTTCGACCGCGCCAGAATGTCGTCGACCGCGCTCGAATCGATTCCTAAGCGTTCTGGACGATTCCTAAGCGTCGGAAGCATTCCTAAGCGTTCGGGACGATTCTTACGGGCTCGAAGCGATTCCGACGCGTCCGAATTGATGTCGAGCCCCGTTCCCGCCCTGGGAATTCTGTGAGCCGCTGCTGTGTGAACTGCGGCCGGTCTATCGCCCGAGCAATGTGTCGATGCCTGCGAGCACCAGTTCCAATTGGCGTCGCGGCAGCTTACCGACGCATTCGGTCAGTTGTCGCCTGTCGACTGCGACAATCAGCGAGACATTCGCAACCGATTCCTTTGAAAGGCCTGTCGCTCTTGCAGTCAGAAGCACATTGCCAGGTGCGTCTGCCCATTTTAAATTACTCGTTAGCGGCACACATACGACCGTACTTACCCGGCTTTGATTCAACTCGTCACACTGCACGACAACGACGGGTCTCCGATAGCCAGGGCCTGATCCGGTCGGCTCGCTCAAGTCGGCCCACCAGATCTCGCCTTGGCTGATCACCACTCGACTTGCTCCAACACTCGACGTGAGGCTCTCTGGCTAAACTCGTCGATCTCGCTTCCAACCTCATCGACCACGCGATTCATCGCCTCCGTCAGGCGATCAGGTGCATGTCTGGCCACGAACTCCTTCAACGCGCGGCTGTAGAGTTGGCTGCGAGAGGTCTGCAAGTCCATCGCGAGGCGCTCGGCCTCTTCGAACACATCGTCGGGAATCGAGACTGCCGTCTTCATACTCTGAGTATAACGGCTTGGTTTGGGCCAAGTCAAAGGTCCGAGCCCAAGCGGCCTATGCTGGCTGCGGCTCTCATCCACCCCAACGGTCGCGATACGCCCACCCTCCTCGCTCCAGTGGATGACCTCGATGTCCTGGATCTTCGAGGGATCATGGATGGTGGGCGGCTCCGACGAACGGGTGCAGGCTGTCGCCTTCGGATCGGATGCTGGGAAGGAGGCGCCCGATTCTACAGCAGCTCGTCCAGCTGCCAGGGAGGCGGCTTGGGCTGATTGTCAATCCGATTCTCAATCAGCCCCGGATCTCAACGCCCGTCTTCGGGAGCATTACGGAAAGGAGGGTGAGAAGCTGAAGGAGCTCGGTCTGCAGCCGTTCCGCGGCCGCCAGCCGGAGCCGCCTCCGCCGCCGTTGCCTGAAGACGTTCGATAGTTGACCTCCCCGAGGGGGCGCGCCGAGTCGCGCCTCCTCCTTTTTCCTTCCCCTTGCAGCGAGCTGAGCTGTCGCGAGAATCCGCGGTGCGGATCGGGAGATTGCCGTATCCCTGATACGAGAATCGACCCGGGCCCGTAGGCAGAAAGGTGAAAAAAGCGATCGGCAGCCGCCGACGGATTTCGGCGAGATCCATAAGGCATAGGCGTGTCTCCGTAACTGGTCGGCCTCCTCCGTAACCGATTGGCCATCGCCCACGGCTATCGGCGAGTCGCCGACAGACTTCGGCGAGTCGACGATAGACTTCAGAACCCGCCGACGGACTTCAGAACCCGCCGACGGACTTCGGAAGCCGCCGACGGAATTTGAGGAGACGGCGATAGCCAGGGGCAGTCGCCGACAGGTAAGGGAGAGTCGCCGACAGGTTGTCCGGGCCGCCGACAGGTTGCGGCAACACGGCGATGGATTTCGGGTCTCGCCGATAGGCCATGGAGAGTCGCCGATGGATTGCGGGGAACTTGCGATAGGTTGAGTGACACGGCGACCGTTGTGGCGAGAGACCGATAGGTTTCGGGAGACGGCGATAGGCTATGGGGAGCCGCCAAAGCATTGCGGCGACACGGCGATAGTCTTGCCGTGGAGTCGAAAAGTTATGGAGAGCCGCCGATCGGCTCCCGGACAGCGGTCCAGGGAGCCAGACGGATAGGACTTCCGCACGATACAGGAAATGCCAGGCCATCGGAGTGTGAAGACGACAATGATCTACACCCGTCCACTCCCCTGCCGCGAGCCTCCTTTTCGGCCGGAGCACTACCATACCTTGGTCGTAAGCCTCTCCCTGTAGAGAGATGTCCTGGGCCTGGAAATTCGGATAGATAAGAATCCCCTGATCTCTAGGAGGGGTAGTCGAGTTCCCGGCTTGGAGGCTTGGATTGACTCGCTACCAGCACGGGCTTAAACTCTCGAAGTTGTTGTACTCCGGACTGTTGCAGAGGGGACGACCACATCGCCGAGTGACCGGCACTTGGGAGTCTGGCCTATACGCAGGGCGGAGGCGCGAAGCTACACAGAGTTCTGCGACACGGTACCCAGATGATCTTCGAATCGGAGAGTACTCGATGATCCAGCAAGCTCAAGCTGTTGGGCAAGTATTGTCGTGGATTGTAGCCGTCGTAGTGGGCTTGGTTGCTGCGTTCAAAGCCATTCACGAAATACGAGAAGGGCGTGAACAGCGGGAGAGAGAACTGAACTGGAATCGAGTCAAGCTAGCGCATGAGATGACCGAGGTACTTTGGAATTGTGCTGCTGTTAAGTGCGCAATTAGAATGCTCCAATGGAAGAAGCACAGCTATACTCTTGAAGACGGGCGAAGCGTTATCCTTAGGAAATGTGATGTCCTTCGCGCATTGAGAGTTGACGAATTGCGGTTCACTGAAGAGGAAAGGTACGTAAGGAATTGCTTCGCAGATTTGTTTGCACGATTAGGAAGAATCGAGCACTTCATCAAGAGAGGCCTTATAGATTTAGATGATATTAGAGACGCTTTTCTCGAAAGAGCTGCCAGATTTTCTGACGATTGGCCAATCTACAAGGCATTCATGCTGAGGTACTCACACCTTAATGCGATCGATTTTCTCCTTAGGTTTGAGGAGGTATCGAACTGTGATCGCAGAGATACTCTCCGTAACGGAGATGAAGCATCTCCGATTACTGGAGCCGAGGCTGCGGTGAGTTAAGCAATCTTAAAAGGAAAACGATAACCGAGCCTTTACCGCAGAACCCCGCGATGCGCCGGACGGCTGGGCTCGCGCCCATCCGCCGGTGATCTTCCAAGAGTTATCCCGCTTATAAGCCCACTTTCTGCAGAAGGACGGCTATGACTCTCAAAGAAGCTCTCGCACAACTCAAGGCTCTCGGCAACGAGAAGATGCGTGCACAAAACAACAAGAATGGCGCCGGCAATAATCAGTTCGGTGTTCGACTCGGGGACATTCGGAAACTGGCCGAGGAGATCAAGACCAATCACGAGTTGGCCATCGCTCTCTGGGAGACCGGAAATATCGACGCCCGCCTATTGGCAATCCTGGTCATCAAGCCGAAGAACCTGTCAGCCGATGAGATGAATCGAATGGTTCGGTCGGCGAACTTTGTGCAAGTCGCGGACTGGTTCAACTCCTATGTCGCAAAAAATCACCCGGAAAAGGAGACTCTTCGCGAAGGGTGGATGGTCGCTGATGACCCGTGGGCCGCCCGTGCCGGATGGAGCCTGACTTCCGAGCGAATCGGCAAGAGTCCGAAAGGACTCGACCTGCCGGCGATTCTTGACCGCATCGAGTCCGAAATGCGGGACGCCGCTCCGGAAGTTCAATGGACAATGAATTTTTGTCTCGGAGGAATCGGAATCCATTTCCCGGAGCATCGTAAGCGCGCCATCGCCATCGGAGAAAGTTTGGGAATTTATCGCGACTACCCCGTTTCCAAGGGGTGCACCTCACCCTTCGCACCAATTTGGATTAACGAAATGGTGCGTCGGCAAGGTTGAACAAT
>Ga0190265_10000340_pt1 | contig 36181 bp, 44 predicted proteins | sample Popmic124T_FD_133135 | JGI IMG/M metagenome (GOLD analysis project Ga0190265, IMG submission 133135) | Populus adjacent soil microbial communities from riparian zone of Indian Creek, Utah, USA - 124 T | ecosystem: Environmental > Terrestrial > Soil > Riparian zone | place: USA: Utah | collected... | reverse complement strand
TCCTGGAACGCCACGGCTCCACCGTGCGATGGATGCCTCACGTACGGCGCCCCCAGCGACGCCTCGGCCAGCCGACCAACAGACACCACTCGGCGGTTGCGCGCCAACTCGTGCAAGAACCCTCTGGCGCCCACGACCTCCGCACGCGTAGGCGGCCGGTTCGAGCGCGGCTCACCGCGGCGGTGCGGATGAGTCGGAACGACGTTCCACAGGAGCACATGCTCTTCGAGCCCGAGCTCGGCGAGCACGCGGTGCACGATCGTGGCCGTGGCCTCGGCCGGCCCCTCGCCGGTGAGCTGCCGCTCGGACGTAAACGGCAGCCCGCTGACCCTGGCGCCGCGGTACCCGGCGGCCTCGCCGACCAGCAGGATCGGCGCCTCCGCCCGGCGCACGAGGTACGCGGCCAGCCGCTCGCAGAGCACGGGCGCGTGCGCGTACTGGTTGAACGTCTCGCCGATCCGCGTCGCGGCGAGCCGCTCGACGAACGAGGAGGGGCCCACGACGCGATTCTAGGTTGGAGGGGCAGGTTATTCCCGGACTGTGCGGGTACTTGACCGACGTCAACACTCGCCTCAGCGCGGGCGGGCTCGTCTGCCTAGGTGGCGAGCGCGATCAGGAGCGCGATCAGCACGATGACCGCGACGACGATCAGCGCCAGCGTGATCGCCGCTCCGATGAGGATCCGCTTGCCCTCCTTCGTCAGCCGAGTCCGGAGCGGCCCCGCGTCGTCGGCCGTCAGCAACCGGAAGGCCCGGCGGAGCACCCACATGCCAAGGAACTTGTAGATCACGGCCGCGCCAATGGATGCCTACTCCCACTCGATCGTGCTGGGCGGCTTCGACGAGATGTCGAGCGCCACGCGGTTGACCGCCGGGATCTCGTTGATGATCCGGCTGGAGATCGTCTCCAGCAGGTCATAGGGCAGGCGTGCCCAGTCGGCGGTCATCGCGTCTTCCGACGTGACAGCGCGAATCACGATCGGATAGGCGTACGTGCGCTCGTCGCCCTGGACGCCCACGGAGCGGATCGCGGGCAGGACGGCGAAGCTCTGCCAGAGGTCCCGGTAAAGGCCGGCTCGGCGGATCTCCTCCTGCAGGATCGAATCGGCCTCGCGCAGGATCTCGAGCCGTTCCTCCGTGACGTCGCCGATGATCCGGATCGCGAGCCCCGGCCCGGGGAAGGGCTGGCGCCAGACCATCCGCTCCGGTAGCCCCAGCCCCTCGCCGACGCGCCGCACCTCGTCCTTGAAAAGCAACCGCAGCGGCTCGACGAGCTCGAGGTCCATCTCCTCGGGCAGGCCGCCCACGTTGTGGTGGGACTTGATGATCGCGGCGACGCCGTCACCGCCCCCACCCGACTCGATCACGTCGGAGTACAGCGTGCCCTGGACGAGGTACTTGACCTGGCCGAGCTTCTCGGACTCCTCCTCGAAGACGCGGATGAACTCCTCGCCGATCGCGCGCCGCTTGTCCTCGGGGTCGGTGACACCCTCGAGGCGCGCGAGGAAGCGTTCCTCCGCGTCGATGTGCACGAGTGGGACGTGGAAGTGGTTCCCGAACGTCTCGACGACCTGGATGGCCTCGTCCTTCCGCAGCAGTCCGTGGTCGACGAAGACACAGGTCAGCTGGTCGCCGATCGCCTTGTAGACGAGGAGGGCCGCGACGGCGGAGTCGACACCGCCGGACAGCGCGCAGAGCACGCGTTGGCTCCCAACTTGCGCCCTGATGCGCTCGACCTGCTCCTCGATCACTGCGGCTGCTGTCCAGGTTGGCGGCGCGTCGGCCACCGTGTAGAGGAAGTTCTTCAGAAGGTCGTTGCCGTAGGGGGTGTGCACGACCTCGGGGTGGAACTGGACGCCGTAGAGGCCGCGGTCCGAATCCTCGAAGGCGGCGATCGGGGTCGAGGGCGACGACGCCACGACTCGCGCGCCCTCGGGCGGCGCAGTCACCGAGTCACGGTGGCTCATCCACGCCACCTGCTCGGGCGGAAGGTTCGTGAAGAGCGCCCCCGCTTCGGCCTTGACGTCGGTCTTGCCGAACTCCGAGACGCCGGTTCGCTCGACGCGCCCGCCGAGGTCCTGCGCCATCAGCTGCATGCCGTAACAGATGCCGAGCGTCGGGATTCCGAGCTCGAAGATCTTCGGGTCGATCCTGGGAGCACCCTCGGCGTAGACCGAGGCCGGGCCACCGGAGAGAACGAGCGCCAGCGGGTTCCTGGCCCGCACCGCTTCGGGAGAGATCGAGTGGTGGACGAGCTCGGAGTAGACCCGGCATTCGCGTACGCGCCTGGCGATCAGTTGCGAGTACTGGCCGCCGAGGTCCAGAACGAGCACCGGCCGCTCTTCGGCGGCCGGCTCGGCGGCAGGAAGCGGAACGACGTTCATCCCATTCCGATTTTCTGAGCCTGCTGCAGGATCTTGCCCTCGCTCTTGATCGACGGCGCGAGCATGACCTCAGCCTTCTGGAAATCGTGAATCGACTCGTAGCCGCATGTCGCCATCGAGGTCCGGAGAGCGCCCATCAGGTTCAGTGTCCCGTCGTTCTCGCGCGCGGGGCCGACGACGATCTCCTCGAGAGACGCCACCTGCTCGGTCTGGACGCGTGCGCCGCGTGGGAGCGTCGGGTGGAAGGTCGCCATGCCCCAGTGATACCCGCGGCCGGGAGCTTCCTTCGCGCGCGAGAGAGGAGAGCCGACCATGACCGCATCTGCGCCGCACGCGACCGCCTTCGCGATGTCGCCGCCCGTGCGCATGCCGCCGTCGGCGATGACGTTCACATACTTGCCGGTCTCGAGCAGGTGCTGGACCCGCGCCGCAGCCGCATCGGAGATGGCCGTCGCCTGTGGCACTCCAACGCCGAGAACGCCGCGCGTCGTGCATGCATGTCCGGGGCCCACGCCGACGAGGACGCCCTCGGCTCCCGTGCGCATCAAATGGAGCGCGGTCTGGTACGACGCGCAGCCGCCGACGAGTGTCGGGATCGGCAGGTCCGCGATGAACTCCTTGAGGTTGAGCGCCGACCCGTTCGACGACACGTGCTCCGCAGAGACGACGGTGCCCTGGATGACCAGGATGTCGAGGCCGGCCTCGAGCGCGAGGTCGAAGTGATCGCGCACCTTCTGCGGCGTGAGTGAGCCCGCGACGAGCACGCCCGCGCGCTTGATCTCCTCGATGCGCTCTGCGATCAGCCTTTGCTCGACGGGCCGTGCGTAGATCTCCTGGAGCCCTCGCGTCGCCTTCTCCTTCGGCAGCTTGGCGATTCGCTCGAGCTCGGCGTCAGGATTCTCGTAGCGGGTGTAGATCCCCTCGAGGTTGAGCACCCCGAGGCCGCCGAGCTTGCCGAGCTGGATGGCCGTCGCCGGCGAGACGACACCGTCCATGGCCGAGCCGATGAGCGGGAGCTCGAGCAGGTGCGGGCCCAGCTTCCACCCGATGTCGACGTCCTGCGGGTCGCGCGTGCGGCGGCTAGGCACGATCGCGATGTCGTCGAACCCGTAGCCCTGACGCGCTTTCTTGCCGCGACCGATCTCTACGTCCATGCGGACTCACAGCCTCCCTGGTCGGTTCGAGCGCATCGACCGGTCATTTCCGACGGACGCACGGGCGAAGCCCGCACGTCCTGATGCGGCACCGCAAGCGGTGCCTCGGCCCCGCCCCCCTCAAGATGTAAAAAACCCAGGCTCGGTACGTCGCCTGGGCCGGAAAAAACGTTTGTGCCTGCGCCTTTCAAGTGGCAGTCGATCGTACCACCTCCTCAGGACGCGACCGGCTCCAGCTCGGCGACCTCGACCGCACTCGCCAGACGGGTCGCCTCCCGCGGGTCGAAGCGGCCGGCTCCGATCTCGAGCGTCGAGGCGGCTCCCGCGCCGACCGCGCTCCGCAGCGCCTCGTCCAGAGGCTTGCCCGCGAAGCGAGCAGCGAGGAAACCGGCGAGCAGCACGTCCCCCGAGCCGACCGTCGACGCAGCCTCGATTCGCGGCGCGACTGCGCTCAGTCGCTTCAGCTCCCGATCCTCTTTCAGCAGGGCGAAGCACCCGGACTCCTGCGTGATCAACACGTTGCGCGCGCCGAGCTCGTGGATGTCGTCGAGGGCCTGCGTGAAGTCCTGGTCGTCGTGGAACTCCTGGCCGACGAGGCTTTCGGCCTCACGCTGGTTCGGCGAGACGAGCATCGGTTCGGCGCCTGCGCCCAGCCGCAAAGGCTCCCCTTCGGAGTCCAGCACCGTCTCGACCTTGCGCTTGTTGAGGTCGCGGATCGCCTCGGCGTAGAAGTCCTCGGACACACCGCGCGGGAGGGAGCCGGCAAACACCACCGTGTCGGCGCCCCGCGCCAGGTAGTGGATCTTCTCGCGCAGCAACTCGAGCTCCTCGGCCTCGACCTGCGGGCCCCATTCGTAGACCTCGGTGTACGCGGACGCGGTCGGGTCGACGACGGCGGTGGACGTGCGGGACTCGGCCGCGATGCGCACGAAGTCGTTCAGAATCGCCTCGCCGGTCAGGTCCTCGATGATGCGCTCCCCGATGCTGCCTCCCGCGAGCCCGGTGGCGACGACGGGGATGTCGAGGAGCTTCAGCGCCCGGGCGATGTTGATCCCGGTGCCGCCCGCCAGCGTGAGGCCGGCGCTTGCCCGGTGGCGCTGGCCGCGCTGGAAGTTGGGCACGGTCAGCGTGCGGTCGAGCGCGGCGTTGAGAGTGACGGTCACGATCACGAGAGCCAGCTCCAAACGTTGCGGCCGGTCTCCCCTGAATACCACCGCGCGCGCTTCAGAGGTCCCGGGCTCTCAACCGAGCGCGCCGCAACGAGCGGCGCCCGTGCGACGAGCCGTCCCCCGTCGAAGACCCGCACCTCGCCGAGTGGGTCCCCCTTCTGGACGGGCAGGTCGACGGCAGTCGGAGCAACGATGCGCTCGATGAAGCGCTGGTCGACGCGCGCGGAATACCGAAGCGGCCGCTGCGCGACGAGGTCGAGCCGGCCCTGTCCGTACGGCAGGTCTGCCCGTGCGTAGATGCTTCCGGGCCGGACGAGCTGGACGAGCCGGAACTGTTCGAGGCCGAAGTGCAGAAGCGTGGCGAGGTCGACGTTTCGCTGCGCGCGCGTCGGCCCACCGAGCAGCGTTGCGTACACGGTCACGCCCGTCCCGCGCGCGGCCGCGACCTGCGACCAGCCCGCCGCGCGGGTATGGCCGGTCTTGACGCCGACGAGCCCGGGAAAGTCGCCCAGCAAGTCGTTCCACGTGTGCAGGCGGCGGCCGCCCGAAATCGTCTCCGTCTGCTCGTCGACGAGCGAGCGGATGAGTGGCTTGCGCATCGCGATGCGCGCGAGCTCAGTCACGTCGCGCGCGCTCGAGACGTGGCCGAAGACGTCGAGGCCATCGGGCCGGACGAAGCGCGTGTCGGCGAGCCCCCACTGTCGAGCGCGGATGTTCATGACACGCACGAAGCGGCCCGCGTCCCCCCGGCCCACGTGGTACGCGAGCGCCCACGCAGCGTCATTGGCGCTCTGGATGAGCGACGCCTCGATCAGGTCGTGGACGGTGATCCGCTCCCCGGCACGGAGATTGACGGACGACTCGCCGATCGAGGCAGCCAGCGGCGACACCGTCACGAGGTCGGTGGGCTTCGCGCTCTCGAGCGTGACGAGCACGGTCATCAACTTGGTGAGGCTGGCGATCGGGAGCTTCTGGCGGGAAGCCTCGGACGCCAGGACGTGCCCGTCGCGCCCGTCGGCGACGAGATAGGCGCGCGCCTGCACACTCGGGCCGGCAGCGAGCGCCGAAGGAGTGAGCGAGAAGAAGGCGGCGAGACCGAGAAGCCCGAGCTTCACACGCGCAAACTACCGGGTTGGTGCAGGCAGCCGAATCTGCTGGCCCACGCGGAGGGCTCCGGCGTCGACGCTCGGGTTGAGAACCTGGAGACGTGTGACCGTCGTGCCGTACCGCTCCGCGATCCCACCGAGCGTGTCGCCCGACTCGACGAGATGAAACTTCACGGCCGCGCGCTTGACGCGGACTTTCTCCGGGCCGGTTGGCGCCGGCTTCGCTCGGGCGGCCGGCCTGGGGTCGTCGAGCGCACCGCGGACGATCAGCGCACCGACGGTCACGAGGATCAGAAGCAGCACCGGCACGGCGTAGCGCCGTGCCTCTGCACGCCAGTTAACTGCGTTCACCAGCCGGCCGCGGCCCAGATCTCGCTCTTCAACCGCGCTGCCTCCGCAGCCGCAGCGGAGCGCCAGTCGGTCTCCGACGCCGACCGGAAGGCGTAGATGACCGAACGCGAGGCCGCGACGAGCGCGCTGGCCGGCCCACTCGTGAAGGCGCGCGCGACGTCTCCGGGGGAAGCGCCCTGGGCCCCGACACCTGGAAGAAGCAGGATCGACCGGGGCAAGAGTCGCCGTGCCTCGCCGACGGCACGCGGATGCGTTGCGCCCACGACGGCTCCGACGCTCGAGAGCCCTCGCTCGCCGACCAGGTCCTCGCCCCACTCCGCGACGAGCTTCGCGACGTGCTGCCAGAGGGGCCGCCCGTCGGAGAGCTTTAGATCCTGGATCTCGCCACCCTCGTTGGAGGTCTTGACGAGACAGAAGACGCCTGCCCCGTGGCGGCGGCAGGCACCGAGCAGCGGTTCGAGGGAGTCGCGGCCGAGGTACGGGTTGACCGTCAGCGCGTCAGCGAGAGGCGGCGCACCCTCGAGGTACGCGGCCGCATACGCGCGGGCCGTCGAGCCGATGTCGCCGCGCTTGCCGTCGGCGATGACGAGCAGGCCCGCCTGTCGCGCGTAAACACACACCTCTTCCAGGGCGCGCATGCCATCGGCCCCCAGCGCCTCGAAGAACGCGAGCTGCGGCTTGACGGCCACGGCGTAGGGCGCGACCGCATCGACGATCCCGTTGCAGAAGCGGACAAACGCGTCGGCGGTGTGATCCCGACCCTGATGGGCATCGCCGGCCAGCTCGACGGGAAGGAGATCGCGCTGCGGGTCGAGCCCGACGACGAGCTGAGTTCGCTTGCGGTCGATGGCCTCGGCGAGCCGATCGCCGAACGTCGTCGCCTCGACGCGTTTCGCCGCTTCGAGGTTCGCCGCCATCGAGGTTTCAGCCTAGCGAGAGCCTCGGAAAACGGACGAGGGCCGCGCTCTGCGCGGCCCTCGCGAGAAACCTTCGTCCAGAGCGGCTAGAACCCGCCGCCGCCGTCTCCGCCGCCGCCGCCGTCTCCGCGGCTGGCGCCGCCGGACTTGACGGCCGTCTTCAGTTGGCTACCTGCGGAGAACTTCGGAACGGTCGATGCGGGGATCTGCACCTTCTGGGAGGGATTGCGCGGGTTGACGCCCTGCCGCGCCTTGCGGAACTGCGTCGTGAACTTCCCGAACCCTGTGAAGGCGACGTCGTCGCCGCCCTTTAGCGCGTCGGTAATCGAGTCGAGGAACGCGTCCACTGCGGCAGCCGCGTCGCGCCTCGACAGGTTCGCCCTAGAGGCGACCTTGTCAACGAACTCCTGCTTTGTCACGTACCTCTCCTCCCTGTGGACGGTTGGACCAGGGCAAGACCCTAACAGGCTGCCCGTTTCGGCTCAACCATGCGGTTTTGCGGCACTTTTCGGCGGCGAAGCGAGCTCTCCTGCCCGAAAGAGCGCAACCAAGCGGGTCGCGCGGCGCGCGAGGCCGTCTGCTCCGCCCTCTTCGCGGTCGACTACGCAGACGACCGTTCGGCACTCGAGACCGGCCTCCCGAAGGGCCTCGATCGCGGCGACCGCGGCCCCTCCGGAGGTGACGACGTCCTCGATCAGACAGACCCGCTCACCGGGTTGGAAGGAGCCTTCCAGGCGGTTCGCGGTGCCGTACTCCTTAGCCTCCTTGCGGACGATCACGAACGGCAGGCCGGAGACGAGCGACGTCGCGGCCGCGAGGGCGACTGCGCCCAGCTCGGGCGCAGCCAGGCGTACGGCATCCGGCTCGTGCTCGGCCACGAGCGCAGCCAGCTGCTCTCCGAGCGGCTGCAGCAGCTCCGGCCTCGTCTCGAAGCGGTACTTGTCGAGGTAGTAGCTCGAATGGCGACCGGAACGAAGCACGAAGTCGCCCTCGAGGTAGGAGGCCTGGCGGATCCCGGCCGCGAGCTCGTCGCGCTTCACTGCGCGGCCCGTAGCGCCTCGCGCGCGTACGGGACCACGACTGCCGCCTCCGGCGATCCGCCGGCGAGCGACACCATGGAACCATCCTCGAAGTAAAGGTCGACCCGCTGGTCTTGGCGTAAGAATCGGCCGTAGAGGCCAATGCCGAGGAGCGTCCCGATCGCGGCGCCGAACGCGAGAGCGCTACGACGATCCACTGGGCTTCGCTTTCGGCTTCTTTTTCGGCGTCGTTTTCTTGGCCGGAGCCCTTCGCTTCTTCGGCTTCTCGGCGGCGGCGCGAAGCGCCGACCTCAGGTCATAGAAGACGAGACCCGCCGTCGGCTCCGGCGACGTGACGGCGGCGAGCGTCTGCTCTGCCTCCCGCACGACGAAGACGCTCCCGTTCTTCGTCGCCGCTTCCAGCTGCGTCAGCTTCGCCTCGTCCTCGCCACGGACGACCTCGGCCTGCTCCCAGAGGAGCCTTGCCGCGACGGCGAAGCCCTCGGCGCGCTCGGCAGGAAGCGTCGAAGCGAGCACCTTCCCGCCGCCGTCGAAGAGCACTGCAGCCCGCACCTGCGAGGAGATGTCGGTCAGCTCGGCTAGGGCTTTTTCGGCAACCACTACGGCGAGAAGCTAACACCGCGGCGAAAATGTGTGCGTGCGCGACCTGTTCGCCAAGTTCTTCAACGACCGCGGGACCCACCTCGCGGCGATGATCGCCTACTTCGCGCTGCTCTCGTTCGTGCCGCTTCTGTTCCTGGCGCTCGCCATGCTCGGCCTCTTCGGCCGGGCCGACGAGTCGAGCTTCCTCGTCACCGAACTGAACAAGACCTTCCCCGAGACGTCGGTCGACAGCATCGTCCGCGTCGTCGAGCAGATCCAGGACAACGCGACGGCGCTCGGGATCGTGGGCGGAGTGTTCGTCCTGTGGGGTTCGCTCTCGCTGTTCAGCGTGCTCGAGTCGGCGTTCAACGTCGTTTACGGGAAGCCGAACCGCTCCTTCTTCCACGGCAAGGCGCTCGCGTTGTTGTTTCTCGTCGGCTCGCTGATCACGCTCTTCCTCGGTCTGCTCATCGGCTCCGTCGGCGTGGCCGTCCTGGAGCGCTTCGCGGGGGACATCTTCGGGAACTCCTACGTCGCCCTCGTGCTGACAATCGTGATCTCGACGCTCTTCGTCTTCGTCTTCCTCTTTTCCGTCTACTACCTGCTGACGAACGAGAAGCTGACCTTCAGGGAGGTACTGCCGGGCACGCTTGTAGCGACGTTCGCACTGGAGGCGAGCTTCCAGATCCTGCCGCTCTATCTGTGGCTCTCGAAGGACGTGATCGCACTACAGGCCTTCGGAGCGCCCGCGATCCTCCTCGTCTGGCTCTACCTGATCTCGAACGTGATCGTCTTCGGCGCCGAGATCAACTGGTGGGTCGCGAGACGGCACCAACCGGCCGACATCGAGGAAGCCGCGGGCCTCGCCTAGGACAGCGCACGGGCGGCTCGGGCGCGATGGGAGTTTTGCGCCTTCCAAGCGTCGCCCAGCTCGGCGACGGTCCGCTCCTCGCCGTCCGGGATGAAGATCGGGTCGAAGCCGAAGCCTTCCTCGCCGCGCGGCTCTGCGGCGATCCGGCCTTCGAGGACGCCCGTGCCGCGAAGCTCCTTGCCGTCGGGCGACAGCGCCACGAGCTCGCAGACGTACCGCGCGCCCCGGTCCTCGCGCTCCACTCCGTCGAGTGCCTCGAGCACCCGCTCCACGTGGGCGCCTCCTGCCCACCTCGCCGACTTGAGGCCGGGCGCGCCGCCGATCCGGGCGACCTCGATTCCAGAGTCCTCGCCGAGGGCCCACGCGTCTCCTGGGCCGACTTCCCGCCCGAAACGGGCCTTCGCCACCGCGTTCTCGTAGTAGGTGTCTCCCTCTTCCGGCGGAAACTCCTCGGCGTCGAGGAGCTCGAGCTCCCAGTCCGGAAGGGCATCTCGGAGCTCAGCCAGCTTGTGCGCGTTCTGCGAGGCGAGCCGGGCTTTCAGCCGCTCCACTTGGCGCCCTCGACCGCGGGCAGCTCCGCAACCTGGCCCAGCAGGTCCGCCGCCTTCCCCCTCGAGGGTAACTCGACCTCGATTCGCGCCCAACGGCCCTCGCCGGTCTCCTCGAACTCGATGCTCTGGATGGTTACGCCCACTGGATCCAGCAGATCGACCACCGGCCCGATGGTGCCGTCGTGCGTGAGACGAACCTCGAGTGTGCCGAGATCGCCGCCGAAGCGCACCAGATGCCCCTCGAGCATGCGGAGCGGAGCCAACGCGAGCATCACGATCGCCGTCGTCGCCACCGCGGCGACCCAGAACCCGACGGCGGCCGCCATCCCGATCGCCGCTGCGGCCCACAGCCCGGCCGCCGTGGTCAGCCCCCGCACCGACAGGCCCTGGCGAAGGATTGCCCCCGCCCCCAGAAAGCCCACCCCGGTGACGATCTGGGCCGCGATCCTCGACGGATCGAGCCGGACCTCGCCGCTCAGGACGAAGTCCGACCACGCATAGGCCGAGACGAGCGTGAAGAGAGCAGAGCCGACACCGACGAGCATGTAGGTGCGCAGGCCGGCAGAGCGCTCACGCAGCTCTCGCTCGGCGCCGATCGCTCCTGTGAGCAGGGCCGCGAGACCCAGGCGCAGGAGAACGTCGAGTGTCGAGAGCTCAGGCACGGATCGCTTCCACAGCTGCGGCCTGGACCCGCTCGATCTCCTCGATCCCGTGCGCGGACATGTCGAGCAGCGCGTCGAGCTGGTCGCGCGTCAGCGGGGCCCTCTCGGCGGTCGCCTGAACCTCGATCAGACGGCCGTCGCCGGCCATGACGACGTTGAGGTCGACCTCGGCGGCCGAGTCCTCGACGTAGTCCAGGTCGAGCAGCGGCTCGCCTGCGACGATCCCGGCTGACACGGCGCCCACCGAATCGGTGAGCGTATTGCCGAGCCCGAAGCGATCCAGGGCGCGACGGGCGGCCACATACGCCCCGGAGATTGCCGCGCACCGCGTACCCCCGTCGGCCTGCAGCACGTCGCAGTCGACCCACAGCGTTCGCTCGCCGAGCGCCTCCAGATCCGTAACGGGGCGCAAAGCCCGCCCGATCAGACGCTGGATCTCGACGGTGCGGCCCTTCTGCTTGCCGGTGCTCGCCTCACGTTGGGTTCGCTGGCCGGTCGACGCGGGCAGCAGTGAGTACTCGGCCGTCAGCCAGCCGCGGCCCGAGCCCTTCAGCCAGCGCGGCACGCCTTCGTCGATCGATGCCGTACAGAGAACGCGAGTCTTGCCACACGAGATGAGTGCCGAGCCGTGCGGGTGCTCGAGGAAGTCGGGCTCGATCTCCAGCGGACGGAGCTCGTCCGGGCGGCGGCCGTCGGCGCGACTCAAGCCGCTGCTGCTTCGAGCTCGGCGAGGGACACGCGATCGACTTCCGTGATCGGCAACTGCAGAAACCGCTCGCCGAGGGCCTTGAAGAGGGCGGGATCGCCAGTCGTCAGAAAGCGCGCAACGCCCTCGCGGGCAGGGTCGTTCTCGATGCCCTTGCGCTCGAGCGTCTCCGCGACCTCGCGCGCGGTCTCCTCGGCCGAGAACACGAGCCTCACGCCACGCCCGAACACGCGTTGGAGGATTGGGCGGATCAGTGGGTAGTGGGTGCACCCGAGGATGACCGTGTCCACCTCGGCCTCCTTCAACGGCTGCGCGTACTCGCGAACCGCCTCCGTCGTCTCCGCGCCGAACGGCTCCTCGCTCTCGATCAGGGGCACGAGGCGCGGGCAGGCGACGGGGAACAGCCGCGCACCGGCGTCGAGGGTGCGGACGAGCTCCTCGTAGCGCCCGGCTTCGACAGTCGCCTCCGTCGCGAGCAGGCCGATGCGCCGGTTGCGCGTCGTCTGGACGGCCGCGTGCGCCTCGGGCGTGATCACGCCGACGATCGGCACTTCGAGGCGCTCCTGCAGCTCGGGCAGCGCCGCTGCGGTCGCCGAGTTGCAGGCCGCGACGATCAGCTTCATGCCCTCGCGCTCGAGATAGCCGGCGATCTCACCCGCGAAGCGGCGGATCTCGTCGAGCGGGCGTGGCCCGTAAGGCAGGCGCGCCCCGTCACCGAGATAGACGAAGTCCTCGTGCGGCAAAGTCACGAGACACTCGTGCAGGACGGTGAGTCCGCCCATGCCCGAGTCGAAGACGCCGACGGGCCGGGGATCCACGTTCGCGATTCTAGGGCTCGGCCACGTGTGCCGATGAGATTTCCGAGGAAGAAGCGCTCCGAGCAAGAAAGGGATCTTCTCTCTATGCGATTTTCAATCCGCCTGACGCTGGTCGCCTGCGCGAGCCTCTTCGCGCTCGCCTTTGCGAATGCGGCGTGGTCGGCATACGTCCCGAACCTGCTCATCGCAGGCGAGCGTCAGACGCTGCGCTCCCCGACCACCCTCGTGATCGGCGCCTCCCAGAGCCGTGACGACGAGGCCACCGCGTTCATCGACATCTCCGTCCCCGCGGGCTACAACGAGCGCTTCGTCGCCCCGCCTGGAACGGTCATCGGCGACGTCGCGGCCACGGCCATCGTGCGCGGATCGGGCAATGCGGAGGTCGACGTCACTGGCCAGGTGGTCGTGGCGAATCCAGCCGACTACACCGCCCCGCCGAACAACCAGTGCCTCAAGGCCCAGGGGCTCCACACGGCGGTATGGCTGCTGAACGTGACGCTGCTCGGTAACCCGGTTGGCGTCCCGGTCTACGTCGACGATGTGACGAACGAGGCAGGCGTCTCGGCTCACATCAGGCTCTGCCTGGCCGCTGCAGCCGACACACAGTCGAAGTTTGAGCTCCTCACGACGATCTTCGAGGTGCGCAACGTCTTCACGAATCCGGCCGCCCGCGCAGCGCGCCTCTGGAGCGCCACGTTCACGCCCTACTTTCCGAGCACCGCAACCCCGAATGACGCCGGGACCGTCGAGGCTCGCGCTGTCGTGCCCCTGCCTGTCCGGCTCACGCTAAAGGCCAAGCGCAAAGGTCGTGTGGTCACGCTCACCGGCAAGGTCGAGCTGCCCGGGAACGCGGTCCCGAGAATTGTCGAGATCTGGGCGGGTCCGAGTGCGCGGAGACTGAAGCGAGTCGCCAGGGCCACCGTCAAGAGCGACACGACGTTCACCATTCGCCGGCCGAGGGTCGGCAAACGGACCCGGATCCAGTACTACCAGGCCCGGATCGACACGCCGTTTGCGAACGCGGAGTCTTTCGGGCACTGCCAGAGGCCACCGCCTCGCGTACCGAGTGGCTGCGTCTCGGCGACCTACGCTGCGCTCTACGCACGTAGCAGCATCATCAGCTCGCGCTTCCCGCGCGGCTAATTCGTATCCTCATGAGGTGGCGGCGAAGGTCCGCATCGGCACCTGCTCGTGGGCGGACGAGGCGCTCTCGAAGCACTGGTATCCCAAGGGGACGCCTGCGGGCGAGCGCCTCCGCTACTACGCGGAGCACTTCGACACCGTCGAGGTCGACTCGACGTACTACCGACTGCCCGCAGACGAGATGGTCGGTCGCTGGGCCGAGCGGACGCCCGAGGGATTCGTCATGCACGTGAAGGCGTTCGGCGTCATGACGCGGCACCCGGTGAAGGCGGAGCAGCTGCCGCCAGACCTGCGCGGCGAAGCACCGCTCGACCATCGCGGGCGCGTGGAGCGACCTTCACGCGAGTTCCGTGCTGAGATTTTCCGGCGTTTTCGGGAAGCACTCGAGCCCCTGCGCGTCGCGGGAAAGCTCGGCGGGATCCTCTTTCAGTTCCCGCCGTACGTGGTGCCGAAGCCATCCTCGCTCGACTACCTCGAGTGGGCCCAGGAGCAGATGGACGGGTACGACATGCTCGTGGAGTTCCGGCACCGCGTCTGGCACGAGGAGGATCAGCGCGACGCGACGCTCGCATTCCTCGAGCAGCACGGAATGACGCACGTCGTCGTCGACGCGCCGAAGGTCGAGGCGAAGAACGTGCCGATCACCGTGCTCGCGCTCACGAGCCCGATCACCTACGTGCGGTTCCACGGACGCAATGCGGACACCTGGAACGTCCGCGGCAAGAGCGCGGCGGCGCGCTTCGACTACCTCTATTCGGAGGAGGAGCTCGAGGAGTGGGTCGACCCGCTACGCGAGCTGGCGGAGAAGGCCGAGCAGGCCTACGTGCTGTTCAACAACAACAACTACAGCCGCGTTGGGGGCCGCGAGCTCGCACAGGCGCCGACCAACGCTGAGATGCTTCGAAGCCTGCTCGAGAAGCGAGGCGTTCCCGTTACTGCGCCGCCTGCAGCTGCTCGATCAGGATCTCGTTGAAGCGCTTGGGCCACTCGATGCTCGAGAAGTGCCCCGTGTCCTCCAGGACGTAGAGCCGCCCGTCCGGAGCCGCCATAGCGAGCTCCTCGGCCTCGGCCACCGGCAGAAAATCGTCACGGTCGCCGACCACGAAGGCCAACGAGCCCGCGAACGCCTCGACCACGTCTGTCGCATCTCGCCGGTCGCGCAATGCCTCGGTCGCGCGCACCAGTTCCTCGACGGTCCGCTCCGGCGGAGGCGGCGCGGGCGCCTGGCTTTGCCAGGCTTCAATTCCGTCTTCGCGGAGCGTGCGAATCCCCTCGTTGCGCGCCGCTTTCCGTTCGTCCGAGTCCGCTCCGGCGCGCGATCCCGCCAGGAGCAGCCCGCGCACGCGTTCGGGTGCCTGGCGGGCAAGTGCCAGCGCCACGTAGCCGCCCATCGACGATCCCACCGCGAAGAGCTCGTCGTCGACGTCGTTCAGGATGCGCTCGGCCCAGCCGTCGATCGAGTTGCCGCCGAGGTCGTAGAGATTCGGCGCCACGACCTCGTGCTCTTCGAGCGCCGGCCACTGCGGCGCCCACATCCGCTCGTCGAGCGGGAACGCATGTAGGAGGACGACCTTCACGGATGCTCGACCGTTACCGCTCCCTCGAGCCGACTCGCCTCGTCGGCGCCCAAGCCGACTCCCTCGATGCCGAGGATGCTCGCGAGCTCTTCGAGCTGCTCGGCCGGAGGCGGTAGCCCCGCTACAGAGTCCCCCGACGGCGCCGCCCTCCGGATCGCCTCCATCGATGCCCCGGTCAGCCGGGCGAGCACCCGCGCGTTGATGCGAAGTGCGACGGCGTCCCCGGGCGGCAGCGTTCCGTAGTGGTTGGGCAGAGAGAGGTACTCATCCATGAGCCGACCACGCTCGAAGGCGAGGGAGCGGACGACGGCATCCTCCTCCACACCGAGCGCGAGGACGACCCCGCCTGTGATGTGCGATAGCTCGGACCCGAGACGGCGCAGCCGTTCGGGCTCCTGCGAGGCGACGTCGTTGTAGAGCGCGACCCATCCGTTGCGTGGCATCGAGACGACCGTTGCCTCCGAGCGGAAGAGACGCGGGACGAAGCGCTCCACTGCGGCCGCGACGGTACTCTGGTCATCGGTCTGAACGTGGACGGAGCCGAACGACTCCTCCTTCGAGGTCTCTCCGAGGCGGCGCTCGAGGGAGACGACTTCGGCTGACATCTCTCGCGAATACTCGGTGAACCCCAGACGGCGCCAGAGGGCAGCGCCCTGCTCGTTCGACGTGTCGACGCCGAGCGTGACGTGCTCGGCGCCCTGCTCGCGGAAGAAACCCAGGAGGTCCCGGACGAGCGCGCTGCCGAGACCATGTCGGCGATGCTCGGGCAGGAGGTAGACGAAGCTGATTCGCCCGAGGCCATGGCGCAGGTCCCCCCGCGCTACCCCGACGACCTTTCCGTCACGCTCCGCAATGAGAAGTCTGCCGTTCGTCAGCCACTCGTCCGGCAACGCCGGCGGCGGAAACGGCCGGCGCCAGAGCTCGTCCTGATACGCCGCGACGAGTTCACGGACGGCGGGGAAATCGGCTTCGGTCGCCTTGCGAACGATCATGTGGCAGCTCCACTCGCCAGCGCGGCAAGGAGGTAGTGGGCGGTCAGGTTCTGAAACGGATCGAAGCGCTCGCCCATCGTGCGTACCTCCTCGGTCGTCAGGTTTCGCCCCTCACCATAGAAAGCCGAGACGGCCTTCCGCACGCCGAGGTCGCCGGCCGGCCAGGCCCGGGGGCGCGCTAGGTGCCGGGCGAGGAACCAGTCGGCGGTCCACTCACCGATCCCGGTCAACGCAGTGAGCTCCGCCTTGACCTCGTCGTCGGACAGGACCGCGAGACCGTGCAGGTCGAGGTTGCTGCGCGCGATGCCGACGACGTACTCCGCCTTGCGGCGCGAGAAGCCGAGTGGAGTCAGCTCGCCGGGGTCGGCAAGAGCCATTCGCTCGCGCGTCGGAAACGCGTAAGCCTCGCGGGCTCGAACGCCGAACCGCTCGACCAGCCGGTTGCGGACGGCGAACGCGGCAAAGAGCGAGACCTGCTGCGCCGTGATCGACGTGACGAGGGTCTCGAACGGCTCGACCGCGATCGGCGGCCGCAACCCGCGTAGCCGAGCGACGAGCGGGCCGAGGACGGCATCCAGCTCGGCGAACGCGTAGAACGGATCGAGATCGAACTCCGACCCGAGGAGCTTCCGCACGACCGGCTCGATGTTCTCGTCAAGCGGCTCGACGTCGACGCCGCCGGGCGCGGCGGTGACGCGCACTTCCTGTCCGTCGATTACCCGATGGAGCCCTCCCTCGTGCCAGAGGTTCGCCTTGTCCGGCCCAAAAGCCCGGTAGCGGGCGGTCGAGAGCTCGAAGTCGTAGGGCTCCAGAAGCGTGAGGAAAGGCACACCGACGAGCCTATTCTGAGAACCTAGCGGGACATCTATGTCTCATATAGAGTCGCGTGTGTTCAACTGCGAGGGGCCCGGCCGCAGGGCCCCTCGCGTCGTTTCTGCGTCATCGTGTCGGTGAGCGCGTTGCTCATGCCAAGGAATCCGGCGCGCAGCAGTTAGGGGACATAGTGCTGCGCTCGCTCGAAAGCGGCAGAAGCCATCTGGGCCACGTGCACCAAGACTGCCTCATCGACCTCACGAAAGTCCCCGTTCTCCGGATCTACAACTTCGATCACGCCGAACTCACGCCCGTCGAGCGTCGTGAGCGGAGCGGAGAGAACGGAAGGTTGGTGGCTCACAATTTCTGTTTCGACGTTCACACTCGACGTGACCTCGAGCGGGCGCGAGCGACCCCGCACCGTCGCCACAACACGAGATCGCTTGGCCCCGGTGAGCTCGCGGGCTTGCTCTGCCACGAGCCGAATCATCTCCTCGAGGGATCCGGACGCATCGAACGCGAGCGAGGCGTCGGCAAGTAAGCTCGAAAGCTGCCGCAGCAACGCGGCATGCCGCCGCTCGAGGTGCGCTGCCTCACGTGCCTCGCGGAACCCGCGCTGCACCATCTCGGACGCCGAGAGGCTCTCGACGTAGAAGTCCGCGGCCGCAGGAATGATGTCCGCGGCCCCCGCGCCGTCTGGTTCGTCGGATATCAAGACTGCGAGGGCGTTGTGGTGAACAGCGGCCAGGTCGAGCACGCTTAACTTGTCCGCAACTGCGTCACGACCAAGCTCGTATGCGGTCCTCAATGTCGCCTCGCTCGGGTTGACGATGTGGCTTCGGAGAGCCGCTAGGTAAGCCGTCCGAAACCTTGAGTCGCCAACGCTCACGCCGGCCGTCCGAGATGGCGGACTACGTCGCGACTTTCCTCAACCACGCTCGCGCCGCTGTTCGCGTAGCCGTTCCAGCTCGTCGCGGATCCGCCACTTCGTCATCGTCACGGTCGTGCCATTGTGCGGCTCAGAGGCAATGTGGAACTCATCCATGAGGCGTCGTGCCCCGGGCAGCCCAAGACCAAGGCCGCCCCTCGATGCGTGGCCGTGCTCCAGCGCCGCCTCAATGTCGCGGATGCCCGGACCGTCGTCTCTGGCGACGACGACCAGACCGAACCGAGTCTCCTCGAGCACCGGGCGAATGACCAGCTCTCCACGGCCGACGTGGACGAGGATGTTGCGGACGATCTCCGAGATGGCAGTCGCGATCAGCGTCGCGTCGGTGGTGGAGAAGCCGAGAGAGACTGCGAGCGCGCGGGCCTGGGCACGCGCCGGGACCATGTCAGCGTCCGAGGTGATGGGCACATGCACCTCATCCGCCATCCTCGCCCTCCCAGTGCCCGGCTCGGTCGAGTACGGCGAGCGCCTCGTCGAGGTCCAGAGCCGTCTGCAGTGGCTCGAGGTTCAGCCGGAACTGCACCATCGCGATCGCCACGTCCGGCTGAATCCCGACGACAACCGTGAGTGCGCCGCGCATTCGCGCCGTGACGGCGATCGAGCGAAGCGACCGTGCGACGAACGAGTCGATCACATCGAGCGCGCCTACGTCGACGATGATGCCGCGCAGGCGAAGCCGCCCCACGCGGTCAACGAGATCGTCGCGGAGGCGAAGAACCTCGCTGTCCGACAGGTCGGACTGAACCGACGCGATCAGGTAATCGCCCTGCCGGACGATCGCGACGGACACCGGGGCCCGCCTAGGCCGGCTCGCCGGCTGAGTCGCGCGCTTTGGCCTTGACGATCAAGCGCTCGGCCTCCTCAAGACCACCCTGGAGATCGCCGACCGTCTTCATCATGCCGAGATCGACGCCGAGGTCGACGAGCGTCTGGGCAATCTTCGACGACAGGCCAGTGATGATGGCGCTCGCTCCCATGAGACGCGAGGCCTCCACAGTCTGGACGAGGTGGTTGGCTACGTCGATGTCGATCGTCGCGACGCCCGTGATGTCGATCACCACGACCTTCGCTCGGTTCGTCTGGATCGCGGCCAATAGCTGTTCCATGAGCTGGCGCGCGCGCTGCGAGTCGAGAACGCCGATGATCGGCAGGATCAGCAGGCGGTCACGCACCTGGAGGACCGGCGTCGACAACTCCCGGATCGCCTCCTGCTGCTCGCGAATCACCCGCTCGCGCTCCTCCACGAAGCTCACGCCTACTGTTACGGCGATGCGATTTGCCGCCGGCTCGTAGGCGTCCAGGATGCGGTTGAGGAGGTTGGAGTCGTCCTGGTACTTGACGAACAGCGAGCGCGCAAGCACGTCACGCAGCAGGAGCACGATCCCTAGCACCTCGTGCGTCTCGACTCCTCGGGGGATGATGCGCTCCGAGAGGTCTCGCGCGTAGTCCTGCAGGGTCTGCACGCTGCCGGTCTCGAGCGTGTCGACGTAGTTGTCGTAGACGGCTGTGACCTCCGAAAAGATCTCCTCGGGAGTCATCACCCGCAACAGCTGCGCATCGGTGATGCGGCGAACCCACTCCTTCCGAAGCTGCGTGCGGTGTTGGCGCAGGTACTCGACGAGCTCGGGCAGAAGCGGCGTTACGTCTTCATGCGCCTCGGCCGCTTGCTCAACTACAGGCGGTTCGGAGCGGGGCATGGCTTCCTCCTTCGGCTGGCTGCTACGGCGAGTCACTGATTCGTCGTATCTATCCGGAAGTCCGGAAGCTCAATCGCCAGAGCGCCCTCTCAAGACGCTCGTGGGCGGGCTCGCGCCCCATCGAGGAACATGCCGCTGATCGCGGCGATCGTGTCCTCCCTGCCGAGCGCAGGTGTCGAGGAGAGGACCGTGCCGACAAGGCCGAGGAGTGACCCGGTCAGCCAGGAGCTCGGTACGTCATCACGGATCGCGCCCGACGAGCGACCCCGTTCGAACAGTCGGTTCAGGGGCCCGATGACCCCGTGCTCGAACTCCTGCGGATTTGGTCGCACCGGCTCTCGCACGAGAACCGAGAAGTAGTCGCCTACCTCTACTAGCGACCGAACAGCACGTCTTACGGCCTCGTTGACCTCGACGTCGGCAAGTCGCGCTGCCTCGAGCCGCGCGGCAGCCTCATTCGTTGCGACCCGGGCGAGAGCTTCCAGCAGGGCCTGTCGGTTCGGGAAGTAGCGATAGACCGTCGCTCGCGCCACGCCTGCGGCTTCGGCGACATCGCTCATGCTCGCCTGCTCGCCGTAAGTCGCGAGCGCTCGCGCCGCTGCTTCGAGGATGGCCGCCGAGACGCGCTGCTGGAGCGCATGCCTGGAAGCGGTTGGGGAAAGCTTGGCCGGAGTCGGTTCAGGTTGTGACATTCGCGTCTTGTACGAAGTTTACCGACCCACTTTTTGAGGCATCTATGTCTTATATGGGGTCACCGTTGTCCTGCCTTCGCGAAACGAATTCAATGAGCCAGCGGGAGCTCTATCGTGCCGTGAACGCGAATATCGTCGGGCTCCTCGACCGATTCGATTCTGGACTGCCGGAATCCACCTTGGAGCTCTTGTGCGAATGCGGACGTAGCGAGTGCACCGAGAGAGTCAGCTTGTCGCGCGATGAGTACAAGCGGGCGCGATCCGCCGGCGCCCACTTCCTCGCCACTTCGGGCCACGCGCTGCCCGCCGTCGAACGCGTCATCCTGGACAACGGCCGCTATTCCGTGGTCAAGCTCGCGTCTAAAACATGACGCTGTAGGCGGACCGCTCGTGAATCTCGGTCTTCCTCTCAGCACCGTTGTCATGCCTTCGAGGGCCCGAATAAGGTCGATCCCAGGTTATGACATTCAAGTCTCTTTGGGTGGTTTAGGAATCCATTCGTGGGACAATTATGTCTTATACGGAGTCAATCAAAGGAGAGAAGGGGGTCATTCGATGTTGCTCGAGAAACAGACTTTGAGCATGGAAGAGCTCGAAGACCAGGCGGCGCTCGAGCTGCCGAACCGGGACATGATGCTCGTCACGGTTGTCATTACGAATCTGCTCAACAACCTGAGCATCGACGTTGACGTCAGGAACAACAAGGTCGCTGTTCAGGTCTGCGCAGTCGTGAACGTGCTTAACACGATCCTCCCGACCGGGAATACCCTGGTCTGCGAGATCGAGCAGTAAGCAACGCTACCGAGGGCAGAAGCATCATTCTCTATGGGCGGCGGGCTTCGGCCCGCCGCGCCTCTTTGGAGTCAATTCCGTCCGTGACGTCGATCTCTCCCCCTGACACCGAGCTCGCTCAGGTCCCTGAGCGGCCACTGCTCGCGCCCGACGTGCAGCTCGTCGGCGAGCTGCCCGACACGGCGTTCGTCGACCGCCAGTGGCTCATCCTGCGCGACAGTCAGTTCGTTCAGCTGACCGAGCTCCTCTATCGAATCGTGGAGCAGATGGACGGTGCCAACACACTCGACGAGATCGCCGAAGGGGTGTCCGAGTCGACCAAATGGCTGGTGACCGGCGATCAGGTCAAACAGCTGATCTCGTCGAAGCTGATGCCGCTCGGGCTCGTGGCCGGAGTCGACGGCGCAGCCCCGGCTCGGACGACGACGCCGGAGTCAGGTATCTCCCCGTTCGGGGTCAACATGCGCGTCAAAGTGATCGGCCCGCGAGTAATCGAGCCGGTCACGCGCGTCCTCCAGTACCTCTTCGCGCCGCCGGTGGTCGTGGCGGTAGTCATCGCCGCCGCGGGGGCACATTTCTGGCTTTACCGCGAACGGGGTCTGCTCGCGGCGTTCATAGACGCGCTCTACACGCCGGGGGTCCTGCTCATCCTGCTGGGCGTCGTCCTGGCGTCAGCGGTTTTTCACGAGTTTGGGCATGCCTCTGCGCTGCGGTACGGGGGTGGGCACGCGCGGAAGATGGGCGCGGGCTTCTACGCGGTCTTCCCTGTCTTTTTCACCGATGTCACCGACAGCTATCGGCTAGGCCGCTGGGCGCGTGTGCGGACGGGCCTCGGCGGGGTCTATTTTCACCTGATTTTTGCGCTGGCGGTAATGGCGTTTGCCCTCGTCACGGGCAACGAGTTCCTACTCATTGCGGTGCTCCTGATCAACCTGGAGATCGTGCACCAGTTCATCCCGTTCCTGCGCCTCGACGGCTACTGGATCCTCACGGATCTGACAGGTGTCCCCGATTTCATGTCGCAGGCAGGGCCCTTTGTCCGGAGACTCCTGTCGGGCCGGGTCAAGGCGGCAGGCACCAAGCTGCCGGCGCTCAAGCCCTGGGCGAAGGGCGTATTCATCGCCTATATCGCCCTGACGATCCCCGTGCTGGTCTTTCTCTTGTTCCTGTTGATCAAGAGGCTGCCCGGCATCGTCACCGTCGCGTGGGATGCGATCCTCACGAATGTCCAGATCGTGAATGACGCGGCCGCAGACGGCGACTTCCTCACGCTGGCGACGTCGCTCACGCAAATCCTCATCCTTTTGCTTCCGTTAATCGGGATCGCCTACCTGCTGTACATGCTCATGTGGCGGCCGCTGAGGGCCGCCTGGCGGCAGCCGGCACCAGCCCGGCGTCTCGTCGGCGTCCTCGCAATGTCAGTCGTGATCGCCGGTGTGGCCTTCTTCTGGGCGCCCCGGATGCCATTCGCGGCGGAGACGCCCCCGGCTGGAGTCACGGAGTATGAGGTCAGCGGCAACCAGCACGTGCGCAGCCCCGTCTCGTACCCGCAATCGCCGCCCGTCGGCGGGAACCACGACCCGGTCTGGCAGGACTGCGGCTTCTATGCCGCACCCGTTCGCAACGAGAATGCCGTGCACTCGCTCGAGCACGGCGCCGTCTGGATCACGTACCACCCCGGGCTCGCTTCCAGCCAGGTCGATTCGCTTCGTTCGCTTGCCGAGGGTGAGGATCGGGTCATCGTCAGCCCCTACCCAGGACTCTCACGCCCGGTGATGGCGTCGGCGTGGGGTCGTCGGCTACCAGTCGATTCGGCCAGCGACGCGCGGATCGACCGCTTCGTAGAAGCATTTCGGAACGACTCAAAGGCGCCCGAAGCCGGCGGCCCCTGCTCGGGAGGGAAGAGCACGCCGCGATGATCACCTTGCGTCCCGGATCGACATCGATCCTCGCGGTCGTTTCGGTCGCGTTCCTCGTCGGCGGATGTGGGGGCTCGAACGAGGATGCGGGCGCGGAGGCGGATGAGATCGTCAAAAACCTCAAGGCGCTCAAGCCGGGCGAGATCCTGATCCAGGGGCAGCGACGCGAGAAGTTCTCCGGCCCCTACACCTTGCGACGCGGGGGGTACGTCCTGCACTTTCAGCGCGAAGGCGAACGTGGGAACTTGACAGTGGCACTCGAATCGCAGCGCGGATCGAAGCAGCCGCCGTATCAGGTTCTGCTCGCCGATTCCGAACAGAGGGCGGGCAGCCGCGAGGTGACGCTGAGCGGGAAGCTCTACGTCCACATTACGAGCACCGCTGATGGTTACGTGCTTCGCCTCACGCCCAAAGTGCGCGGGCGCTAGCCAGCCCCGACCTCACGCGCAATGGCTCGAAAATCGTCGAAAGGCTCAAAGGCGACGCCTCGCTCGTCCAGGTAACGGGCAAGCCCGCGGGTAGCGAAGACACGATCGGCGGCGAGGGCGGCGCAACGATCGGAGTAGCCGTCCCCGACATAGATCACATACCCGGGAGGAAGCAGCGAGCGCTTACACGACTCGTGGCACTCGTCGCAGCCGTCCGGATAGCGCCAGTCGACCACCCACCCTTCGGGTCGAGCATCGACGCGGTTGGCGTGCAGTTCGACGTCGACGCCCTCGCGCTCGAGCACCGGCGCGATCAGCTCCTCGAAACCGCTCGAGACGACGTGGACGCTCCAGCCGGCACGCTGAGCCGCACGGACGAAGTCCCCGAACCCCTGCCGGATACGCACGCGTTCGAGCACCCAGTCGACGACCTCCTCCAGCGGGGCGGTCACGGGCGCGAATTCGCGGCTGATCACCTCGCGGAGCGGCATCGTGCCGGCGTCGAGCCCGTCTTCCACCTCTTGGTAGACGGCCGGGTCGCCGAAAAGCCGCGCGATCTCGTCGAGGAGGTCGTCCTCCGTGATCGTGCCGTCGAAGTCGATCACGATCGAGCGGCGCTGTTCGGTTTCCAGCGCTCGTCCGTCACCCATGGGCGCGGATTTCCTCAATACGATCGCGACGGGGAGGAGGTGGGCTGTGCCTAAGAGGAAGGCCGCCGCCGAGCCGGCGCGGCCGCCTCAGAGGTGCGACGTCGCCCCCGCCGGGTCCTGGTCGTACGTCTGCGACTCGCCCGGCTCCTCGTACCACGAGTACGCATAGTCCGGCTCGTCGAGCTCCTTCGCCAGCTTGGTCACCTTGAGCGGGTGGAACGTGTCGCACATCACCGCCAGCTCGTGCGTCTCCGTCAGGCCGATCGACTTCTCCGCCAGGCCCGGATGCGGCCCGTGCGGAATCCCGGACGGGTGCAGCGTCACGGAGCCGACCTCGATTCCTCGCCGCGAGCCGAAGTTCCCGGAGACGTAATAGATCATCTCCTCCGAGTTCAGGTTCGAGTGGTGGTACGGAATCGGGATCGCCAGCGGGTCGAAGTCGAGCTTGCGCGGGCAGAACGAGCAGATGACGAAATTTCGGCCGGCGAAGGTCTGATGTGACGGCGGCGGCATGTGGATGCGGCCCGTGATCGGCTCGAAGTCGTTGATGTTGAACGTCCACGGGTACACGTAGCCGTCCCAGCCCACGACGTCGAACGGGTGGTAGTCGATGACGTACGTCTGGTAGCCGTCGCGCACGCGCACCTTCAGTTCGTAGTCGTCGCGATCGCGATGCGTCTTCAGCTCGGTCGGCGGATGGATGTCGCGGTGGTAGTAGGGCGCGTGCTCGAGGAGCTGCCCGTACTGGTTTCGGTAACGGCGCGGGATCTCGATCAGCGCCTCGGACTCGAAGACCAGATAGCGCTGCGGCCCCTCCGGGACGAAGCGGTACGTCGTCCCCCGCGGAATGACGATGTAGTCGCCCTCGCGGTAGGGCACGTCGCCGAAGATCGTTTCGAGGGTTCCCGTGCCCTCGTGGACGAAGATCACCTCGTCCCCTTCGCCGTTCCGGAAGTAGCACTCCATCGTCTCCGCGGGCCGGCACAAAGAGATCTCCACGTCCTGGTTCCACATCAGCAGGCGCCGCCCGGAGAGCGCGTCGCCCTCTGGCTCCAGGCCCATCGTCTTCATGTGCCGGTGTGCGTGCGCGTCGGGCACCCACTCCTCACGCTTGATCGGCTCGAAAGCGCCCAGCTCCTTGACCCGGCACGGCGAGATCAGGTGGTACAGGATCGACTCGTTCCCGGAGAACCCCTCGAGGCCCATGACCTCCTCGGTGAGCAGGGTTCCGTTGTCCCGAAACTGAATGTGGCGCTTGCGCGGGACGTCGCCGCGCCGTTGATAGGTCGGCATGGCCGAAGGATAGCCGCGCGTCGCCGCCGGCCCGTATCCCTCAAAGAGGGTGCCCAGCCCGAGTGACACTCGGCCGAGTGTCGCTGGGGCCTGGACGAGGCCCGATGCGAACTAACGGTGACCCTCCGGCCCTGGTCGACCGCTCTGACCTGCGCACTCGCCTCCGCAGCCGCGTTCCTCGCGGCCGCGGCGCTCGCGCCCGGTTCGAGCAGCCCTGTTTCAGCCGCCGGGACCGAGGCTCACGAGCACGGTGAGACTCCGCTTCTACTGAGCCCGCGAAGGCCCCGACTCACTCGGCGGCAGCGCATCCTGCTGAACGCGGTACGCCGCGCCAGGACGCCGGTCGGCGGGCACGAAAAGGCGGTCGCCGACGGACAGTTCGACGCCGTGCCGGCGCCGTGCGCTCCGTCGCTCGCTGGGCTCTCCGGACCGGAGATGAGTGAGGGCACAGCCCCATCCGAGCTTTCGCTCGCAGCCGGGACGGACCTCTCAGCCGTGATGATCTTCGTCGACTTCTCCGACGTCCGCGCTACCGAGTCGACCGCCCAGCTGCACAACAAGCTCGTGCCAAACGCGCGCGCTTGGTACGCGGAGGCTTCCTATGGCCGGGCGACGCTCGACGTGACGCCGGTCCATCGCTGGTTCCGGATGGCGCTCGGCTCCCGTGACTACGGAATCGAGAACGGGCTCACCTTCGCGGAGCACAAGGGCTACGTCGCAGACGCAATCGCAGCCGCGGACGCGGAGGTCGATTTCTCCCGCTACCGGATCGTCTACGTCGTCGCGGCGCGCGGATCGGCGCTCCAACGCTCACCCGCCTTCCACGCGGTGCCCGGAGACGGCATCTCGGTAGACGGAGTTGAGGTACGCCACTCGGCCACGTTCGGGGAGGACGTGCGCGAGGTCTCTCCCCCGCGCTACGGCTCCAACGTGGTCGTCCACGAGACAGGCCACCTGCTGGGCCTGCCGGATCTGTACGACGGAACGGCCACCGATTATTCACGCCTGTTCCGATTCACAGGCGACTGGGACACCATGGGCTCCACGAACACGGGTGCCCACTTCCTCGCCTGGCACAAATGGAAGCTCGGCTGGATCGACCAGACCCAGCTGACGTGTCTGCACGGCCCCGGCGAGGTGACTGCGACGATCAGCCCGGCCGCGACCGCGAGTGGGCTCAAAGCCATCGTGGTCCCGACCGGTCCTTCGACTGCGTTCGTGATCGAGGCCCGGCGCCGTTCGGGCCAGGACGCACGACTCTGTGAAGAAGGCGTCCTCATCTACAGCGTGGACGCTCTCGTCCACTCAGGCGCCGGGCCTATCCGGGTGCAGCCTGCCCAGCGCGACCGTCATCCCGATCTCGTGGAGAGCTGTGGGGCCCTGTACAACGCGCCATTTGACCGCGCGGCCGGCGAGAACGCCCATTTCCAGAACCGCGCAGCTGGCGTGACGGTCGAGGTGCTCGGCTCGAATCGCGCGGGTTACCGCGTTCGCGTCACGCGCAGCTGGCTCTGAACATCAGGGCTCGGTGTGGACGATCACGTCGGCGACCCCCGGCGCGGCCCGGCGGATCTCCTGCTCGATCTCGCTGGCCAGCGCGTGCGCGTCGGCCAGGGGCCTCGAGGCATCAACCCCGAGCGTGAGGAGAGCGACGAGCCCCTCGTCGGTTTGCAGGAACCGGAGCTCGCGCGGGCTCCTGCCCGTCTGCTCCTTGACGATGCGGAGAACCGCCTTCTTGTCGGCCTCCACCTCTCCCGGTGCCGGAGTGCGGCCGGCGCCCGGCTCGCGGAGCGGCTCGAGATGAGTCTGAACGGAGGACACCTCCGGCACCGCGCGCGAGATCGCCTGCTCGACGCTCGACGCAACCCCATGCGCGTCGTCGAGCGACAGCTCGCCCGGCAGCTTCAGGTGCAGTGCAACCTCGATCCGGCCGCCCACGCGTACGACGAGAAGGTTGTGCACCTCGCGCACGCGCGGGACGCTCAGCGCCGCCGCGTGCACCCTCTCGCGCAGCGCAGTCTCGTCCTGTGGCTCCACGTGAACCACGACGTCGCTCTCGGGCAGCGCGTTCTGCACGGCCGCCTCGACCGCATCGGCCGCCGCGTGTCCCTGACCCACAGCGGCTCCCGGGGGCACGCCGATCACGACATCGGCGAAGTGGCGCCCCGCCGCCTGGCGCATGCGTAGCCGCCGCAGCTGGACAGCCGGCTCGAGCCCCTCGATAGCACGCCGCGCGGCCTCCTCGGCCTCGGGCGGCACACGATCCATGAGCACATCTACGTTTTGCCTCATCAGCCGACCCGCTGCGAGCAGGACGAGCAGTGCGACGAAGAGCGCGGCGACCGAGTCCCCCTCCGGGTAACCGGCTCTGGCGAGCAGCAACCCGGCGAGCACGGCCGTTGACCCCGCGAGGTCGCTCCCGAAATGGAGCGCGTTCGCCTGCATGGCCGGGCTCTGGAAGCGCTGTGCCGCGCGCAGCGAAACAGCCATCCGGCTGACATCGATCACCATCACCACGCCGACGACGACCAGGGCCCACCAGGTGGGGTCGACCCGGGACTCGGACGAGCCAACGAGATGGCCTAGCGCGCGGTAGGCCAGGAAAAGGCTCACCAGGACGAGGATTGCGGCCTCGGCGAGCGCCGCCAGATGCTCGGCCTTGCCGTGACCGTAGGGGTGCGCACGGTCGGCCGGCCGGACGGCGACGCCCACGGCGAAGAGGGTCAGCAGCGCCGCAACGAGATCGGTGCCCGAGTGGACCGCTTCGGAGAGCAGTCCAAGGCTGTCCGTCGCGAGGCCGGTCGCAAGCTTGAGCACGATCAGCACGCACGCGGCGGCGACCGAGACGAGCGCCGTCCGCCGCTGGTCGCTCACGGCTCGAAGGGCTCCAACGCCCAGAGCACGACGTCCTGGCGGGCCGAGAAATGGCACACCGGCTCACCGGAGAGCTCGATTCCCGGCGGCGGCATGGTGTTCTCGGTGATCTCCACCTCGGCCTGCTGCAGCGGCCAGGGCGGGTGATGGATCTGAGCCCAGTGAACGCGGTCCTCGTGCATCGTGAAGAGGCAGTAGCGCTCGGTCAAAAAGTGCTCGAGGGACCCGGGCGCGGGCGGCGTTGCCTCTCCGTGGGGTAGGTAGCGAGCATGAAGCGCGGCCCGCCGCCCCTCGACTCGCTCGCTCGCGAAGTCGACCTCGTCGCGGACGAAGTCGACCGACATGCGGGCGCGGAAGTAGGGCAAGCGGTACAGCCGCCTCGCGGCTTCGACTGCCAGCGAGCTCTCCGTGTCGAGGCTGAAGAAGTAGATGCCTGCCTTGCCGTCCAGCTCGACGTAGGTCCGGACGTTCAGCTCGAGAAAGCTCGAGACGAACGGAAGCGGCAGTAGGCCGCGCACACGGAGCCCGCTAATGCGGAACGGGGTGAGCCCGACCCACGCGGAACCGTCGAACGTGTCGAGCGGGAGCTCCTCCGGCACGTGGACTCTGAGCTCGTCGATCGGCACGCGCCAGTGCGCAAAGAGCAGGTTCTCCCAGGTCTGGGCGTGGATCCACTCCCCTTCGGGAAGCGGCATCGGCCTGTGACCGGTGTCCGCCAGCGTCGCCGCCTGACGAGCCGGAGTCGACAGGAATTCGCCGAGGCGCGATCCGAGATCTTCCACAGCGCCTGGACCCTACTTTTCGTCATCCCAAGCCCGTGTCAAGGTTCGGCCGGATCGCCCAAAGACGCAGGCACCGCCCGCTGGAGACGCCCCTGAACTAGAGGTTGCCGCGCAGCGCCTGCTCGCGCTCGATCGACTCGAAGAGCGCCTTGAAATTGCCCTCGCCGAACGTCGTCGCGCCGTGGCGCTCGATCACTTCGAAGAAGACCGTTGGCCGGTCCTGCGCCGTCTTCGTGAAAATCTGAAGCAGGTAGCCGTCCTCGTCGCGGTCGGCCAGTATGCGTAGGCGCTTCAGATCCTCGTAGGACTCGTTGATCTCGCCGACTCGGCCCTCGACTTCCTCGTAGTAGGCCTCGGGCGTGTCCAGGAAGAGCACCCCGAGCTCCTTCATCGCCTCGACCGTGCGGACGATGTCAGTGCTCTGCATCGCGATGTGCTGGACACCCGGGCCGCCGTTGAACTCGAGGTACTCCTCGATCTGGCTCTTCCGTTTGCCCTCGGCCGGCTCGTTGATCGGGAACTTGATCTTGCCGCTGCCGTCCGACATGACCTTCGACATCAGGGCCGAATACTCGGTCTGGATCTGGTCGTCACCGAAGTGGACGATGTTCGTCATCCCGAAAACGCGCTCGTAGAACTCCACCCAGTGGTCCATGCGGCCGAGCTCGACGTTGCCCACGACGTGGTCGAGCATCCGCAGCCCGACGCCGGATGAGGGAGAGCCGTTCACCGCGGTCGCGCGGTACCCCGGCATGTACGGGCCGGCGTACTCGCTGCGGTTGACGAACGTGTGCACCGTTTCGCCGTACGTCCCGATCGTCGCCAGCTCCACACGGCCGAACTCGTCCTCGATCCAATGGGGCTCTTCGATCCCGCGTGCGCCGCGCTGAACGGCCGTCCGATAGGACTCGTCCGCGCTCGCCACCTGGAGGGCGATGTCCTTCGCCCCGTCGCCATGGCGAGCCGTGAACTGCGTGATCTCGCTGTCCGGGCGCAACCCGCTCGTCAGCACGAGCCGAATCTCGCCCTGCTCGACGACGTACGACGCTCGATCGCGCACACCCGTCTCGGGCCCGGCATAGGCCGTCCGCGTAAAGCCGAAGGCGTGCTCGTAGAAGTAGGCGGCCTGCTTCGCGTTTCCGACCCACAGCTCCAGGTGGTCCCAGTTCTTGATGGGCATGAAGTCGGTCGAACTCATGTCTCTGATCTTAGAACAGCAGGCGTCTTTGCTTCAGGAATGGCCACGGCGGGCTCCTCCTCGAAGTCCTTCCTGAGCGGCACTTCTCGCAAGCCGAGGAAGACGATCAGGAGCACGACGGCGCAAAGCGCTGCGGCCGACATAAATGCGGGCTGCATGGCCTCGGCCAGCGCATCGCGGAGATTCGGGGGCAGTTGTCGCACGGCCGCACGGTCGACGTCGGTGCCCGCGGGCAGGCCATGGTTGATGATCACGCCCATCAGCGTGACCCCCAGCGTGGCTCCAATCGAGCGGGAGAACTGCGTCAGGGCGGTCGCGGAGCCGATGGAGCGGAAGGGCACGACGTTCTGAACGGCGATGACGAAGACCTGCATCATCAAGCCGAGCCCGACCCCGGCCACGACCATGTAGACGGCTGCCTGGGTCGTCGACGTGCTCGTGTCCATCTGCGAGAGCAAGAGGAGCCCGACGCCGAGGACGATCGGGCCCGCGAGGGCGTTCGGCCGGTAGCGCCCCGTGTGTGAGATCCACTGCCCCGAGATCGCGCTAGCTCCGACTGCCCCGAGCATGAACGGCGTCAGCACCGCCCCCGAGGCCGTGGCCGAGGTGCCGATGACGCCCTGCACGAAGAGCGGAACAAAGGCAATCGTCCCCACCATCGCCATCGCCGCCAGCCCGATCGACACGACTCCGGTTGCGACGGTTGGATGGCGCAACAGGTCGAACGGGAGGATCGGTTCCGGCGCGCGGCGCTCGACATAGGCGAACACGGCGAGCAGCACGGAAGCAGCGGCAAGGCAGCTGAGCACGCGCGTAGAGCCCCAGCCGTGATCGCGCCCCCAGACCAGCCCGAGGAGCAGCGCACACGCCCCGCCCGCGAGCAGGACAGCGCCCGGGATGTCGAGGTAGTGATCCAATCGCTTCTCGCGCTTGGGGATGGCGATTGCGATCACCGCCAGCGCGAGCGCTCCGACGGGGAGGTTCACGTAGAACGTCCAGCGCCAACTCGCCTGGTCGACGAGGATCCCGCCGAGCGCGGGCCCGATGATCGAGCCCATGACGAAGGTCGATCCGAAGAGCCCCTGGTAGCGCCCACGGTCGCGGGGAGGCACGATGACGCCGATCGTCGCGTGCGCGAGCGCGAAGAGGCCCCCCGCTCCCAGCCCCTGGATTACGCGGAACGCGACTAGCTGGTTTATCGACTGCGCGAGGCCGCAAAGCGCCGAGCCCACGAGGAAGATCGAGATCGCGAACATCCACAACAGACGGCGCCCGTAGATGTCCCCGAGCTTGCCGTAGAGCGGCACGGTGACGGTCATGGCGAGGATGTACGAGGTGATGACCCAGGAGTAGCTCGTCAGGCCGCCCAGGTCGTCGACTATCGCGGGCAAGGACGTCGCGACTATCGTCTGGTCGAGCGCCGCCAGCAGGATCGCGACCATGATCGCGCCGTAGATCGCGAGAACGCGCCCGATCGTGAAGCGGTATCCGGGAGGTGTACGAGCGAGCCGAGCTCGGAGGCGACCCATTCGAGTCACCCTAGCGGCGGCAAGTCGAGCGCCCGGACGGCCCAGGGGAGGACGACCCCGAGCTGGGCCAGCTGGAGATCGCGCAGGCCTGGTGCCGCTCCCTCGGGAGGCGGAAAGCCGACCCGCAGCGCCCAGAAACCGGCGAGCATCGCGGGGAAGCCGGGCGGGCATTCCGGCACGAGCTCCTCCGGCGAAGGGCCACCCTCGACGTGCAGCGATGGCGCCCAGGTCGCCCGGTCGAGCACCGGGTTCCCGATGCAGGCCCAGTTCCAGTCGACGAGGACGGCGCGATCGCCCTGCAGCGCGATGTTGTCGCTGCGCACGTCGAAGTGGAGGAGCGACTCCCCTTCGATCGGTGCCGCACGAGCCGCCTCGAGCAGGGTCGGCAACGTCTCGGCCAGCCATTCGCGGGAGCACAGCTCGAACGACAGGAACGGGCCTGGGTCCTGCTCGACGAGCGCCCAGCCCTCGCCGAGCTCCTCGCGATAGATGTCTGCCGACGGCACTCCGTGCGGTGGCCAGGTCGCGGCAATCTTCTCCAGCGCTCCGAGCACGGCGGCGACCGAGCCGTCGGGCCAGGGCGGGGGCCAGTGCGCCTCGCTCAGATCCTCGAGGAGCAGCAGTGCGGGCTCGCCGTCGTCGTAGCCGAGGAAGCGCGGAAGGAACGCCCCTTCGACCTGGGAGTAGACGACGTGCTCCACGGCGAGCCACTCTGCAGTGCTCTCGTTGACCGCAACCTTCGCGAAGGCAGTCGAGCCGTCCTCGAAGGTGACGAGGAGTCGCTTGGCCGGCGTGTAGCCGCGGCCAGCCACCGCCTCGACCGACGACACCGGCATCGCGGCGAGCTCGGCAATCCGTTGCTCGATCACGTCGGCTCTCCAGGGGGCTGCGAGCGGCGCGAGAAGACGATGCCCCCCGCGATCGCGAGCCCGCCTGCGACCTGCAGCATCGTCAGCTCCTCGGAGAGCAGCACCAGGGCGATGATCGCTGCCAGGAAAGGCTGCAGGTTCGCGAACAGCGCCGCGCGCGAGGGGCCGACCTGATCGATGGCTGTGAACCAGAGCAAGTTCGTGACCACCAGCGGACCAAGCGTTGCGAATGCGAACAGGGCCCACACACGCGGGCCGAGATCCCACTCCTGCTCACCCAGTTGGGCGGAGGCAAGGACGAGGAGCGCGACGAACACCGAAAAGAGGAAGATCGCACTCAGCCGGAACGGCGAGTAGCGCTGCATGAGCGGGGCGATCGCGACGGAGTACCCACCCCAGGTCGCGGCTCCGAGAACGGCCAGCACGTTGCCGAGCAGGTTGCCGGAGAGGCCGCCGTCCGAGCCCGCCGTGACGAGCACGACTCCGCCGAAGGAGAGAGCCGCTGCAATCCAGAAGCGGTTGCCGAGCTGCTCGACGCCGACGAGGCGCGCGATCAGCGCGGTGAAGATCGGCAGGGTGCCGAAGAGGAGCGCAACAGTCGTCGCCGTGGAGAGATCGAGCGCGAACACGAAGCTCAGCTGGTTCGTGAGCAATAGGGCCACCGCACCGGCGACGATGGCTAGATCGCGGCGGTGCACACGGAGCGTGCCCTCCCAGGCCAGGACGATCCCGACAAAGATAAAAGCGGCGACGCCGTAGCGGGTCGCCGAGTACGTGAGCGGCGTGAAACCGTGGTCGAGGATGTACTTTGAGACGCTGAAGTTGAGCGCCCAGAGCGTGACCGTGACGAGCAGCATGAGATCGGCCACAGAGCCCCGGCGCACCGAGCCGACAGTACCGACTACGCTTCGCGCAATGGCCGAGCCGACCCGCGACGACGTCGACGCGCTCGTCGGTCCCGCCACCCCGCATTTCGCCTACCAGCTGCGGGCGCGCGTCCTCGAGCTCGTCGAGAACCTACCCTCAGACCACGCCGTTCGCCGGTACGCGGAGGAGGAGGCCGACTTGTTGGACCGACTGGGCTACGCGTCCTCCAAAGCGGAGGAAGGCCCCCGCGAGCCTCGCACGAGGCCCGGCTGGGAAGGCATCCCGAGCGCGGCGCCCGCCGACGCGCCTCTGCCCCCGTACGAATGATCTGGAAGGACGCGACCGTCGCGATCACGGGCGGGTCGCGCGGGATCGGCCGGGAGACCGCCCTCCGCTTCGCCGACCTCGGCGCGGCGCAGGTCGCGATCGGCTACATGCGGAACGACGCCGCGGCCGAGCAGACTGCGGAGGAGATCCGCGAGCGGGGCGCCGAGCCCGTGCTCGTGCGAGGCAACGTCTCGTCTGCGCGCGTCGCCAAGGAGTTCGGCGAGCTGGAGCCTGCCGTGCTCGTGCACAACGCCGCGACCGGCGTGATCCGGCGCGCACTCGAAACCGAGGACAAGCACTGGGACTGGACGCACGCCGCGAACGCGCGCGCACTGCTCTCTCTCGCTCGTGAGGCAGCCCCCAAGATGCCGAAGGGCGGCTCGATCGTCGGGATCTCCAGCCTCGGCTCGACCCGCGTGCTCGAGAACTATGTCCTCGTCGGCACCTCGAAGGCGGCGCTCGAGTCGCTCGTCCGCTATCTCGCGGTCGAACTGGCCCCGCGGGGGGTCCGCGTGAACGCGGTGTCGGGCGGGGTCGTCGACACCGGTGCGCTCGACCACTTCCCGAACCGCAATCAGATGCTCGAGATGGGAACTAAGCGGACGCCGGCCGGCCGCCTCGTGGAGCCGAAGGACATCGCGGACGCCGTCGTCTTCCTCTCGTCTCCGGAGGCGGCAATGGTTTGCGGGCACACGCTCGTCGTGGACGGGGGCTTCTCGCTACCGGCGTGAACGACGAATCCGTCAAGGAACGCTGCTACCTCGTCTACGCGCTCGCCCCGGCAGGTGTCAATGCTGGGCAGGCAAACGTGCTGTTCAACGAGTACATCGGTGACCCCGCACGCGGTCTCGCGGTCTACCACGACCATTTCATCGGCCGCCACGGCGGGGTTGCCGTCTTCGAGATCACGACCGAGGAGCAGAAGGCGAAACTCGACGATCCTGGCCCACTCGAAAGCTGGGAGCTCACGAGCTACCCGCTGACGTACTCACGGACTGCAGTCGGGTTCGTGGCGCAGGCCGAGTTCACGCTGCGCGCCTACCGCGACGTGCAGTTGCGCGATCTGATCGAGAACGAGGAGCCGGACAAGCGCCGCTGGTGGAACCGCCCGAGTGACTAGGGTGCGTAACCAAACGGCACTCGACCACGTTGAAGGAGGCGTATGGGACTCGGAGTGAGCCTCGTCCTCGTTGCTGCCGGCGCCATTCTCGTGTGGGGCATCACCGACGAGCCGTCAGGCCTCGACCTGGACGCGATCGGGGTGATCCTGATCGTGATCGGGATCATCGGCTTCATCCTAAGCATGCTCCTGTGGCGCAGCTGGTGGGGCCCCGGCTACTTCGCACGCGAAACCTACGTCGAGGGCACCGCTCCGGCGGCCCGCCCCTGGTACTACGGCGGTCGACAGCGCCGGACGACCTACGTCGAAGAAGAGCCGCCGCCACCACCCGCCGGCGGCCCGCCCCCACCGCCGTAAGCGCGTTGAACCGTTGCGGATGGGTCCCGGAGCAGGACTCCCTCCACGTCGCTTACCACGACGAAGAGTGGGGCGTGCCGTCGCACGATGACCGGCATCTCTTCGAGCTGCTCATCCTCGAGGGAGCCCAGGCCGGCCTCTCCTGGTCGACGATCCTCAACAAGCGCGAGGGCTACCGCAAGGCGTTCGCCGGCTTCGACCCGGAGGCCGTGGCCCGGTTCGGCGCCCGGGACGTGAAGCGCCTGCTCGGCGACGCGGGCATCGTCCGCCACAAGGGCAAGATCGAAGCGGCGATCGCCAATGCGCATGCCGTCCTCGCCGTCCAGGAGGAAGCCGGCAGCTTCGATGCCTACGTCTGGAGCTTCGTCGGCGGCTCGCCATCAAAAACCGCTTTCGCTCTCTGGGCGAGCTCCCCGCGCAGACGGCCGAGTCCACAGCGATGAGCAAGGACCTGAAACGGCGCGGCTTCCGCTTCGTCGGCCCTACGACCTGCTACTCGTTCATGCAGGCCACGGGCCTGGTCAACGACCACACCGTCGACTGCTTCCGCTACGCCGAGGTCTAGCTAAACCGCTGCACCGGTCTCGGCGCGAATGCCGTAGATCCCGCCGAGCTTGTCCTTCAGATACCGCAGGTACGGCCCGGAGTCGATCCCTCCGCCGACGAGTCGCTCGAGCGTCTCCTTCGACGTGAACTTGCGTCCGTTCCGGTGCAGGCTCTCGCGGAGCCACGAGGACAGCTCGCCGAATTCTCCGCGCTCCAGCTGCTGATCCAGGTCGGGGATCGCTTCGCGCACCTGCTCCCAGAGCTGCACGGAGATGACGTTGCCGAGCGAGTAGGTCGGGAAGTAGCCGATCGCCCCGCCCGACCAGTGCACGTCCTGCAGCACGCCGTGCGCGTCGTCGGGCACGTCCACGCCCAGGTACTCGGTCATGCGAGCGTTCCAGGCGGCCGGCAGGTCGGCCAGGTCGAGCGAGCCTTCGAGGATCTCCTGCTCCAGCTC
>Ga0190265_10000339_pt1 | contig 36337 bp, 30 predicted proteins | sample Popmic124T_FD_133135 | JGI IMG/M metagenome (GOLD analysis project Ga0190265, IMG submission 133135) | Populus adjacent soil microbial communities from riparian zone of Indian Creek, Utah, USA - 124 T | ecosystem: Environmental > Terrestrial > Soil > Riparian zone | place: USA: Utah | collected... | reverse complement strand
CGACGACCGCCCCGGTTGCGGCTCAGACCCCGCCGCCGACGACCGCTCCGGTTGCCGCTCAGACCCCGCCGCCGACGACCGCCCCGGTTGACGCGCCGACGCAGCCGGCGGTGACCGCGACCGCGACTCCGCCCGCCGCCCCGGCCCAGCCGGCCGGCCAGGTGACCGCCGCCACGGCCGCCGACGTGCAGACCGGCGCCACCGTCCGCGACCAGCAGGGCGGCGTCGTCGGGACGATCGAATCGGTCGACGCCCAGGGCGCGGTGGTCAGCACCGGCACCGCCCGGGCGCGGGTGCCGATCAGCAGCTTCGGCCGGAACAGCCAGGGCCTCGTCTTCGCCATGACCAAGGCCCAGTTCGAAGCCGCGATCCAGGCCCAGGGCCAATCGCCCAGCAGCTAAGCGCCCTTGGCCTTCCAGAGCCGCGCCGGTCTTCCCCTCGCCGGCGCGGCTTTTTGTTGTAAGCGGGGATCGTGATCCCGCTTGCCGCCCTCGCCCTGCTCGCCGCGCCCGCCGCCACGGCGCAAGACTTCCAGAACGACATAATCGTCACCGGCCGCGGCCTCGCCGCGGCGCCGGGCGAGGCCGGTTATGACGTCACCGAGATCGGCCGCGAACGGCTCGAACATTCGGCGTCGGGCCGGCTCGAGGACATCCTGCGTGACATTCCCGGCTTCCAGCAATTCCGCCGCTCCGACGCCCGATCGGCCAACCCGACCAGCCAGGGCGCGACCTTCCGCGCGCTCGGCGGCAATGCCTCGAGCCGCGCCCTGCTGCTGCTCGACGGCGTACCCCAGACTGATCCGTTCGGCGGCTGGATTTCCTGGCCAGCCTATGATCCGCGCCGGCTCGGCCGCATCCGGGTGACGCGCGGCGGCGGCAGCGGCGCCAATGGCGCGGGCGCGCTCGCCGGCACGATCGAGCTGGAGAGCGCGGGGCCGGAAGAGCTGGCCGGCCTTGCCGCCGGCCTCGCCCACGGCAGCCGCGACGGTGTCGACGCTCATATGGGCTATGGCGCGCGGCTCGGGGCGGGCTTCGCCTCCGTCTCGGCCGCGTTGGCCCGGGGCGACGGCTTTGTGCCGGTCGTCGCCGAGCAGCGCGGGCCCGCCGACCGCCCCTCGCCCTACCGCCAGGCGAGCCTCGCCCTGCGCGCGGTGGCGCCGCTCGGCGCGACGGCCGAGCTCCAAGCCAATCTTTCCGCCTTCACCGACGCGCGCGAGCGCGGCACGGCGTTCAGCGACATCCTCAGCGAGGGCGCCGACGCCTCGCTGCGCCTCGTCGGCCGGGGCCGCTTGCCCTTCGCCGCCCTCGCCTACCTGCAGGTCCGCGACTTCGCCAACAGCTTCGCCGCGGTGACCGCCGCCCGCGCCGCCGCGACCCGGACGCTCGACCAATATTCGGTGCCCTCGACCGGGCTCGGCGCGCGCTTCGAGGCGCGGCCGGCGTTCGGCGCGGTCGAGCTGCGCCTCGGCGCCGACTGGCGCGAGACCGAGGGCCGCACCCGGGAGCTGTTCCAGTTCGTCGCCGGAACCCCGACCCGCGCGCGGGTGGCCGGCGGCCGCACCCGCACCATCGGCGCCTTCGCCGAGCTCGGCTGGGACGGTTCAGACATAAGCCTCACCGCCGGCGGCCGCATCGACCGCTGGTGGATCGAGGACGGCCATTTGCGCGAGCGCCTCATCGCCACCGGCACGGAACTGACCGACGCGCGCTTCCCGGACCGCGGCGGCTGGGAGCCGACCGGCCGGGCGGCGATTTCGTGGCGCGCCTCGCCGCGGGTGACCTTGCGCGCCGCCGCCTATCGCGGCTGGCGCCTGCCCACCCTCAACGAGCTTTACCGCCCGTTCCGGCTGGGCGCCGACGCCACCGCCGCCAACGAGTCGCTGACGCCGGAACGGCTGACGGGAATCGAGGCCGGCGCCGAGATCAGGCCGGCGCGGGGGGCGCGGCTCGGCATCACCCTGTTCGCCAACCGGCTCCAGGACGGGATCGCCAACGTCACGCTCGGCCAGGGGCCGGGCGTCTTCCCGGGCGTCGGCTTCGTCGCCGCCGGCGGCCAGTTCCGCCGCCGCGGCAATCTCGAGGCGATCCTCAGCCGCGGCGTCGAGGTCGACGCGAGCCTTTCGCTCGGCCGGTTCCGCCTCGCCGCCGGCTACAGCTTCGCCGCCGCCGAGGTCCGCGCCGGCGGCGCCGCGCTGCCGCTCGACGGGCTGCGCCCGGCCCAGGCGCCGCGCCACCATGCGTCGGCGACCCTGTCCTGGCACGGCGCCCGGGGCGCGACGGCGGCGCTCACCGCCCGCTACGTCGGCAGCCAATATGAGGACGACCTCAACCGCCAGCTCATCCCCGACGCGATGACGCTCGACGCCGTCGCGGTGCTGCCGCTCGCCTCCGGCGTCGCTTTGGAGGCGCGGGCCGAGAACCTCGCCGACGCGCGCGTCGTCGCCGGCATTTCGGGCGCGGGCATCGTCGAGCGCGCGACGCCACGGACGCTCTGGATCGGCCTCAGGTGGAGAAATGGCGCCGGTTTTTCAGTAAATTAACTGAAGCGGGCGCCCGAATTCGGTTGTGCAGCGCACAATAAAGGGGACGCTCTCAGAGTGCCGGATATAGGTTTTTCGGAAACCATGCTCCGGCCGGAAGAAACCGCTTTTGTATCGGCACTTGTTCACATAACATTCACGCCATTCCGGGGGGCGACTCGGGGGCCCGAGGTGCGTCGCCGGAGAGGATGAAGGGGATCTCCGATGCAATTTTTGTCGACTCGTAATGCGCTGCTTAGCGCCACCGCGACTGCCAGCTTGATGATGTTTGCCAGCCCGGCGCTGGCCCAGACTTCAGCCGGCAGCGGACTTAGCGCCGATTTGCAGATCATCGCCAATCACGAGGTCCCGCAGGGGCCCGCCAACGTCCTGCCCGGGGTCAACGCGCCGAACAACGGCTCGGTCTGGTCCAACTCGGTTGATGTGCTCGACGCAGCGGGCTCGATCACCGGCGTCGGCCAGCAGATCGCCTTCATCCAAACCAGCCCCACCGCCGCCGGCCTCAGCCTGTGCAGCGGCTCATTGATCAACCCCCGCACGGTGATCACCGCGGCGCACTGCGTCTATAACAATCCCGCGCACCGCTACGGCAGCGCCACCGGCACCGGCGGCGGCGTGAGCGGGAACTTCGGAACGGGTGGAGCACCGCTGAGCTCGGTCGGCATTCCCCTGAGCTTTGGCTTCGAGTCGCTGAACCGCAATTGCTTCAACGCGCAAGGCATGCCCTTCACCTGCCCGGCCGGGCAAAAGGGCCCGTACGAGACGTGGCGCGACGCCAATTTCCAGACCGTGACTTCGCGGTCCATCTATAACGCCAACCAGGTCTGGTACGGCACCGGCGCCCAGCCGATCGCGCTCGGCGGCCTCGGCGAGTTCGCCAATCAGGACATCGCGCTGGTGACCTTCGACACCCATGTCGACGACATCCCGACCTGGACCATGCTCTTCTCGCCGCTGGAGGGCCCGGCGCACACCGTCATCACCGGTTACGGCACCGCCGGCGCCGGTCACAGCGGCTTCGGCAACCTCGCCGGCATCGACTATCGCCGCCGCTCGGCGGAGAATATGGTCGACGCGCTGATGGCGACCAACGACTTCGTCAGGTCGCCCGCGATCGGCGGTCCGGGCGATGCGAGCTTCGCCACACACCTGCACTCCATCTACTGGATGGACTTCGACGATCCCGATCACGATCCGAACAATCTGCCGTCGAATTTCGCCTTCCAGGATCCGGCGCCGGCGCTGCCCGCCCGCAGCCAATATTGGGACTTCAACGGCCTCGGCGGCGACACCCTGGTGAACGAAGGCACCACGGGCGGCGGCGATTCCGGCGGCCCGCTGATCGTCGACCAGGAGTTCGACCGTCCGGTCGTGATCGGCGTTCTCACCGGCAGCTTCTCGTTCAACGGCGGCATCGGCCTCTACGGCCAGTTCAACGTCTATCCGCCGCTGTTCAAGTTCTGGGAGGATATCGTCCAGAACAATCCCTACGTCTATGCCTCGGCCAATGCGGGCGACCGCAACTGGTTCAATCCGGCGCATTGGGTCCAGGATATGGATCCGAACTATGCGATCATCGTGCAGGGCGATCTGGAGAACAGCCTGCCCGACACGCATCAGGGCGGCGCCGACGGCGACGCCGATCGGTTCGGTGAGGTCTGCTTCCTCGAGCAGAGCTGCCAGACGATGGACGGCCCGGCAACGCCGATCGGCAACGGCCAGTACATCATTACCGCGCGTGGACCGGGCACCGTCAATTTCGTGCCGAACAACATCAACCCGGTGAACAGCGCCACTCCTGGCGCCACCATCCGCGCGACTTATTATGACGTGACGTTGCGGAACGCGGGCACCACCACGCTGGGCGGCGCCTCGGCTCAGACCGTGACCATCGACGAGCTGACGCTGGACGGCTCCGCCGCCAAGCTCGACATCCGTCCCAACGGCACCCTCAACGTGTGGAGCGACTTCACCCAATGGTCCGGCTGGACCCACGTCGACGGGGTGCTCAACGCCCGGGAAGGGCTGGCCGCCACCGGCCTGCTGACCGGCCGCGGGCTGATCAATCCGACCTTCCTGACGCTGGGCGCCGCGATCGTCGCGCCGGGCGCCACGGGCGTCGGGACGCTCACCGTCCAGGGCGACGTGGTCTTCAGTTCGGCCACGACGCTCCTGATCGAGCTCGGCCGCACCACGGGCGACCGCCTGACGGTCACCGGCGACGCCCAGAATACCGGCATCGCCGCGCTCGACGGCAACCTGATCCTCACGCCGGCCACCGACCGCCCGCGCGACGGCACCACCTACACCATCGTCTCGGCCGCGGGCGGCCGCATCGGCACGTTCGACCATGTCGGCAACCAGCTGTTCCTGCTGCGTCCGACTCTCACCTACGGGGCGAACACGGTCACGGTGAAGCTCAAAGCGGGGTCGGTCGCCGCCTTCGTCTCGGGGCAGGGCGCGAACGCCGTGGCGTTCGGCCAGGCTCTCGATGCGTTGCGCGCGGGGCATTATTGGACGCTGTCGAGCCTCTATGGCGCGATCGATCTGATGGACCCGGTCACGCTCGCCGCCACTCTGGACGGCCTCGTTCCGACCATCACCAGCGAGACCCGCTCGCTTCAGGACCGGCAAAGCCAAGTCATGCTGAACAACGTCGCCGACCGCCTGTCCATGCTGGGCACCGGGCCGACCGGCGTAATCAGCATGAACGGATCGACCGAGCTGGTCGGCGCGCTCGCCACCGGAACGTCGTCGCCGTCGCTGAGCTTCAGCGGCCTCGTGCCGGCGGGACGCTCGATGACGGCGCTGCCCGAAGGCATGACCGGCTTCGTCAGCGGCGGCTACATCACCAACGCCTCCAGCACCGGCAGCAACCGGCTGGGCGCCGCCGGCGGCCAGCAGCTCGCTTATGGCAGCATGGGCCTGGAGATCGAGGCCGCGTCCAACCTCACCGTCGGCACCGCCTTCGGCTATGCCTATGGCTTCAGCGCTCCCGGCGAGCTGGGCAGGACCGAATCGCGGACGACCCAGGTCGCCGCCTACGGCTCCTACCGGCTCGGCGGCGGCGCCTATGTCGCCGGCCTGGCTTCGGCGGAAATCGGCCGCATGACGACCCAGCGCCAGGCGGCCACCGGCAGCCTGGCCTACAACCGCTACGGCGCGACCGAAACGAGCCGGTACGGGGCGATGGTCGAGACCGGCGTCAACCTCGGCATCGCCCGCGGCCTGACGCTGACGCCGCGCGCGGCGCTCGCTTATTCGTCCTACCAGCTCGGCGGGTTCGAAGAGCGCGGCGGCGATACGAACCTGCAGATGGACGACCTGCGTCTGCAGCGGCTGGAGACCCGGCTGGGCGCCCGGCTTGCCGGCACGATGCGGATGGGCTCCTGGGCGCTGCAGCCGCAGCTCCAGGCCGACTACGTCCACATCCTCTCGGGTGCGAACAACGGCATGACCGTCCGCTTCGCCGACGTCCCCGACTTCGCCTTCACCCTGCCCTACGCCAACGGCGATACGAGCTGGGGCGAGGTGCGCGGCGGGCTGACGCTGACCAACGGCCGCCTCTCCTTCGGGACGGGCGTCGAGACCAGCATCGGCCGCCAGGGCGTGCGCGACGACCGGGCGGTGGCGGACTTCACCTTCCGCTTCTGATCGGCCCGAACCCTTCGGGGGAAGGAACCCGCGGCCGGCATCCCGGCCGCGGGTTTTCTTTTGCCTAGAAGTGGCGCTCCATCCAGCCGGCGCCGAACGCGACGATGTCGGCGGCGTCGATCAGCTCGCTCGATGCGTTCCCGACCTGACCTTCGCGATGGCGGCCCTCCCTCAGATAGGCTTCGAGGATCAAAGCGAAATAATCCTCGCCCGGCCAATCGACGATACCGCCGAGATCGTCGAGGCAATCGATCCAGACGTGGCGCGGCGCGCCGTCCCCGCCGGCCACGACATAATCCCAGCGTACCCTTTTCTTGTCCGCGACGTGGGCCAGATATTCGGCGTGATGGAGCGCGGTGACGGTGTCCGGGTTCGCGCCCAGGCGCAGGATCCGTCCGCCCCATTCGCACAGCTTGTCGAGCGGAGAGTCGCGACCGTAATAATCGTGCCAGGGCTGGCCCGCGATCAGCGCCTCGGCGCGGCGGCCGCGCGCGCCGAACCGTCCGCTCGGATTGTCGCTGGTCAGCGTCCCCGCTCGCCGCCGGAAGGCCTCGGCGAGCCAGCCGACCTCGGGCAGGACCGGCGCATTGGCGTAATCGAAGGCCGGCGAACCGGCGAGCAGGGCCGCCCGCGCCTCGGGCGGATGCTCGTACACCCAGTCCATCTCATAGTCGGTGCCGAGCACCATCAGCAAAGTGCCGGCTGGTCCGACCGCGGCGTCGAGCGCGTCCAGCAGCAGTTCGGCCCCGCCCTCACCGAAAAGGGTGCGGGCGAGGCCGATCTTGCGGAGCGACGCATGGACCATCAGCAGGTCGCCCGGACGGACGCCGAGCCGCTCCAGGTCGCTTTGCAGCCGCTCCTTGGTCAGGCCGGGCATGGCCCGGCACGAAGCCTAGCTGAGATGCCTGGACAGATGCTTGTTCATCTCGAACATGGAGCAGCGATCCTTGCCGAAGATCTTCTTCAGCTTGTCGTCGGCCAGGATCTCGCGCTTGTTTTCCGGATTCTGCAGGTTGTTCTTGCGGATATGATCCCAGACTTTGCTGACGACCTGGCTGCGCGGCAACGGATCGGAACCCGTAATCGCGGCGAGATCGGCCGAAGGCGTCACCGGACGCTGCAACCCGCTCTGCCTACCTTGTGCCATACTTCCCTCCCTGTGAACGAACTGGACCGATAGAGAGCGCAATTCATCGTCCTTGGCAATGGGGGGAGAGGGCGGAAATCGCCGCTTTTCCCTCCTCTCGCCGCCTTTTCTGTGGATAGTCGCGCCTAAGGGCGCCCCCTTAGGCCGAACGGCACCACCTTGTTGGCCGAATCATGACCGATGTCGGCGCGGCCGAGATAGGGGATGCCCGCGACGGCGCACCAGCGGATGACGATCGTCTCCTCGTCCTCGCCGAAATCGGGATCGTTGGGCAGGATGTCGTTTACCCGGCCGAGCCGGATGCCGGCGGCGCGGCGCACATTTGGGCTGGCGCTGATGTGGAACATGGCGCGGTCGAGCGCATACATATGCTCCGACACCTCCTCGAGCAGCAGGACATGGCCGGCGAGGTCCGGTTCGAGCGGCGTGCCGAGCAAATGCCCGAGCACGGTGATGTTGAACGCCGCGTGCGGCTGGCCGGGCGTCAGGCCCGGTTCCAGCGCTTCCGCCGCGCCGGCGGTCAGCCAGGCCAGCGCGCGCTCGATCGCCGCCTCGCCGCCGTCGCGCATAACGTCCTGCGGCATCGGGCCGTGCGCGACGTTCGAAAAGCCGGCGCGGTACATCCCGCCCACCAGGAATCCCGCGTCGCTATAGCCGAGCCAGGCCTTCTCGCGCGCCGGGGCGCCCATGCGCCCGATCGCCGTCTCCGCGATCCGGCACGAGCCGTAACCGCCGCGGGCGAACCAGACCGCGTCGAACCCGGGATCGTTCGCCACCGCCACCAATGCGTCGCCGCGATCATCGGTGCGGCCGGCGAAATGATTGTGGGTGAGGAAGCATTGCGGGTGGAAAAAGAGCTCCGCCGCGGGGTGCGACCGCGCCGCGATCGCGGTCACCCGCGCGGCGGCTTCCTCGCTGAACCGGGAGCTCGGCGCCACCACCGCGATCCGCATCCGCCCTCCCCTCAACCGTTTGAACTCCGCCGCGCTTCCCAATAGGGCGAGGCGATGGGCGACGCCAAATCCTATTTCTTGTGCGGCATCGGCGGCAGCGGCATGCTGCCCTTGGCGCTGATCCTCCGGGGGCGCGGCGACGAAGTGAAGGGGTCCGACCGGACGCTCGACCAGGGCCGGCTCGCCGCCAAGTTCGAGTTCCTGCGGGCGCGCGGGATCGAGCTTTTCGAGCAGGACGGCAGCGGCATCGCCGGCGCCGATCAGCTGCTCGTCACCTCGGCGGCGATCGAGGAGACGGTGCCCGACGTGGTCAAGGCGGCCGAGATCGGCGCGGCGCGGATCACCCGGCCGCAACTCCTCGCTCAATTGTTCAACGCCGCCGGGACCGGAATCGCCGTCGGCGGCACCAGCGGCAAATCGACCGTCACTGGCATGATCGGCTGGATCCTGCACGCGGCCGGGCGCGACCCGACGGTGATGAACGGCGCGGTGATGAAGAATTTCGTCAGCGCCGACCTGCCGTTCGCCAGCGCCCTGGTCGGCGCGGGCGACGCCTTCGTCAGCGAGGTCGACGAGAGCGACGGCTCGATCGCGCTCTACCGGCCGAAGGTCGCGGTGCTCAACAACATCACCCTCGACCACAAATCGCTGGACGAGCTCCGCCACCTGTTCCGCGACTTCGCCGCCAAAGCGGAAACGGTGGTCCTCAACCTCGACGACGACGAGACCCGCTTCCTTGCCGCGATCCTGCCGCCGGAGCGGCTGACCACTTATTCGTTCCACGACGAATCGGCCGACCTGTTCGGATCGGACATCGTCGAGGCGCCGTTCGCGATCGCCTTCAAGGTCGGCGGTCTCGACGTCCGCCTCCAGGTCCCCGGCCGCCACAATGCCGAGAACGCGCTCGCCGCGCTCGCCGCCTGCGCGGCGATCGACGTTTCGTCGGCGCAGGCGGCGGAGGCGCTGGCCGGCTTCACCGGCCTCAGGCGCCGCTTCGAGAAGGTGGGCGAAGCGAACGGAGTCACGGTGATCGACGATTTCGGGCACAACCCCGACAAGATCGCGGCGACGTTGCGCACCCTCCACGCCTTCCCCGGCCGCCTGCTGCTCTTCTTCCAGCCGCACGGCTACGGACCGCTCAAGACCATGAAGGACGCGCTGATCGCCACCTTCGCCGCCGAGATGGCGGCCGAGGACGTGCTGATCATGCCCGATCCGGTCTATTATGGCGGCACGACGGACCGCAGCGTCGGCACCGCTGACATCGTCGGGGGGATCCTCGATCATGGACGGCGGGCCGAACATATCCCCGACCGCCGCCAATGCGCCGAGCGCCTCGCCGCCCACGCCCGCCCCGGCGACCGCATCGTCGTGATGGGCGCGCGCGACGACACGCTGACCTTGTTCGCCGAGGAAATTTTCGCGAAGCTGCGCTGATGCTCGTGCCGCTTGTCATCGCGCTGGCCGCAATTCCGGTACTGGCTACCGCGCAACGCCCATCACGAAGCCTGGTGAATCCGAGCTTCGAGCAGGGGATGAACGGCTGGCTCGTCCTTGGCCATCCCGGGCTGGGAGCGGGCATTCTCACCAATGCGGGCCTGCGCCGGCCGCAGGCAGGCCAAGGCGAGGCCTGGCTCAATGCGGGCTGGCGCGCCCGCAACGCCGCGCCGGGAGACGCGCAAAAGACGATCACCACCTTGCTCGACGCCCGCCGCTATCGGGACCGACGCCTGCGCTTCTCCGCCATGACGAAGGCGCCCCCGTTTGCCGGCGGCGCTTCGGCATTGCGCGCGCGGACCTTCGGCCCCGCCGGGACCACCGAGGCCATGGCCTTGATTGGTTCGAGCGGCGGCTGGCGCGTCCACAGCGTCGATTTCACCGTGCCGAGCGACGCTCGTGCCGTGGAGATCGGCTTCGTCGTTCGCGGCACGCGCGGCGAGCTCGACGCCGACGCGGTGCGGCTCGAAATCCTGCGCTGAGGCGCAAAAAAAAGGCGGGCCCGGAGGCCCGCCACTAGGGAGAAGGCAGGGGAAAAGTCAGCCGACGACGGTCATGTCGACCTTCTCGACCCATTCGGGGAAGAAGACGGGTTCGCGGTTCGACCAGCCCGGCGCGGTCGCCGCCGCCTCGCTGATCGACTGGAGCAGGGTCCGGCGCCGGTCGGGGTGGAGATGCGGCAGCGCGGCGGCGGCGCAGAACGCGCCGGGCAGCCACGGGCGGACGGCGGCGCCGATCAGCCGCTCGTAAAGGAAACGGTAGGACGCGAAGCAGGGCAGCCGGTCCTGGCCGAGATCGAATGCGGTCATCGTCACCAGCGGCGCCATCAGCGGCTCCATCGCGTCGAGGCCGCTGTCGTCGGGGACGTAGGAACGGATATGATCGAGGCGGGCGTAGATGCGCTCCTGGGCGCGAATGCCGGCGGCTTCGGCGGGGTCGCGCGACCACCGCTTGACGGCGTCGCGGCGGTCGAGGCCGACGTCGAGCGAACGGCGGATGTAGCGCTGGGTGCCTTTGCCGAACCCGGCGAACTCCCGTATCTCTGCCAGCGCCGCCGCTCCATTGGCGGGCCGAGTCCTGGTACTCATGATCCCACTCCTTTTGCCCTGAGAAGGATCATGCATCGGAACGGCTTACCAGTCCGTTAACCAAGACCCCACTCCCCGTTCAGAATTGAATCAGAGTTCGATTCAGGGGGCAATCGCAAAACTACGGCATTCGTCGCAGCGCTCGGCCTGTGTCGCAGAACGGCAACAGCGGCTTTCGTCGAAACCCAGCGTCATGGCCGCTTCTTTCGGCCATGGAACAACCGCGCAGGATATAAGGATTGGCGCACGTCCGCGCTGACAGGCCGCGAATCCCCATGCTATGGCCGGATTCGTGGGCAAGGATCGAGCGCGGGAGGGTGGCGACGACGCCGCCGATGGCATGCTGGGCGAGGCCGATTCGCTCGGCTACCGCCGCCGGCTGCGCGGCTTTTCGACCAACCCCGCGCTCGCTTCTGCCAACGACCCGGCGCGGCAAGGCATTTCCGACGCGGCTGGGCTAACAGAGGGCATGGACAGGACCCTACCGGAAAGCGAGGGGCGCCGGCTGCCGGACCTCGGCATCGCGCTCCAGTCGATCCTCGCCTTCTGGCTGCTCTACATGGCGCTGATCACGCTGCGCGCGCTGCTCTCCGAATTCCCGGATTTCTGGCAGATGTTCGCGCGCCGCGGCGCCGCCGCTCTGGTCGGCTCGGCGCTGACCTTCCTCGTCTATCTCGCCATGCGGCCGCTCGCGGCGAAGAGCCTGACCGTCAAGACCACCGTCGCCGCCCTGCTCTGCATTCCGGGCTCGATCCTGTTCTCGGCCTTCAACATCTGGATCTTCTACGTCTACGCGCCGCTCGAAGCGGCCCGCAACGACACCAGCATGAAGAACATCCACGAGTGGCTGGTCTTCTGGGAATATGCCGCCGAGGCGGCGCTCTCCTGGTATTTTCTGTTCGCCGCCTGGGCGGCCTTCTACGTGGCGATGAGCTACGCCAAGCAGCTTCGCGCCGCCGATCAGCACGCCGCGATGCTCGCCCGCGAGGCGCAGGAGGCGCAGCTCAGGGCGCTTCGCTACCAGATCAACCCGCATTTCCTGTTCAACACCCTCAATAGCCTCTCCTCGCTGATCCTCTCGCAGAAGACCGACACGGCCGAGCGGATGCTGATGAACCTTTCCACCTTCTTCCGCGCCACCCTCTCCGCCGACCCGACCGCCGATGTCAGCCTGGAAGAGGAGATCAAGCTGCAGCGCCTCTATCTCGACATCGAGCAAATCCGCTTCCCCGACCGGCTGACGGTCGAGATCGACGTGCCCGAGGCGCTGCAATCGGCGCGCGTGCCGGTGCTGATCCTGCAGCCAGTGGTCGAGAATGCGGTCAAATATGGCGTCGCCAAGTCGCGCAAGCCGGTGACCGTGCGCATCTCCGCTTATGAAGAGGCGGGGAGGCTGCACATCAAGGTCCGCGACGACGGCGAGGCCGCGCCCGCCGACCTCGACGGCGGCGCCGGCACCGGCGTCGGCCTCAAGAACGTCTGCGACCGGCTGACCGCGCGCTACGGCCCCCGCGCCGGCTGCCTCAACGGCGCCGATCCCGATGGCGGCTATACCGTTCATCTCTATCTGCCGGTGGCGAGGAATGGCTGAGCCCGCATCGCTGAGGATCATGGTTGTCGACGATGAGCCGCTCGCGGTCGAACGGCTGCAATTGCTGCTCGCCCGGATCGACAACGTCACCGTCGTCGGCACCGCCAATGACGGCGAGGCGGCGCTCAGGATCGCCGAGGCGGTAGCGCCGGACCTGGTGCTGCTCGATATCGCCATGCCCGGCATGGACGGGATCGACGTCGCCCGGGCGCTGTCGCAATCTCCGGTCGATCCGGTCGTGGTGTTCGTCACCGCCTTCGACAATTTCGCGGTGGCGGCGTTCGACGTCGCGGCGATCGATTATCTGATGAAGCCGGTCCAGCCCGAGCGGCTGGCGCGCGCGCTCGATCGGGTTCGCGACCATGTCTCGACGGGCGCGCACGAAGCGCCCCGGCCGGTCTCCGCCCATGTCGAGGAATTCTGGGTGCCCGACCATAGCGGCCTGGTCCGAATCGCCGCGTCGGACATCCACCGGATCACCGCCGAGCGCGATTATATGCGGCTGCACGTCGGCCAGCGCTCCTGGCTGATCCACCGCACCATCGCCAAGCTCGAGGAGGATCTCGACCCGGCCCTGTTCCTGCGCGTCCACCGCTCGGTGATCCTCAGGCGCGACACCATCATCGGCCTTTACCGCGACGAGGCCGGCCACTGGACCGCCCGCCTCTCCGACGGCGGCGAGCAGCGAATCGGCCGCTCCTACGTCGAGGACGTGAAGCGCTTCGCCGGCCGCTGATAAATAGTAGCTGTCACTATTTAATCCGGGCGAGCAGCGCATACGATAGGGGACAGTCCCCAACGATAGGGGACAGTCCCCTACCCCGCGCCATCGCCCCCTGAACGAACAGGGGGGACAGTCCCCCTAACAGGAACAGGGGGGACAGTCCCCCTAACAGGGGACAGTCCCCTATTCCGCCCAAGAAAAAAGGGAGGCGGCGGTTGGGGCACCGCCGCCTCCCAATGAAGCCTTGCTGCTCTGGTGGGCTCAATAAGCAGCGCGGCTCACACGAAGGCTGGCGAGCCGCGCGGCGCCGGGCGCCTGGGCCGAGGCGATCACCTCGACTCGGCACGCGCGGCTCATTTCCGCCCACTTCAGCTCGGTGATCAGGAATTGTCCGCAGACCTGGCGCGCGGCCGCGGCGATCCGGCGGTCGAGCGCCGCCCGGCCGGCCGGGTTGGCGAGGTTGAGATCGGCATAGCTGATTGCGACGCCGTCGGCGCCGTGCGCCGCGGCGGGGCTGATCGCGGCGCTGGTATTGACATAGGCCGCGGCCAGAGCGGCGACGGCGAAGAGGGGCTTGCGAAGGTTCATGGTCTTGGCTCCTGCCTGGCCGGGGGAACGGCCTTCGGTTCGGGGTGCGGCCCGCCGTGCGGAGCGGGGGGAGGTCCGCCGTGCGGGCCGCTGAGCCGTTGATCGCGCCATCGCGTTCATTTCGCCTCCGAGTTTCGACCATCATGCACGGCCGTTCGGCGAAAGCCGCCGCGCTTCGACGAAGCGCGGCCGCCGCTCGACCAAGGGGGCGAGGCGCCGCGGCGCGGCCATCGGCGGTCCGCTCGCCCTCGCATCAACCTTTCCTGCACCTCTGTCCTCTATTGGGACGCCCCCAAATGAGGGGGCGCGGAGCATAAGCGGGGACGCTATGCGACGCTCTGGGAAGCTTCATCCCGGGTGGAGCCAGGCATGGCGTTGGGCGCAGGCACGAAGACAAAGGCATCGAAGGGGAAGACCGCGTCCGCCTGGGCGTGGCTCGCCCTGATCGTGCCGAGCGCCTCCTGCGTCCCCGCCGGCCTCACCGCCGCGCCCGACCTTTCGCTCGGCGCCCTCGCGCAGCCGGCGCCCGACTCCTTGCAGCCGGCCGCCGCCGCGCCGGACGCGGCCCCCACGCCCGGCCTCGCCGCCTTGTTCGGCAATCCGGCTTATGCCGCCAACGCCGCCATCCCGGTCGCCGGCGGCCTCAACCCGGCCGCACCGGCCTTCATCTTCCGGGCCGGCACCGCGCTCGACAGCCTGCGCTCGCTCGATTGCCTGGCCCAGGCGGTCTATTACGAGTCGCGTTCGGAAAGTGAGGACGGCCAGCGCGCGGTCGCCCAGGTCGTCCTCAACCGCGTCCGCCACCCGGCCTGGCCGAACAGCGTCTGCGGCGTCGTCTATCAGGGGCCGATGCGCGCCGGCGGCGGCTGCCAGTTCACCTTCACCTGCGACGGCTCGCTCGCCCGCAGGCCCGAGGGCGTCAACTGGGCGCGCGCCCGCGCGATCGCCGCCGAGGCGCTCGCCGGCCGTATCCATTGGGGCGTCGGCACCTCCACCCATTACCATACCAGCGCCGTCTTCCCGGCCTGGGCGCCGCGCCTGGTCAAGACCGCGGTGATCGGCGCGCACAATTTCTACCGCCTGCCCGGCCTCGGCGGCGCCCCCGGCGCGTTCGTCGCCAATTATACTGGCAGCGAGCCCCTGCCGCGCGCGGCGATGACGCTGGCGCGCGCGACGCCGGCGCCGCTTGATTTCGGCGCGCTGGCCCCCGCCACGCCCGCCGAGATCCGCGCCGCCGCGACCATGCCGTCGGACATTCCGCAGCAGGCCCGCTGGACCGCCGGCAACCTTCCCGAATCGACCATCCGCGAGGAATATCGCGAGTCCGGCCAGTGGCGCGACGATGCTCCAGCCGCGATGACCGGCGCGCGCTGATACCCCCTCCGCTCATCCTGAGTAGGAACTGAGCCTGGCGAAGGCCCGTATCGACAAGCTCAACGGCTACTCAGGATGAGCGGGGTCTTGGTCTCGCTAGCCGATCCGGGTCAGCCGCGCCGCCGCCGCGGCGAGCCCCGGTACCCCGGCCAAAGTCATCATCAGCCCGCGCCGAAGCCGATTCTCCGCCATCCCGCGCAGCAGCTCGGCCACCGCGAGCGGCCGCCTCGCCCGCCGCTCGAACGCCACCTGATAGGCGCGGGCGCCGGCCCCGTGCAGGCAAGCCTGGGCCGCGGTGGTGGCGCTGGCGAGCGCGACCGCGATGCCGTCGCCGGCGAGGCTGGCGATCACCGCCGCCTGATCGCCGATCCGGTAGCGGCCCGGCTCGGTCGAGCGCGCGCGCCAGCCATAAGGCACGCCGGCCACCGCCTGCCAATCCCGCGGCACGGCGCCGCCGATCCGCTTCGCCAGCAAAGGCGCTTCCCGCATTAGCTCGGCGAGCAACGCCTCCGGCCCGTCCGCCATTCGCGCGCGTTCGACGCTGAGGCAGAGGTTGGCGGCGCCGTCCTCCTGCAGCAGCAGGCCGGCATAGCCGCCGTCGTAGAGATGGAGCTCGATCGTGCCCGCCAGCCCCGCCGCCAGCTGCGGCGAGGCCGGCAACGCCGCGCGCAGGCCGACCGAGGCCGGCCGGCCGCCAATGTCGCGCGCGGCGCCGCGCAGCTCGTGCTTGCCGGTGGCGAGGAACAGCGCGTCGGCCTCGATCTCCTCGCCGTCGTCGAGCCGCACCGTGCGCCCCTCGACGGTCCGCGCGGCGCGGCCGCGCAGCACTGCCGCGCCCGCCTCCTCGGCCATGAGCAGCAGCGCCGCGTCGAGCCGGCGCCGCGAAAGCCCGGCGGCCGCCCTGGGCAGGGCCGCCTCGACCGTGCGCGTCCCAGCCGCCAGCCGCAGCCGATGGATCGGCCGCGCGCCGAGCGCCGTCGGGTCGAGCCCGAGCCGCTTCAGCGCCGCCAACGCGTCCCAGCCGAGGAATCCCCCGCAGACCAGGTCGCGTTCGCCCGGGCAGCGCTCGATCAGCACCGGCATCGCGCCGCCGCGGGCGAGCGCGATCGCCGCCGCCGCGCCGGCCGGCCCGCCGCCGACGATCAGCGCAGCCGTTCGACGCACAGCCGGAAGGCGAGCCGCCGCACGATCCGCGGTGCGGCGGGATCGATCCCCGATTCGGCGATCAGCCTCTGCCAGTCGGGCCGGCGGAAGCCGCGGGCGATCGACAGCGTGCCGTCCTCGCGCACGATCCGGTGCCAGCGCATCAGCCGGGCGAGCAAGGGGAAGCCGTAATAAGCGAAGGCGCCGCGATGGATGTCGTTGACCATCCAGCCGCGCACCGCCCGCTCCTCCATGAAAGCGAGGAAGGCGTGGATCTCGGCGTCGCTCATATGGTGGGTCACGGCGCTCGACACGATGAAATCGATCGGCCCGGCGACGTCGCGATAGTCGCCGGTGCGATATTCGATCGGCCAGTGGAGCGGTGTCGCGTCGCGCGCGATCGCGGCGCTCTTCGGATTGAGGTCGACGCCGATCAGGTCGACCGCGATCCCCTTGCGCCGCGCCCAGCGCGCGATCCGCCGCAGCATGTCGCCATGGCCGAAGCCGACGTCGAGCAGGCGGAAAGCAGGCATGTCCTTCGTGCCCCGCGCCAGGAAGGCGATCGTCGGCTTGGCGGCCAGCGTCCAGGCGTTGACCCGCGAAAGATCGTGCAGCACCTTTTCGTAGATATCCGGATCGAGCCCGGGATCGTCCATCTGCTCCTCTTGCCGGGAGCGGACGGACAGGCGCGTCATTCGGCCCGCTCGAAATGGAAGCCCTCGGCGGCGAGGCCCGGCCCGAACGCCAAAGCGACGCCTTTGCCCGTGTCCGGCCGCCCGATCAGCTCGGCGAGGACGAACATCAGGGTCGAGGAGGACATGTTGCCGTAGCGGGCGAGCACGTCGCGCGAGGCGAACAAGGCGCCCTGCGGCAGCTCGAGCCCCTTCTCGACCGCGTCGAGGATCGAGCGGCCGCCGGCATGGACCGCCCAGCTATCGACCTGCTCCGGCCCCCAGCCATTGTAGAGCGCGGCGCGCACCCCTTCGTCGGCGAGCGCGTGCTGGATCCGCCCCGGCACCTCGCCGGACAGGGTCATCTCGAAGCCGGTGTCGCCGATCGTCCACTGGATCAGCTCGGCCGAATCCTCGAGCGCGCAGGAGAAGAGATGGCTCATCTCCAGCCCCTGCGGCTCGCCGCTGACCAGCGCCGCCGCCGCGCCGTCGCTGAACTGGAGCATGGCGAGCAAAGGCTCGAGCGCCTGGGTCTCCTGCAGGTGGAGCGAGCAGAGCTCAATCGTCACCGTCAGCACCCGCGCCGCGGGCTCGGAGCGGACGATATGATAAGCGGTCCGCAAGGCCGACACCGCCGCGTAGCAGCCCATGAAGCCGACCAGCGTGCGCTCGACCTCGTCGAGGCCGAGCCGGCGGGCGATGATCTGGTCGATGCCGGGCGCGACGAAGCCGGTGCAGCTGGCCACGACGAGATGGGTGACGCCGTCGAGGTCGACCTGCTCCTTGAGCCTCGCGATCGCATTCAGCGCCAGCTCCGGCGCTTCGGCGGCATAGGTCCGCATCCGCGTCGAGGTCGGCGGCATCGCGCCGTGATAGAAGCCGCCCGGCTCGTTGTGCGGCCGGCCGCCCGGCGCCGGCGGCAGCACCGACCATCGGTGCTCGATCCCCGATCGCTCGGCCATGCGCATGAACAATTTGCGCAGCCGCGGATCCTCGATCCGCCCCTCGGCCCAGTCGATGAACAGCCGGTGGACGTCATGTTCGGGAACCACGCCGGCCAGGGCGTTGATATAGGCGCGCTTGTCACTCACGCAGCGTCCTTTCGGGTCCAGCGCCCCCTTCCGTTCAAAACGGCTACGCCGATCCAAGGGTCCGTGGCAATACGCGACTTATCCATATTAGCGAAAGCGAAATGGCGAGCGGCCTGCACGCCGCCCGCCACTCCCTTAAGCCGGGGTTGCCGGATCAGTCGCTGGTGTCGTCGCGCATGTCGCGGGCGGCCTCGCGCATGCCCTCGGCGCCCTCGCGCATGCCCTCGGCGCCTTCGCGCAGGCCTTCGGCGGCCTCGAGCAGGTCCTCGTGGGTGACCGTCTCGCCGCGCGCCCGGGCGCGGGCGATCTGCCGCTCGCGATAGTCGCGATCCTGAAGCCGCCGCGCTTCCGCTTCCATGTTCCGGGCACCGCGCTCCATGCCGACGGCGCCGCGCTCCATGCCGGTGGCGTTGCGCGCCATCGCGAGCGCGACCGTGCGCGGCACCGCCTGCACGGCGCGCTGGGCCTCTGCCATGGCGCGGGCGATCTCGGCGCGGTCGACGGTGGCGAGCCGGACCCGGGCCCGGGCCATGGCTCGGGCGGCCTCGCGATGGGCCTCGCGCATCTCGGCGCGCGCCTCGCGGCTGAGGTGCGGCCCCGCCGCGCGCAGCGCGTCGGCGGTGATCCGCTCGACCTCGGCGGGGTCGATCGCGGCGGTGGCGGAAGCGACGATCTGCGGGATTTGCGGCAGCACCTCGGCCAGCGCCTCGTGCACCGCCGGCCCGATCTCGGAAAGGTCGCCATCGTCGATCGCGGCCGGCGCGGGTGGCGCATCGGGCGCCGTAGGCGCGCCCGGCGCGGCCGGTGCCGCAGGCGCGCCGGGCGCTTCCGGAGCGGCGGGCGAAGCCGGCGCCTGGGGCGCCTCCTCGGCGCGCGCGGCCTCGACCAGCTGCATCGCCGCGATCGGCGCGGCGATGGCGACGCAGAGCACCGCCGCGAAGGCAGTCCACGGCGAACCCGACGGCCGCTCGCGGATGCGCCGGTCGAGAATGGCTTTCACCCGGCGCGACAGCGCGCTGCCCGCCGGCGCGATGCTGTTGGCCGGGACCATGCCGCCATTGGCCTGCGCCCAGCTCAGCAGGGTGCGGGCGTAGCGGGCGGGCTCGACGCAGCGCGCGGCCTCGCGATCGGCGGCCTCCTCGGCCTGCTGCACGACCTCGCGCTCGAGCAGCCAGACCAGGGGGTTGAACCAGAACAGGGTCGCGGCGAGGCGGGTCAGCATCAGCACCGGCCAGTCGCGGCGCTCGACATGGGCGACCTCATGGGCGAGGATCGCGGCGGCTTCGTCGGGCTCGTCGAGCGTGTCGGGATCGATCAGGATCACCGGGTTGCGCCACCCCCAGCTCAGCGGCGAAGGCACCGCGTCCGACACCATCAGCCGCAGCGGCTTGGCCGCGCCCGCGCGCGCCCGTTCGAACGCGGCCAGCCATTCCGGGCATTCGACGGCGCGCCCCTGCCGCGTCCAGCGGCCCAGCATGACGAGCCCGGCGGCCAGCCGCCCGCCCGCCATCAGCAGCCCGCCCAGATAGGCGAGCAGGACGAGCGGCGTCGGATCGTCCCAGATCGTCGGCGGCGCCGCCGGCAGATCGGCCGCCGCCAGATAGGCCATCGCGACCTCGGGCGGAACGTAGGCGAGCGGCGCGGCCGGCTCGGGCGCCGCCCAGGCCTCGATCTGCAGCGCCGGCAGCGCCAGCGCGATGAACGGCAGCAGCAGCAGCATGGCGACGCCGAGCCTGAGCACCAGCGCCCGGTCCGCCGCCGCCCGCGAGCGAAGCACATAAGCGAGGGCCAGCGCCGCGCCGCTGATCAGCGCCGATTTCCACGCCATTTCGCCGAAGAAGGACACGTCCATCACTCACGCTCCTCTGCTTCGCGGATCGCCTTGAGCAAGGCGTCTGCTTCGTCGGGGGACAGGCTCTTGGTGAGGCCCAGAAGGGCGGTCGCGGCATTGGCCGCCGAGCCGTCGAAGAACGTCTTCACCATCTGCTTAAGCGCCGATTCGCGGACCTTGGCCGGCTGCCGGACGCTCGCATAGACATAGGTCTGATCGGCGACCCGATGCTTGATCACGCCCTTGGCCTCGAGCCGGGCGAGCAAGGTGCGCACCGCCGAATAGGAAGGCGGCTCCTTCATCGCCGCGCGGATTTCCGCCGCGGTCGCCTCGCCGGCGCTGCACAGCAATTCGAAGATTTCGCGTTCGCGTCTGGGAAGAGAATCGATCATGGCCCTCGCCTGCTACCCCTGTAGCATGTCACATTTGTAGCAGGACGCAAGCGCATTCTGTCGCGGAACTTCCTCGTTTCGCCTCGGAAAGCTGAAGCGGCGATGAACCGCGCGCGAAACGGGGCCGGCCGCCGGGAGGCGGCCGACCCGCTTTGGGCCGCGACGCTAGAGCCAGGAGTCGGTCAGGAGCTGGATCTTGTCGAGCCTGGGCCGGACGGGCTGGAGGTCCGGCTGGCCGTAGCCGCTATTGACCTTGAACAGCCGTGCCTGATGGGGCCCGCCCGGCGACTTCAGCATCCTCGGGTCATTATTGTCGAAGCCCCAGGCCGAGCCGTCGTCGCGCGCCCCGCTGCCTGCGTCGTTCCACAATTCCCCGGTCCAGCCGGTCGGCTCCACCAGGTCGCTGCGCAGGCAGCCGTAATAATAGACATGGGTGATCCGGCCGGGGTCGTCGGTCGATTCGTAGACGTCGCCGACCGCGACATATCCGGCCGGCGCGTTCGCGCGGTAGAGCCCGTAGCTGGAGGACTTGCCCCAATGCCGGCTGAAGCCGGTCGCCGACACGATCGCCGGATTGTTCTTATCGGAGTCCGGCGCGTTGGTGAAGATCAGCGCGCCAAATCCACCCGGGAAGTTGCCGTCCTCCGGCAGCCCGTATTGGCCGATGTAGTACCAGTTGGGAACCTGGCGCGGCCGGCCAAGGGTGAGATCGCGGTCGGCCCCGCTGCCCCTGTCATTGGTATAATGGTCGAGGGGCACCATCATCGCCAGCAATGTGGCGTTGGCGATGACCTGCTGCTCGCGCAGCCGCCGATCGATCTCGGCCTGCAGCGCCGCCTTGCGGTCGGCGCCGGCGAGGTCGTCGAGCGGCGCCAGCTTGTAGTCGATCACAGCCGGATTGGCGTAGAGGCTGGAAATCCAGCCCTTGCGCTCCAGCCCGGCCTGGCCGCCGCGCGTCCGCCCCTCGGTGACGCTCATCTTCTTGTGCAGCTTGCGGATCGTCTGATCGCTCGTCGAGCCTCCCGCGCCGCCTTCGGCGCTCTCGCCCGATTCGGGGTCGGTGATCTTGACGCTCATCTTCATCGCGGTCTTTAGGGTGGTCTCGTTAACCTCGTCGCGGATGTCGACGCGGGCGCTGAATACCTTGACCCCGCCGAAGGTCGCCTCGGTCATGTAGTGCGTGCCATATTTATCGACGAGCTGGGCCGCGCTCAGCGTCTCGAAATCCTCGACCGCCTCGTCGGAGAGGTAACGCGCCGCGTTCCCCTTCATAACGACATGGTAGATCTGCTCGCGCTCGTAATGCGCCACATACTTCTCGTACGTCTCCTCGAAATGGCTCTCGCTGAACGTCTCGGAAAATTCGGCGCCGAAGCCGGCGATCGAGAAGCCCGTCGTCACCTCCCTGGTCAGGTTGCGCTGGAACGAGGACTTGGTCTCGCCCGCGACCGTCTTGCTGATATTGTCGCTGGCCCATTTGAGCTCGAGGAACTTCGGCACGTCGAGCTCCGCCTGGCGGTCGGAATTCTCGCCCCAGTGAACCGTCTGCCTGGCGGTACCCCGTCCGGTCAGGTCGAACAGGCTCCCGCGCAGCGCGCGTTGCGAGAAGATCGGCTTGGTCACGTCGACCCCGCCGAATCCGCTCTCCAGGTTGAACGGCAAGCGAAACTCGCCCTCGGTCGCGACCGCAGTCACCTTGTCAGGAATCTTCAGGTCGGTCATCAGATCTGCTCCCATTCTTGATGGTCCGCCGACTACAGTCATATTACCGCACGATGATCGCCGGTTTCTTCAGCGCGCAGTTGCCCGTCCCGCAAATTGCGGTTTAAAATGCAGAAATCGCACTAAATCCTTAAAACGACTCGATAATTTCTAGAGTCATCGTTCTGCCAACCGCAGAAAGAGTCAAGCCGCTAATATTTGGATGATGAGTCCAGATCGAGAAGCGGTTCGTTCTCGCAAAGTCGTCAGGGAGCGGGTCAGGCGGGGGGATATTTCTCGCGCATGTAAGCGAGCGATTCGACGCACAGCTCTTCGAGCACGGCTTCGTCCACGTCGCTCAGCCACTTGATGTAGAGGCACGACTTCCCCGTCTTGTACTTGCCGAGCCGGCCCATCAGCGCCTGGTGGCGCGGAAAGCCGACGGCCAGATAGAGGACCAGCTCCTTCGCCCGCGGCGAAAAGCCGATCCGGGCCATGTCGCCTTCATGGCCGCTGTCATATTTGTAATGATAGGTGCCGAAGCCGACGATGCTCGGGCCCCACATCGCCGCCGGCTCGCCGGACAGCCGCTCCATCATCGCCCGGACCTTGTGGGCGTCCGAGCGCCGCTGCGGATCGGCGACCGAGTCGAGGAACGCATCGACCGCCGCCCCGGTCGGCTTCGTCTTCAATTCGGCCATAAGCCCTCCGCTACCGTCTCTGGTAGGTCCAGGTCATCGCGTTCGAGCCATCGATGGCCGAGACCGTCGCGACCAGAATGTCGCCGTCCCGCGAATAGCGGATTCGCTGCGGAAAATCATGGTCCGGATTTTCGAAGGTCGCGCTGCTGCCGTCGCGCGCGGTCAGCCGGAAGGGCACGGGCGCGCGGCCCCCGGGCTGGGGGAGATAGACCGGCACCCCGTCCGCGCCGGCCTGGAGCCGGATGAACTCGAACTCGCGCGCCGTGTCGCCCTGCCCCGAGCGGCTATAGCCGATCATCATCCCGGCGCGCGGCTCGGACCAGACCTCTTCGGTCCAGCGCTCGCCCTCTTGGGTCTCCCAGCGCCCGCTCATCCAGCCGAGATCGGCGACTCCGCTTTGGGCCGCCAGCAATGCGGCGAGGGCGAGGAGCGCTGAGCCCATCAGCGCGCCGGCCGCCGGAAGCGGTAGACGAAGCGGTCGGTGCGGCCTCGGATCGAGGGATCGAAGACGTTCTTGCTGCGGTCGTCCTCGGGATTCCTGAGCATCTCGGACGAGCCGGCGAACTCGAAGCCCGCCCGCTCGAAATCGGCGCGGACCGTGGCCGGATCGATACGGTGAGTCGCCTCGACCTCGGCGCGGGTTTCGCGGCCGGGCGCGGCGATATGGTCGATCACCGCCACCGTGCCGCCCGGCTTCACCGCCTGGAACAGGGCGGCCGTCACCGTGTTCGGATCGATCCGCGGCAGGCCGAACTGCGCGCTTTCCCAATAAGCGTCGTGATAGACGAGGTGGAGCAGCACGAAATCATAGGCGTTGGGCGCGAATGAGAGCGCCGTGGTCGGGGTGAAATAGAAGCTCGTATTGGGGGAGCGTTCGCGGATGCCGGCGAGCGCGGTCCTGACCCGCTCGTTGCGGCCGAAGCCGGGCGCGTTCCAGCCGGTGACCGAGCCCTCCGGCCCGACCGCGCGGGCCATGATCTCGGCATAATAGCCGGTGCCGGTGAAGTAATCGAGCACCCGGTCGCCGCGTTCGAGGCCGAGCCAGGCCAGCACTTCGACCGGCTTCCTGACCGCGTCGAGCGCGACCGCCTCGGCGGGCCGGCCGGGCGCCGACACGGCGGCGGCGACGTCGGCCGGCGCGGCGAGCACGGGCGTCGGGAAAGCGAGGGCGGCGGCGAGGAGCAGGGCGCGCTTCAGCATCGAGAATCCCCTTTCATTGAGCGGGCGGAACATATCAGCCGCGCCGCCGCCGCCCAACCCGATTCGACGGAGGGCGCGGCGGCTTCGACCGGCGCTAGGCCGCCGCCCGCCGCTCCGCCGCTTGCGCCGCCATCAGCCGCATCGCCTCGTGCGCGCTGAGCGCCGCGCCCTCCTGCCAGAAGACGACGTAGGAAAGGTGCTCGCCGGCGAAGAAGATCGGGCCTTCGGGCCGCATCAGCTCGGCATAGCGGGCGCCGCGCGGATTGGCGGCCCAGTCCTGATGGACCGGCCCGACACCTTCCGACCAGGGCGTCAGGCCCCAGGCGACGGTCAGCTCGCGGGCGAGCAGCCGCGCCTTGCCCGGATGCATCCGCTCGACCACCTCGCGGCAGACGCGATAGCGCTCGGCGTGGCTCATCGCGGTGAACTCCTGCGGGTGGTTCTGCCCGGTCCAGCCCGCGACATAAGCGGCGACCAGCACGCCCTTGTCCGAATGCCACTGGCCGGACGGATAGAGCAGATTCTCGTTGGCCTGGTCCGTCCAGCCGAGGCCGCCGTAAATCCCCTCCTCCTCCCAGAAACGCGGGCTCTGGAAGGCGACCTTGACGCTCGGCAGATAGGGCACGTCGCGGATCGCCGCCTGCTTGGCCGGCGAGAAGTCGCCCGGGATGCGCTGCAGCAGGTTGAGCGGCAGCGTGCACAGGCAATAATCGGCGTCGAGCGCCTGGCGGCCGGGCCCGTGCTCGATCCGCACCCCGTCGCCGCGCCGCCGGATCGCGGTCACCGGCCGGTTCAGCCGCACCGCCGGCCGCACTTCCTCGTAAAGCGCGTGCGCGATCCGGTCCATGCCGCCGACCGGCTGGAACATCGGCGCCTGCTGGTCGAAGAATTCCTCGAAGACGAGCGGCAGCCCGGCGCCGGGATTGCGCATCAGATCGGCGAGGGCGACCGCTTCGGCGGGGCGCCCGCTTTGCCCGTAGCCGCCCGGCGGCTCGGCATAGCCGGACATGCCGGCGGGCGTGTAGTCGCCGCTCTGGCTGAGCTCGCCGTAGAATGTGAGGAAGCCGCGCAGCGCCGCCTTGTCGAGGCCGCTCAGCTCCTGGTCGAGGGCGTTGCGGTCGATCGCCTTGACGAGCAGCTCCGAAAAGCGGCCGCGCACGCCGTTCCTGATCTGGCGGTCGCTGTAGACGCGGCCGCCGAAGTCCCATTTCGCGGCTCGGTTGGAATTGACCATCACCTCCAGCGGCACGCCGAGCCGCTTCGCATAGCCGAGGATATTGTGGTGGACGTGCGGGATCCGCGCCGCGCCGGCGTTGAAATAGAGGCCGTCGTCGAAGCGGCAGACCTGGTCCTCGCGCCCGGTCTGGACGATGCGGTCGCCGCCGCGCACCGTCCACACCCGCCCGCCGATCCGCTCGCGGGCCTCGAGCACGATCACGTCCCAGCCGGCGCGCCCCAGCTCATAGGCCGCGACGAGGCCGGCAATCCCGGCGCCGAGGATGACGACCTTGCGCCCGCCCCCGCTCGCGCGCGGCAGCTCGAACGGTTCCGCCGCGGCGGGCGCGTTCAAAAGCCCCATCGCCTCCATGCCGAGATAGACGGCCGAATAGCCGCCGACCGCCCCGAGCCGCTCGAGGAACCCCCTGCGCGTCAGGCTCATCTTTGCGCCATCGCCGGCGTCGCCGCCGTCACTTCGATCTCGACCAGCCAGCCCGGATCGACCAGCCCCGCCACCTGCATCGTCGAGCGCGCCGGCCGCATCGGCTGCGCCTCGGTGCCGAAAAATTCGCGATAGGCGGTCATCATGCCGGCGAAGTCCATCCGCGCCCGGCCCGGCGGCGCGACCAGGAAGACGCGCATCATCACCACGTCGCCGAGGTCGAGCCCATGCGCGCCGAGCTGGCGCTCGATCTTGCGCAGCACCGAGCGCGTCTGGGCCGCGGTGTCGCCGTAGCGCTGCATCGAGCCGGCGGGCGCGTCGGCGTCGGCCGGATCGGGCACGGTGCCGCTGACATAGACCAGCCGGCTCGATTGCGGCAGCTCGACCGAGGCGGAAATGGGCGAATCCGGCGCGCCCACCCGCCGCATTTCCTGGGCCTGGGCCGGCGGCGCGGCGAGCAACAACGCGGCAAGCAGGCTGAAACGGCGCATGGACGGCCCTCCCCCTCGTCCGGCCAGCCTATCGGCCTTTTGCCGGCCCGTCACCTCATCCCGGCGCGCCTTTCGGCAAAGGGGGAAGCGGCTTCGACGAAGCGCGCCGGGGCAGGGTCAGGATCCGCAATTCGACGTGCTGGTGAGGGCCTCGAACAACTGCACGCGCAGCGTGTCTGCCCAGAAATTCCGATAGGTTATGAAGGCATTGGGCATGACTCGCAGCTTGGGGCTGCCGGAGCCGCACACATAGCTGCCGAGCGAGTTGAAGGTGGTCGCATCGCCGAGCACGAGGAACGCGTTGGGATTTCCCCGGTCCCTGGCGACGTGGCAGGTGCGGCAGGTGCGGCCGTAGACGCTGTGATAGCCATTGGGCTGCGACGCCCATCCGGACGGCGGCGCCGGCACGCCGGGCAGTGCGCCGGGGCCGAAATTGCCCAGATACCAATTGTTGATGAGCGCAGCGATCGGCGTCCCAGGATGGGCGGTGCGCACCATGTCGTTGAGCCGGGCGAACGCCGTGGCATCAAGCCCGAGGGTCGGCGGATTGGGCTGGCCATGGTCCCACGTCTGGCCATTGAGGTAGCGGAACGAGGGAAGGTCGAACTCCCGGAACCGGGCATATTCGACCTCGTTGGCGACGAACCTTCCGCCATGGCAAGTCATGCACAGATGCGGCACCGGCTTCGGCCCGAACCCGTCCAGATCGGCGAACTGGACCCGGGTGGCGGCACCGACGCCGCCGTTGAACACATAGAATCGCACGTTGGTATTGTTGGCGGCGTTCGGGTCGAATTCCATCGCCACGGTCGCGCCGCGCCGCACCGGGTCCTGGGTCGCCGCGGCGTTCGCATTTTGCCCATTCTGGTCGGGCAGGCCGTAATTGGTGACATAGCAGGCGAGCTTGCCTCCGCCCGGCTGGAGGCAGTGCATGTCCCGACCGAAACCGAGGTCGTTATGATTCATATAGGCGGCGCGGGTGTAGGTCGAATTGCCGCCGCCCTGCCCATTGGCGTCGAAGCCGTTTGCCGACCACCAGCCGGCGAGGGTGGTCCGGGTGCTGCCGGGGTCGATCTGGCCGTAATAGGCGGCGCCCTGCGCCGGATTGGGATTGAACGTTCCGTACGGGCCGGTCAGGAAGCGGGGGCGGCCGGTGGCGTCGACGCCGTAAAAAGGCAGCACGCCCTGCGCCGGCGACAATAGTTCCGGCGCGCCGCATTCGACATAGGGATCGGGCGGGAACAAGGCGGCGCCGGTCATTTGCGGCCGTGGCGGGGCGAGCACGATGATGTCGTCCAGCAGGACCTGGACAACGCCGTTGAACGTGCCTCTGAGCTCGACCCTGAGCGTGTTGCCCGGGCCGTAAGGTAGCGCGAAGACGGCGTGATACTGGTTCGAGTTGAGCAGCACCTCCTTCACTTGCGACGACGTGCCGCCGAAGCTGGCATAGGCGCGCAGGGTGAGGTTGCTCCAGGCGCTGAAGGCGGGATCGAGTTCGAACCGAACGCAGGTCGCGTTCGGCCGGTTAAGCTCGATGTCCATGTTGATCGTCGAGAAATGGCGGGTTTCGCCGACATAGAAGGCGCCCTCGGCGGTTCGCACCAGCCGTGCGTCGCCTTCGTCGATCCAGCGCCCCTGCTCCTCGTCATAGGACCACATCTTCATGGTCGGCGGCGCGGTTGCGAGCTGGCCCTCCGCCACCGGCATGCGCACCTCCGCGGTGACGCCCGGCCGAAGGTTGAGCGCGCGCCCGGCCGAGTCGGTGAACCGCACATCGACGGCGCCGAAGCTCAACAAGGCGGTCGTGCCGCCGCCCCGCGGAACGGCGCTATAATCGCCGGGCAGCGCCCGCCGCGCCGGGTTCAGCGTCGCGACCGTGCCGCGAACCGGCCCGTCCGCGCGGAAGCCGCGGGCGTCGGCCAGCGCACCGGCCGGCAGCACGATTTCGGCGCCGCGGGGCATGCAGCGCGGCTCGGTCGCACGCACCAGCGCCAGCAGCCGCTCGATGCCCGACGGGTCGACTCCGAACCGCCCCGCCGCCTCGAGCAGCCTGCGCGCGGCGCGCCGCAGCAGCGGGCGCCTGTTCTGGAAGGCCCGGTTGCCGCACATGCTGCCGCTCGCCCGGTCGAGCAGGCGGATTTGGGCGCCCGCCGCGGTGATCCCCGCCTGGACCGGCGTCATCTGGTAGGTGTCGCCGCGCGCGTTCCGGTCGAGGATCCGCGAGCTCAGCGCATAATCGGGATGGCGGATGTTGAGCACGTAACGGCTGTCGTCCCGCCGCTCGCTCTCGATCGTGAACCAGCCGTTGGCGTCGGTCCGTCCGCTGGCCGATCCGAAGGTCACCGCCGCGCCGGGCACCGGCGCCCCGGTCGCCTCGTCGATCGCGCGGCCCGAGGCGCTGACCCGGTCGCTTCTCCCGCCTTCGATATCGATCCGCCGGAAGGCGAAGCCGCCGCGGCCGTCGCGCGCCATCAGATAGACGCTGCGCAGACCCTCGTCGGCGGCGAGCTGCCAGCGCGCGCCCGCCACCGCGGGGTCGACCACCTGGCCGCTGCCGTCGAGCGCCCGCCACATATACTGGATCGTGTCGCCGTCGCGGTCGACGACGTCGCTGCGCAGGTCGACCGTCGCGCCCGGGACCGCGCGCAGCAGGTTCCGCGGACCGGCGAAGGCGGCCGCGGTGCGCACCACCGGCGCATGGTTCGGCAAGGTGAGGTCGCGCCGCGCGAGGCCCTGGCCGAGGCTGGCAAGGTCCGTGATCCTCGCGTTCTCGCATTCGGCGGTCACGGCGTACCGTCCCGGAGTCAGCCCGAACAGCGCATATTCGCCCTGGACGTTGGCGCGCGCGCCGGCCGACGGTGTCCCGCCGGTAACGGCCGGTGCGGCGCTGACCCGGGTCGACACGTCGAGGCCGAAGAAGGAATCGGCAACCCAGCAGGGGCGGCCGTCGGCGGTCAGCACCTGGCCATGGATGAAGGATCGGGAGGCGACCGGGACCGGCCCGAGCAGAACCGTGTCGCCCAACGCCGAGACCCGCGGTCCGCAAGCCTGGGTCGGGCCGATTTCATAGCAGAATCTGTACTGGCCGGGCGCCGCCGCGAGCAACTCGAAACGCCCGTCGAGCTGGGTCAGAGCCTCGGCCGCGCGATTCCCGCCTTGGTCGACGAGAAAAACCTTCGCGTCGGGCAGCTCGATCTCGGCGGCGACCCGCGATCGTTCCCCGGCGGCGGCGCCGACAACCAGCGTGCCGATCACCTGCGTCGGGCCGCCCGTCGGGCGAACATTGCCGTCGAACGAAGCGGGACGGCAGGCGAAGATGGTCAGGACCGCGGCGACGGTCAGGGCGAGACCGCCCCAGCGGCCCGGGAATTTCAGTTCCGATCCGGTGACGGCCATATCGCTCCCCTTTCGGCGGACAAATACGCGCGCGAACAGTCCCGGACACAATAGCCGGAATAGGATCGACGAAGTCTCGAAGAACTGCGGCGCTTGTTTACCAGATTCGTGCCGTTCCCGCAATGAACCGCCAGCCAAACTGCATCCAATTTGGCTCGCATTCCCTTGCTGTCTGTCCGCCGGGTAAAGACGGAAACAGGCAGAACGCTTTCCGCGATGCCGCCCGGAACAGCGACCTGTCGCTGGGGATTTTGAGCCAAGTCGTCATGTTCTTGCCCTACTCGGCAGGCTCGAAGGCATGGGCCCCGGCACCCGTTTCCTCTCCCTTCCATTTCGGAGGGATGCTCCTCCATTTCAGATCAACTTGGCCTTCGTCCGACCGGCGCCGCACCTAATCTGCGTTGCGCGACTCGATGTCGCTGCAGGAGACGAAAGATGAAAGCTCCCGTCAAGACAAAGACAGTCAAGGCCGTCCGGGCCAGCAAGCTCCCCGATCCCGGCATTCAATTCTACATGGTGGCCGTCCGCGAGACGATCGCCCGCGGCGACGTCGCGAAGATCAAGACGCTGCTCGCCAATGTGGAAGCGGTTCAGAAGGCCGGCGGCCTCGAGCCGATGATCGCCGATCTGCGGAACGCGCTCGACCGCGCGAAATAGCAGGTGAACGACCTTCCCGTCCGCTACGCGGGGGTCGAGGATAGCGCCAACCGGGTCCCGGTCAGCATTGTCTGGGAGATCACGCTCGCCTGCGATCTCGCCTGCCAGCATTGCGGATCGCGCGCCGGCCGGCGCCGCCGCGACGAGCTCAGCACCGCCGAAGCGCTCGACCTCGTCGGGCAGATGGCGGAGCTGGGCACGCGCGAGGTCGGCCTGATCGGCGGCGAGGCCTATCTCAGGAAGGACTGGCTCGAGATCGTCGCCGCGGTCCGCGCGGCCGGCATGGAATGCGGCCTGCAGAGCGGCGGCCGCAACCTCAGCGAGGAGCGCATCGCCAAGGCCGCGGCGGCCGGGCTGCAGGGCGTCGGCCTGTCGATCGACGGCCTCCGCGAGGTCCATGACGAGGTGCGGGGCGTGGCCGGCTCCTACGAGCTCGCTCTGGCCGCCCTGCGCCGGGTCACCGCTTATGGCATGGTCGCCTCGGTCAACACCCAGATCAACACCGGCTCGATGCCGCAGCTTCGCGAGCTGATGGACGTCATCATCGATGCCGGCGCGACCAACTGGCAGCTCGCGATCACGGTCGCGATGGGCAACGCCGCCGATCATCCCGAGCTGCTGCTCCAGCCCTGGCAGCTGCTCGAGCTGATGCCGTTGCTCGCCGAGCTCTCGCTTGAGGCCCGGGAGCGCGGCCTGTTCATCCACCCGGCCAACAATATCGGCTATTTCGGCCCCTATGAATCGACCCTGCGCAACGTCATCGAGGACGAGATCCACTGGCACGGCTGCACCGCCGGCGATACCGTCATCGGGATCGAGGCGGACGGCACGATCAAGTCCTGCCCCGGTTTGCCCAGCCCTTATGCCGGCGGCAACATCCGCGACCGGCGCCTCAAGGACATCTGGGAGAATAGCGAGCCGATGGCCTTCACCCGCCGGCGCACGGTCGACGACCTCTGGGGCTTCTGCCGGACCTGCTATTATGCCGACGTCTGCATGGCCGGCTGCACCTGGACCGCCCACGCTCTGTTCGGCCGGCCGGGCAACAATCCGATGTGCCACTATCGCGCGCTGGAGATGGACAAGAAGGGGCTGCGCGAGCGGCTGGTCAAGGTCAAGGACGCGCACGGGCTGCCCTTCGACCATGGCGAGTTCGAGCTCGTCGTCGAGCCGGCCTTCCCCGCGCCGGAGCCGGGCCGGATCCCCGACCGAATCATGATCCATGGCTGAGCAGGGCCGGATCGCGCCGCAGCTGCGGCTGTGCCGGGGCTGCCGGCAGTTCGTCCGCTACGACCATGTCGATTGCCCGTTCTGCGGCGGCGACCTCGACTCGCTCGAAGCCGATTACGAGGCGCGGCGCGCCGAGCTTCACCGCGCCGCGGACGCGCTGCGCGACGCGCTGGCCGAACGGGGGATAGAGGTCTAGCCGGCGCCGAACACGAACTTCACATGGTCGCGGAACAGGCGGAGGTGGCGGCCCATCAGGCCGCGGTCGTTGAGCGCCTTCGAAAGGATGATCGCGCCCTCGACGATCACCGTGACATTGTCGGCGAGCGCGGTGAGTTCGACCGCAACGCTCGGCGGATGGCGGGCGGCGATCTCCCCGAGCCAGTTGGCGAAGCGCAGCCTGAGCGCGATCACGCTCTCCGCGTTCATCTCCCGGACCGCGCGGTCGAACATCTGCTCCTGATAGGTGATTGTCGCGACCAGGCAGCCGGGATGGAGCTCGGGCATCTCGTCCATCAATTCGGCGTAGAGGTTGAGGAAGATCAGGAAGCTCTGCAGCGGGTCGTCGGCGAGCGCCCGCGCCCTTCTCTCGAGCGTGTCGAGGATCTCGTTGTCCTCGGCCAGGAAGCGCTCGAGCAATTGCCGGGCGAGGTCGTTCTTGTCCTTGAAATGGTAGAAGAAGCCGCTCTTGGTGATCCCCGCCGCCTCGACCAGCTCGTCGATCGAGGTCGCCGCGAAGCCCTTGTGGACGATCGAATCATAAGCGACGTCGAGGATGCGGCCGCGCGTCCGCTCGCCCTTGGTCGGCGCCGCGCCGCCCCTTAACTGTACCGCGGGTGCGGTTTTTTCGATGATCTTCTCGACCATAGTCGCTCCCCCGCCTCGATCGCCGCGCCAAGCTACCACGAACGCTCGCCTTTCTCCACGGCGTGAAAAGCGACCGCAAAGCTGCTAGAGCGGGACACGCCCCAGCGGCTAATTCGCGCTCCTGTTCAACAGCCAGGTTCAGGAAGTCACGTCATGCTCGGCCTCTATCATTATATCGCGCTCGGTCTGTTCGCCGCCTTCGTCGCAGTGGACCTGTTCGCCCGCGCCCATCCCTTTCCCGCCGTCCGCCACTGGCGGCTGAAGGGCATCGGCTTCACCCTGCTCTATTTCGCGGCGGCGACCTACGCACCCTTGATGTGGGACGGCTGGCTCGGCCAGTACCAGCTGGTCGACGGCAGCGCGCTGCCGCTATGGGCGCAGATATTGGGCGGCTTCTTCGCGCTCGAATTCGGCATCTATGCCTGGCACCGGACGATGCACAATGTCGATTTCCTGTGGCGCTGGTTCCACCAGATGCACCACAGCGCCGAGCGGGTCGACATCTGGGGCGCCTTCTATTTCCATCCGTTCGACATGCTCGGCTGGGCCTTCATCGGCAGCCTCGCTCTGGTGCTCGGCTTCGGCATCACCGCCGAGGCGGCGATCGTGATCAACGTCGTCGCGACCTTCATGGGCATGTTCCAGCACGCCAATGTCAGGACGCCGCGCTGGCTCGGCTATCTGATCCAGCGCCCGGAAAGCCATTCGCACCATCACGAGCGCGGCGTCCACGCCCGCAATTATGGCGACCTGCCCTTGTTCGACATGCTCTTCGGCACCTTCCACAACCCGCCGGATTTCGCCAGGGAATGCGGCTTCTACGATGGCGGCTCGGGGCGAGTGGGGGCGATGCTGATCGGGCGCAAGATCGCGTGAGGGGATGCCGCCGTCAGACGTCCGAATCCATCCGCTGCTGAGCCGAGGCGGGGTTGTCGATGAAGCCCTGGACGTGCGCCACCTCGTGCGGGGCCAGCCCCAATGCCGCCCGGTTGTCGACCTGGAGCCGCCAGCAGGCGATCTCGGCCTCGTCGCCGGTGAACTTCTTGCCTTCGCGCTCAAGCAGGACGTGGTTGGCGTCGTGGACGATGTTGGAGGCCGCATAGGCCGTGCTGATTCGGTGGGTCCCGTCGATCCGGAACTCGTCGATGTCGTAGAAGAAGCTTGCGTTCGAGACATTGGCGAAGGACCGGTTCGGCGACGCGGCGAAGACCACCGCGTGCAACGCCGCCAGCGCGGCTTTGCCGCGCGCGTCGAGCTTTGGGAAGGCATCCGCCAGGGTCTGGGCGACGTCGCGAATGAAGCACCATTCGCCCGAGCCCGGCGGCGCGGCGTCGTGATCGATCACGAACAGGATGTTGCGCCCGCCGACATCGAGATAGGTGCCGCAGGTCTTCTTGAGCCTGATCCTCTTCTTGGGCGACATGAAGCTGCGATTCTCGACCTTGCCGGGAAAAGGCGGCTTGCCCGGACTGGGCGTCATCGTCGTATGATGGTGGTAGATCCGGTTGCGGATCCTGATCGGCGCCGTCATGCGTTTCTCCTTTCCGCCGGCGCGCCGGGCGCAGCCTTTGGCGTGGATCAAATCCCGAAGAAGTCGTTCACCGTCAGCGCCAGCCCGGCGGTGACGGTCGCGAACTGGACCGCCTTGATGGCGCCGTTGCCGTCGCTGTCGAAGAAGAGCGCCCCGGTGGCGCGGTTGTAGATGATCCGGTCGTCTCCGTCATGGGCGGCGCTGCCGGTCAGGAAGAGCGCATTCGGATTGAGCGCGCCGGTGCCGAGGCCGAACACGGCGTGGCCGAGCGCGACCTTGTCGGTGCCCGGGACGAAGTCGGCGATCCGGTCGATATTGCCGCCGCCGAGAGCCGACGTGAAGGCGAAGCTGTCGGCGCCGCCGAAGCCGGTCAGGACGTCGGCGCCGCCCTTGCCGTCAAGCCGGTTGGCGCCGGCATTGCCGGCAATCGCGTCGCCGAACCCCGATCCGGCGACATTCTCGATCGAAATCAGGGTGTCGAATCCGCCGCCGCGCGTATTCTGGTCCTCGAGCCGGGCGAGGTCGATCTCGACGCGCGAGGCCGCCGCCGCATAGCTGACCGTATCGCTGCCCGCGCCGCCGTCGATCGTGTCGTGCCCCGCGCCGCCGTCGAGCAGATCGTCGCCGGCCCCGCCCCAGACGCTGTCATGGCCGATGCCGCCCCAAAGCACGTCATCGCCTCCGCCGCCCGACAGCAGGTCGGCTCCGTCGTTGCCGATCAGCAAATTGGCGTCGATATTTCCGATCAGCCTGTCGGCCGCGCTGGACCCGACGACGTTTTCGATCGAGACGAGCGTGTCGCTTCCGGCGGCGAGCGTATTCTGGCGGCCGACGATCGACAAATCGATTTCGACTCGCGCCGGGGCCAGGGAATAGAGGACGGTGTCGGTCCCCTCGCCGCCCAGGATCGTATCGTCGCCCGCTCCCCCGTCGAACTGGTCGTTGCCCGCGCCGCCGTCGAGCGTGTCATGGCCGTTGCGGCCGATCAGCGTATCGGAGCCGTCCCCACCGATCAGCCAGTTCGTTTCCGCGTTGCCCGACAGCCGGTCGCCGAAGGCGGATCCCGTCAGGCCCTCGATCGAGACCAGGGTGTCGGCTCCCTGGCCGGTATTCTGGGGACCCGGGATCGACAGATCGACGGTGACGCTCGACGCGGCGTCGTCATAGGACGCCCTGTCCTCGCCGGCGCCGCCGTCGATAAGATCGTCGCCGGCGCCGCCGCGAGCGAGGTCGAAGCCGGCCTCGCCGTATAACCGGTCGCTTCCCGCGCCGCCGCTCAGGCTGTCATTCTCGGTGAAGCCCCACATCTGATCATCGCCGGCGCCGCCCTCGAGCAGGTCGCTGCCGGCGTCGCCGAAGAGCTGATCGTTGTGATCGCCGCCGAACACCCGGTCGTCGCCACCGGAGCCGAACAGTCGATCGTCGCCATGATCGCCGAAGACGCTGTCGTTCCCGGCATCGCCGTGGATGAGGTCCGCATCGTTTCCGCCGTTCAACCGGTCGTTCTCGCTGCCGCCATAGATGGTGTCGCGGCCGTCCCCGCCGAGGATAATGTCCGCGCCGGCGTCGCCACCCAACTTGTCGGCGCCCGCTCCTCCGAACATCCGGTCGATGCCGGCGCCGCCCGACGCGATGTCGTCGCCGTCATGGGTATAAATCCAATCGTTGCCCGCGGTCCCGACCAGGCGGTCGCCGGCTGCGCCGCCCACGACGAGGCCCGGACCGACGACCCCGGTGAGCAGATATCGCACATAGGCGGCGGTCCATATCATGCCGTCGTCGAAGGCGATCTCCTCCACCTGGTCCCCGGCATCGCCTTCCAGCGAGTTGACGATCGTGATCGAGTCGGTCGAGCCGGCGAAGCGCAGAGTCACGTCGCGGCCGCTGCGCGTCAGAGTCACCGCCGAGGGCAGATAGAAGTGGACGAGCAGCTGGTCCGCGTCGAAGGACCCGTTGTCCTCGATTTGGTCGACGCCGTCGCCCGCGTTGAACACATAGCTGTCCGAGCCGTCATTGCCGTGCAGGGTGTCGTTGCCTCGGCCGCCCGTCAGGCGATCGACCTGCCCTCCGCCATCGATCCGGTCGTCGTAGCGCGTGCCGGTCAGGATGAACTGCTCGAAGTCGTTGAAGTCCGCCTTGCCGAGCCCGTCGGGGCCGTCGAGGACGGACCAGCCCGAATGCAGCCGGAGGAAGCTGATCCCCTTCTGGTCGCTCCCGGCCGCTTTGGCGTAGGCGCTGAAATCGCCGACGAAAATGTCATAGCCGTCGTTGGCGTCGATATTGTTGCGCACGGCGTCGGTCAGAAGCGTCGCGCCGATCCGGATCGTATCGTTGCCCGATCCGGTGACGACCCAATCGACCTTCTCGACCCCGCTGAGGTGCGCCGACCCATAGATGAGCTGCTGATCGGCGCGGTCGAGGTTCAGGACCACGGACGAGGTCGCGGCGGCAAGTTGCAGGTTGACGGTGTCGATCCCTTCGCCGGCGGCGAACCTGGAGACGCGCAGATCGAAATCGGCACGGTCGTCGTAGCGCGTACCGGTCAGGATGAACTGCTCGAAGTCGTTGAAGTCCGCCTTGCCGAGCCCGTCGGGGCCGTCGAGGACGGACCAGCCCGAAT
>Ga0190265_10000338_pt1 | contig 36392 bp, 35 predicted proteins | sample Popmic124T_FD_133135 | JGI IMG/M metagenome (GOLD analysis project Ga0190265, IMG submission 133135) | Populus adjacent soil microbial communities from riparian zone of Indian Creek, Utah, USA - 124 T | ecosystem: Environmental > Terrestrial > Soil > Riparian zone | place: USA: Utah | collected... | reverse complement strand
GAGTGCGGCGTTACCGTGAACCTTCATCCGGGTCCTCCTTGCTTGGGCGTCAGAACCGCAAGCGTCTTGGAGGGCCCGGATGGCCTCTCAGCCGTTCACAAGGTGTGTAGGCGGGTCAACTAGCCGCCGAGAGAGACGACATCTACGACCCGGAAGCGGTAGACGGAGAAGGGGCCGAGGTTGCCCGCGCCGTCGCGGGCTCTCACGCGGACGGCATGAGCGCCGACTGCGAAACGGTGGACGAACCGAGCCGGACAGGTCCGCAGGGGCCGGCCATCAATTCGGCAGAGGAACGTGACGCCGGGTCGCTCTGGCCCGAATCGGAAAACAGCCCTCACCCGGCGCGCGCGGGTCCGGACCACCTTGGGAGGCCGCCTGATGAAGAACACCGCAAGCGATCTCGCGATGGATGGGGCACTCACGCTTGCGGGCGGATTGGTGGCCGCCGAGTCCGGCAGCGCCTCCTGCAAGGGAGCCGTCGTGCTTTTTCCTCCCACGATTTTCAACACGGGGGGCACGGCCGCGAGCGCGTCCACCGCGTCGACCAGTCCCGCGCCTACCTCGTTCGGGCCGAAGCCGCCAACTGGCTGGGCGCCGGCGGCAAGAGTCGCCCGAACCTGCTGTGGTGAGAGCGTCGGATTGCGATCGCGGATCAGGGCTGCCACCGCCGCCGCATGCGGTGCAGCGGCAGAGGTTCCACAGAACCTCCAGACGACTTCCCCTGGCGCTTTTTCGACCGGGAACCCGAAGAAGGTGTTGGCGCCGCAGTCCGTCGCCACCAGATCGGGCTTGGGAAGGATCTCGGGAGCGTCCAGCGGCGAGGCCGGGCTGGTTCCCGTCACTGGTCCGAAGTAGTGGGTGACTGGGCCGCGCGAGGAGTAGGGCTCAGGCTCCGTGCCGTCGAAGAAGGGCACGGCGCCGACCGCGACCGCGCCGGCGGCTCCCGCATGGCCGAAGATCGTCGGACCGACGACGTCCCCTCCAGATGACTCCGGATACTCGGTGGCCGTCACCCCGCCGCCGTTCTGCACGAGCGCGACCTTCAGCCTTGGGTTCGTCGTGTCGCCTCCGTTTGCGTCGCAGGTGGTGGTGTCGCAGCGATTGATCGCCAACTGCACGGTCAGGGGCACGGACCCTTCATTGGTCCAACTCAGAACCTCGACCGGCCGCTGGGTTGCAAATGACCCCCGGGGCGGAGCGACGTTGAAGCTCTCTCCTTTCGCGAGCAGCAGGCCGGGGGAAGTCGTGATGTAGGCATCGAGGTCGGTCGTCACGCCGTTCCAGGGCTGGGCCCACTGGAGGTCGATCGTCAGGGTCGCTTTCGCTTCCACCGTGATGCCGAACGTCGGATCCACCGTTCCGCTCGGGTCGAAGTCCATGCAGGTTTTTGCGTAGAGGGGAGTGCCGGTTGGACAGCCGCCGCCATCCCGGAATTCCGGCGCCTCCCAGGAGGCGATGTCGTTGCCGGCCTCGTCGATCAAGTTGTTGTTGCCCGCGGCGGAGAAATAGGACGCCCCGGCGGCCGTCACCGCATCGACTGCAACCGCCACCGGCCCATCCTGGAAGAAGGGCTCTTCGAAGTAGATGACGTCGTCGACGATGGCCTGGGCGCCGGCGCCGCCTTCCGCGACAGGCCGCGACAGGCGTTCGATGTTGCCGGCGAAGGCGAGTTCTCCGGTAAAGGCCGTCGCGAAGGCGAGATTTGCTCCAGGCGCCAGGTCATGGACGATCTGCGCCATCGCCCGCCCCTCGTCCGACCCATCCCCAGGTGGTTCGAGGTCCACGAGGACGTTCACCGCGCTCAGGTGGCCACAGGGATTGCCAAGCCCCGGCAGGTCGCCGGATTCGGCGTCCTCGGATGCATCGGTCGGGGTGCCGGCATCCCGATCGAACGAATCCGAGAGGATCCCGACCGTCACTCCACTGCCGTCGACGTCGAAGCCATCCCGAGCAGCGGCGGCGCGCAGTTGATCATCGCCCTCGGAGACGACTGCACCGGCGGGACAACCCGGACCGGTCGCCGCGACTAGCGGCGTCAGCACCTCCGTCACGCCCTCCACCCCGGCGGCCGCCGCCACTTCGGGCAGTTCACCGGGCCTGACGGCCACGGTGACAGTTTGGTAGCGATTGCTGAGATTGACGATCTGCGCGCCCGCGGCACGCAGGGCCTCGGCTCCGGCAGCGGCCTGGCCATCGATATGGACGTCGACGAGAACCCGATTCCCCGTGCGCAGCAGACTACCGGGGCCCGCCGAGGCAACGCTCAGCTTCGCCGCCTGCTGCGCGAGCGGTGCGCCGCCGACCGACGGCTTCGCCAGCTGGGCGAGGCGCGGTGAGAGGTCGCCCCCGCTCGGACGAACGGCGGTCGTCGCGCCCGCCTCGGCGACCAGGCTCGCACAGCTCAGAGCGCAGGCGGCGAAGAGCACGGCAACCGACGGTCGCCGCGCTCGCGGGCGAGAACTTTTCCCTGGCCACATCATGATTCAAGGTATCGGCTGCGCACGCCCTCACCTCAACCCACGCGGAGGCCACCCCGAGCACTCCGAGCCTGCTACGGTGCCGAGCGTTAGGCCGGATATGAATCCGGCAAAGTCGTGTCTAGCGCTCGCGTCGTTGCTTCATCGCATCCTCCGCGTTCGCAGCACATGAAGTGGAGGCAATGCAATGCCAACTGGAACTGTGAAGTGGTTCAGCGACGACAAGGGCTACGGGTTCATCACGCCCGACGACGGCTCCAAGGACGTATTCGTGCATCACAGCGCGATCCTCGGCGAGGGCTTCAAGTCCCTGACCGAGGGCTCCAAAGTGAGCTACGAGTCCGAAGACGGCCCCAAGGGCCCTGCCGCGGCGAGCGTTCAGCAGACCTCGTAGTCGCCTACTGCTCTTAGCGTTACCGAGGCCCGCCTCCGGCGGGCCTCTTCTTTGCTCCTCCTATCCTTTTCGCCAGCGCGTTCGCTGTTTGTCGCGGTAGGCGCCACAAGCAGCGAACGCGCTCCTTTCTCCATGGCCACACGAGACGACCTCCGCAACATCGCCATCATCGCCCACGTCGACCACGGCAAGACGACGCTGGTCGACGCGATGCTGTGGCAGAGCGGCGCCTTCCGCAAGGGCCAGGACGTGGCCGAGCGGGTGATGGACTCGATGGACCTGGAGCGCGAGAAGGGGATCACGATCCTGGCCAAGAACACGACCGTCAATCACGACGGCGTCAAGCTCAACATCATCGACACGCCCGGCCACGCCGACTTCGGCGGCGAGGTCGAGCGAGGCCTGACCATGGTCGACGGGGTGCTGCTGCTGGTCGACGCCTCCGAGGGGCCGCTGCCCCAGACCCGCTTCGTCCTGCGCAAGGCGCTGGAGGCGAAGCTGCCGGTGATCCTCGTCGTCAACAAGGTCGACCGCCCCGACGCCCGCATCGCCGCGGTCGTCGACGAGGTCTACGAGCTCTTCCTCGACCTCGACGCCGACTCCGAGCAGATCGACTTCTCGATCGTCTACACCAACGCCAAAGCGGGCTGGGCCGCGCTCGAGGAAGGAACCGAGGGCACCGACCTCTCCCCCCTGCTCAATCTGATGCTGGAGAAGATCCCGGCTCCCGAGCACGATCCGGGGCACCCCTTCCAGGCGCATGTCACGAACCTCGACGCCTCGCCCTACGTCGGCCGCCTCGCCCTCTGCCGGGTCCGCCACGGGACGATCCGCAACGGGCAGCGGATCGCCTGGTGCCGAGCCGACGGCAGCATCGAGCGAGCGAACATCTCCGAGCTGTACGTGACCGAGGCGCTGGACCGGGTCGCGACCGAGGAAGCCGGGCCGGGCGAGATCATCGCGGTCGCCGGCCTGTCCGAGGTGACGATCGGGGAGACGCTCGCCGATTCGGAGGACCCGCGGCCGCTGCCGGTGATCACCGTCGACGAGCCCTCGCTCTCGATCGTCCTCGGGATCAACACCTCGCCGCTGGCCAGCACCGAGGGCAGCAAGCTGACCGCGCGCCAGGTCCGCGACCGGCTCGACGCCGAGCTGGTCGGCAACGTCTCGATCCGCGTCCACGACACCGAGCGTCCCGACGCCTGGGAGGTCCAGGGGCGCGGCGAGCTGCAGCTGGTCGTGCTGCTGGAGATGATGCGGCGCGAAGGCTTCGAGCTGACGGCGGGACAGCCCCAGGTCCTCACCCGCGAGATCGACGGCAAGACCCACGAGCCCGTGGAGCGGCTCTCGATCGACATCCCGGAGGAGCACGTCGGCACCGTGACCCAGCTGCTGGCCGGCCGCAAGGGCCGGATGGAGCAGATGACCAACCACTCGACCGGCTGGGTGCGGATGGAGTACCTGGTCCCGGCCCGGGGGCTGATCGGTTTCCGCACCGAGTTCCTCACCGAGACCCGCGGCACGGGGCTTCTGCACCACGTCTTCGACCGCTGGGAGCCGTGGGCCGGGGACCTGCGCACGCGCTCGACCGGCTCGCTGGTCGCCGACCGTCGCGGCAAGAGCGCCGGCTACGCGCTCTTCAGCCTGCAGGACCGCGGCACGCTCTTCGTCGGGCCCGGCGAGGAGGTCTACGAAGGGATGATCGTCGGCGAGAACGCTCGCTCCGAGGACCTCGACGTCAACGCGATCAAGGAAAAGCACCAGACCAACGTGCGGGCCGCCAGCGCCGACCTGCTCGTCCGCCTGACGCCGGCCACCCGCCTCTCGCTGGAGAACGCGCTCGAGTTCGTCCGCGCCGACGAGTGCGTCGAAGTCACGCCGGAGTCGGTGCGCCTGCGCAAGGTCGAGCTCGATACGACGAAGCGCCAGAAGACGGCCCGCCAAGCCGCTCGCGTCGGCTGAGCCGGCGACCGCCGTCAGGCGGTTGGGGCGGTCGGCGGCGGCTGCTCCGCCACAGGCGCACCGGGCTCGCCGCGACCGCCGCCGCGAGCGAAGTACATGATCGTCACAGCGAGGGCGAAGACGGGTGCGGTGATTGCGCTGGAGACGATCGAGGCGACGTAGGTCGCCGCTTCGCCGTCGCCGATCGGGGTGGCGACGATGCCGAGCACGATCCCGACCGCGATCACGATCAGCAGCACGACGAGGAGCGTCGCGAAGACCGACCAGGCCTCCCCCCGCACCAGCCGCCAGCTGCGCCCGAAGGCCTCGAGCGGGCCGACCCGCTCGACGACGATGGCCGGGGCGCCGAGCGACCAGAAGGTGAGCAGCACGAGCCCAGGGACGATCAGCAGGACGAAGCCGATGCCGACGCCGAGCGCGAAGAGGATCCCGAAGGCGATCAGGGGCAGGATCGCCGGCGCCGCGGCCGAGAAGAGGTCGCCGACGGTGTCGTCGCGGCGGCCGTCGCGGACGTCCTGCACCAACCTCACGACGAAACCGGTGTAGAGGGCGTGGCCGGCAAGCCGGACGACGCCGGCGAGCAGCGCGAGGACCCAGCTGTCGGCAGTCTCGAGCAGGGCTGAGATCAGGCCGACGACTACGAAGACGACGAGGGCGCTGCCGAGTAGGGCGCCGAGGTTGTCGCGGTAGATCGAGAAGGCCTCGCCGACGACCTCGCCGGCACTGACCTGCTTCGCCGGTGCGCTGGATGCCTCCATGGCGGCGATCCTACGCGCGCCACCGGGCGGAGGTCAATCCGCGCAAGAAAAGAGCCGCCGACCGAAGGCCGGCGGCTCGTCAACTCGGAACCCGAGTGGCTAGACCGTCGCCGCCGCCTGCTCGGCCTGGCTGCCCTCCGAGGCCTGGGCCTTCGCATCAGCCTCGGGGATCTTGTCGTCGATGTTGCGCGGCAGCAGCACCTCTTTGGCGATCACCAGGCGCTGGATCTGGCTGGTGCCCTCGTAGAGCTGCATGATCTTGGCGTCGCGCATCAGTTTCTCGACGGGGTACTCCTTGATGAAGCCGTAGCCACCGTAGACCTGGACGGCGTCGACGGTGATCTCCATCGCCGAGTCGGCGGCGAAGCGCTTGGCCATCGAGGAGACGCGGGTGTTGCGCTGGCCCTGGTCGAGCAGGATCGCGGAGTTCCAGACCAGGAGGCGACCGGCCTCGACCTTGGTCGCCATGTCGGCGATCATGAATTGGATCGCCTGGTGCATGGCGATCGGCACCCCGAACTGGACCCTTTCCTTCGAGTACTCGGCCGCGTACTCGAACGCCGCGCGACCGATCCCGACCGCCATCGCAGAGACACCCGGGCGGGTGCGGTCGAGGGTCATCATCGCCAGCTTGAAGCCCTTGTTCTCCTCGCCGATCAGGTTCTCGGCAGGGATCTCGACGTCGTTGAAGGAGATGGTCGCGGTGTTGGAGGCCCGCTGGCCCATCTTGTCCTCCTTCTTGTCGACGGTGACGCCAGGGAGGTCGGCGTCGACGACGAAGGCGCTGATGCCGCGGTGGCCGGCCTCGGGGTCGGTCTTGGCGTAGACCGTGAACCAGTCGGCGTAGGTGCCGTTGGTGATGAAGCACTTGGAGCCGTTGATGACGTACTTGTCGCCCTGCTTGACGGCGCGAGTCTTCATCCCGGAGACGTCGGAGCCGGCGTCGGGCTCGGTCAGGCAGAAGGAGGCCAGCTTCGGCTCCTCGCTGAGCATCCCCAGGTACTTCTTCTTGGTCTCCTCGGAGCCGCCGAGGGAGACCGGCGCCGCGGCGAGGCCGTTGGCCATCAGCGAGGTGCCGATGCCCGAGCAGCCCCAGCCCATCTCCTCCTCGATCAGGCAGCCTGAGAGGTAGTCGAGCCCCGGCCCGCCATAGGCATCGTCGATGTGGGTGTTCATCAACCCGACCTCCCAGGCCTTGTCGATGATGTCCTGGGGCCAGGTGCCGTCCTTGTCGTACTCCCAGGCGACCTTGCGGATCTCTTTCTCCGCGAAGTTGTGCGCCAGCTCGCGCAGATCCTTCTGCTCGTCGGTCAGAGTGAAGTCAACCACTGCTCGAAGCTCCTTTTGTCGGTGGGAGGGGCCGATTGACTGGTCAGTCAACCAAGGGCAAGGGTACCGAATAGGCCCGGGCCCGTGGTGGGCCTACTCTTGGAGCATGGATCTGGCGATGGGCGCGATCGGAATCCAGAGCGGCTATGTGCTGGCGGCGATCACGCTGTTCGCGCTGCCGATTGCAGCGGTCGCGTTCGCCCGCTCCGGCCCCGCCTGGCGAGGCATCGGCAAAGGGCCCTTCGCGATCGAGGGGGCAACGCCACCGTCCCGGCTGGGGCGGCCGGCGCCACCGGTCGACCCCGCCATACAGGCAGCGGAGGCGCGTCAGATGCTCGAAGCAAAGTCCTACCGGCGCCAGCAGCGCGGCGAGCCCGCTCTCGACGTGGAGGCGGAGGTCGCCCGCCTGCTCGAGTCCCCGCAGGCAGCCGGTCCTGGTCTCGACGAGCGATTGCGGGCCGAGGTGAGGGAACTCGTGGTCGCCCGCAACGAACGGTTGATGCGCGGCGGGCAGCCGCCGCTGGACATCGAGGCCGAGGTCGAGCGCCAGCTCGGCGATCTCATAGGATTGGGCGAGTGATGGCGGGCGGCGCGGACAACCTCTACGAGGTCGAAGAGCTGCTGGTGCAGCCGGGCACCTACTTCAACCCGCAGACCGAGGTGGTCGTCGTCGTCGACGACTCCGCCTCGCTCGACCAGGAGGTCTTCAACATGGAGGCCTACGAGGGCGCCGAGTGGGTGCGGATCTCCGACGACGTGCCGATCGACGAGGACCGGCGAGACGAGGCGCTGGAGCGCTTTCAGACCCACTACCACCCCGGCTCGGCGGGCTCGGTGTCGGAGACCGCCCTCGAACAGGGCGATGACGAGCTGGACGGCGACGAGGACGGCCAGGAGCCCGGCCGCGAGGACTAGGGCGCCCCGATGCTGGAAGCCGCCGCCTGAGTGTCGTCCCGCTCAGGCCCCGATCGCGACGATGGCGATGTAGGCGGTGTAGAGGACGAACCAGGCGATCACGGGGACAAGGCCGAAACGCCCCCGGCGGTGCAGCATCTCGTAGGCGAGGAAACCGCCGATCAGCCCGAGGACGACGGACAGCGCGGCGTTGCCGCTCAGCTCCCAGTCGGTGAAGACGAGGCCGATCCCGACCGGGATCGTCGATTGGAAGACCATCGCCCCGGTGATGTTGCCGAGGGCAAGCGAGTCCTTCCCTTCGCGGACCCAGAAGAAGCTGTTGACCTTCTCGGGCAGCTCGGTCGCCAGCGGGGCGAGGATCAACGCGAGCACGACCGCCTCGACCCCCAGCGACTCGGCGATGTGGAGCAGCTCCTCGACGAAGAGGTGGGCGCCGCCGACCATCGCGCCGAGTCCGACCAGGAGCTGGATCGTGCAGAGCAGCAGCGAGGGATTGGTGCTGAACTCCTCGCGGCGCTCGAAGATAAGCGGGTTGAGGCTGCCGTGCTCCTGGACCTCGCCGCTGCCGAGCAGGGTGCGGCGGACGTAGATGACGTAGGCGAGGATGACGGCGATTCCGGCGGGGATCCGGAGGGCGTCCGGCGCCCCCCAGGCAAGCGCCAGCGAGACTGCGAAGAAGATGAGGAAGAAGATGAGATCCCGCTCCAGGGTGGGGCCATGCGCATCCAGCTCCAGCCCCTGCTCGCGCCGCTCCCGGTAGAGGTAGGCGAAGAGGCCGACCAGGCCCATCGCCAGCGTGGCGAGCAGGAAGGGTGCGCCGACTATTGCTCCGATCGCCACTTGGTCGCCGCCCTCGGTGGCACCGACCAGCGCGACGATCGCGATCAGGGTCTCGGGCATCGCGGTGCCTACGGCGGCCAGCAGGCTGCCCACTGCCCCTTCGCCCAGCTCCAAACGGTGCCCGATCCACTCCACCGCGTTGGTGAAGAGGAGGGCACCGGCGAGGATGATGGCGAAGCTGAGGACCAGCAGCAGGACGCTCAAGCGGCTAGCTGCGCAGCTTGGCGCACTTCTGCAGGTCGACCGGAGTTCTAGCTTCTCCCAGGCACTTCAGGTAGGCCTGCTGGCCACCCCCACCCGAGCCACCGCCGGAGCCGTCGGTCCCGCCGAGGCCTTCCAGCAGGTTGCCCAGACCTTCGCCCCCGCCTTCGCCCTGCAGGAGCCCGAGCAGTTCGATCGGGTTGACGCCGAGCTTCAGAAAGAGGTCGTTGAGAGGCTTGGCGCCCTGCGGCGCGGCGATCTCCTGCTCCTCGTCGACCTCGGTCAGCTTCAGCTCGAAGTCGACCTCGACGCTCTGCGGTCCTTCTCCGGAGTCCTCAGGGGGATCGATCTCCAGCTGCGCAGACACCTGGCGGACGATGTCATCGTCGCCCACATAGAGGTCGACGTGAGCGGTTTTCACCGCATCGCTCACCTCGCTCTTCGCCTCCTCGACCTCGGACTTGGAGGGCAGCGCTCCGGCGGCGCCGACCTGGGCGCTGCAGGCCGGGTCTTCGGCCAGCTCGACGAGCGCGTCGATCGCTCCCGAGACGTCGAGGTCACCGCTGACCTTCGTGGTGCTCGCCCCGTCGACGTCGGCGGTGCCGTCGTCGCTGAGGTCGTCGACGAAGTTGCCGACCTCCAGCTTGGCGGCAGCCTCTTGGCAGGCGGTGACACCCGATCCGCCGCTGGCGCCGCCCTCTTGCTGGGCCTGTTCGAGCGTCGATTCGACGAAGCTGAAGGTCGTCGGGTCGACTTCGTACTCGGTCCCTTCATAGTTGACGTAGGCGCTGTTCGGCAACAGCACCAGGCCACCGTCGAAGGCGATCTCTTCGCCGTCGAAGGAGCCGCTCACCTTGGCGTCGAGATCGAATTGCGGCTGCTCGTCTTTGCTCATCGCGGCCTGGAACGGCCCCGAGAGGCTGACGTCGACGTCGCCGCCTTCTTTGCCCTCCGCATTGACTTCGAGGGAAAGGTCGAGGACGCCGCTCTCGACGCCCTCCAGCGTGGCGCTGTCGATGACCGTCTGCGGATCCCCGCCATCCCCGCCGTCGCTGTCTCCGCCACCGCAGGCGGTGAGCGCGGTCGCGATGGCGACCAGGGCGACGAGGGCGGAGATGAATCGAAGTCGGCTCAAGGCGAGGGCCTCCTGGGAAGGGTCGGGATGCGATTGGAATCGTAAGGCTAACGCCCGGGCTACCGCGCGTTCTCGATCTGGGGCGGGGCGCTCTCGGTCAGGTTGATGACGAGCGGCAGCAGGAAGGCGCCAAGGACGATCAAGACGATCCCGGCGGCGACCAGCCGCATCGAGCCGGCGAGGTGACCGAGGATGCCGATCGCGAAGCCCGCCAGCACCAGCCCGATGTAGGGGGCGGCGCTCTGCGGCAGCAGGGCGGCGAGGGAAAGGGCGAGCTCGGGCACCTGGCGGATTATCATCGGCTGCGATGGCCGCGGCTTCGACACCAGACTCGGTCGCCGAGACGAAGGAGGCACTGGCCCGCGCCGCCTACCTCGCCGACGAGTCCGCAGCGCTCGTCTCCTTCCTCGCCCAGCGGCTCGGAAAGCCGATCCTGGTGGAGGGGCCGGCGGGGGTCGGCAAGACCGAGCTGGCCAAGGCGCTGGCCCGAGCAGGGGAGCGCGAGCTGATCCGCCTCCAGTGCTACGAGGGCCTTGACGAGGCGAAGGCGCTGTATGAGTGGAACTACCGCAAGCAGCTTGCGGATCCAGGCCGGGGGCGAGTCCGGCTGGGAGGAGGTGCACGGCGACATCTTCAGCGAGGAGTTCCTGCTGGAGCGGCCGCTGATGCAGGCGATCGCGAGTCGCGAGCCGGTCGTCCTCCTGATCGACGAGATCGACAAGACCGACCAGGAGTTCGAGGCGATGCTGCTCGAGCTGCTCTCCGACTTCCAGATCACGATCCCGGAGCTGGGCCAGGTCAGCGCGACGACGATGCCGCTCGTAGTCCTCACCTCGAACAACTCGCGCGAGTTGACCGAGGCACTGAAGCGACGCTGCCTCTACCTGTGGCTCGACTACCCCGAACTGGAGCGGGAGATGGAGATCGTCCACCTGCACGCACCCGAGCTGCCGGAAACGCTGGCACGACGCTTGGTCGAGGTGATCCGGATGGTGCGGGCGCTCGATCTGAAGAAGCCTCCCTCGATCGCCGAGACGATCGACTGGGCGCGCACCCTGCTCTTGATGGGCGCCGAGGACATCGACCGCGAGACTTTCGAGCAGTCGATGTCGATCATCGTCAAGCACCGGACCGACATCGACCTCGTCGCCGAGCGGGTCGGGATGAAGCTCCCGGGCCCGCCGGCCCAGGCGCCGGGGTGAGCCCCGCGGCCGCCTCCCCCTACGGGCCGCGTGCCGAGACCGGCCCCCCCGGCCTGGCAGCCAAGCTGCTCGGCTTCTGCGAGGAGCTGCGCAGCGAGGGAGTGGCGGTGGGGACCTCGGAGATCCTCGACGCCTTCGCCGCCCTCGAGCAGGTGCCCTGGAGCTCCCAGGACGACTTCCGCGAGGCGCTGGCGACGACGATCGCCAAGTCCCAGGAGGACCGCAGGCTCTTCGAGCTGCTGTTCGAGCGCTGGTTCTTCCGTGCGTCCGAGGCAGAGGCAATCGAGCGCGGAGTCGGCGAGCGCGGAATGCGCCACGAGGGCGCCGAGCGGCTCGACATCGACGAGCTGCGGGACCAGATCCGCGAGGCGATCGCCGCGGGGGATGACGGTGAGATGCGCGACCTCGCCCGGCTGGCGATAGCCGCCTTCGGCCGCGAGGGCGAGGGTTCGGGGGTGGTCGGCGTCGACGTGCAGCGGATTCGCCGCACGCTGGGTCTCTCGACCGGCACTCAGCAGGGCGAGGACGGTGCCGGAGAGCTGCCACCGATCGACCGCGAGGAACTGAGCCGCTTCGAGCGCCATCTGCGCCGCGAGTTGGAACGGGATCTGATCGAGCGGACCGAAACGTTGCCCCCGTCCCGCCCGCTGGTCGAGCTCGACCGCGTCCTGCCGACCAGCCCGACCCAGGATCTGGCCGCGGTCCACCGCGCCGTCTCGCAGATGAAGCGCCGCCTGGCGACGCTGGGGCACGAGCAGCGGGGGCGGCGCAAGGGGCGGACGGTCGACGTGCGGCGGACGATGCGCGCCTCGCTGGAGACCGGCGGCGTGCCGATGTACCTGCGCTACCGGCCGAAGCGTCCGCGCCGCCCGGAGATCTACGTGCTCTGCGACGTCTCGACCTCGGTCACCTCGGCGAGCGTCTTCTTCCTCTCGGTCCTGCATGCCCTGCACGACTCGTTCCGCAAGCTGCGCAGCTTCGTCTTCATCGAGCGGATCTCCGAGGTGACCGAGATCTTCGAGCACGAGCGCGACTTCCGCGAGATCGCCAAGCGGGTGTCCAGCGAGGGCGGCGTCGCCGACGTCTCCGGCTACACCGACTACGGGCGCGTCTGGCTCGAGTTCCTGACCGAGATCTCCGACGACCTCGATCCCCGCTCCACGGTGATCGTGCTGGGCGACGCCCGCACCAACGGCCGCGAGCCCCACGCCGAGGTCTTCGCCCAGATCGCCGAGCGAGCCGGCCGCCTCTTCTGGCTGAACCCCGAGCCGAAGCTCTACTGGAACTACGGCGACTCGGTGATGTCAGCCTACGAGCGCCACTGCGACGGCGCCTTCGAGTGCTGGACCACCCGCCACCTCGAGAACTTCGTCAACGTCGTGGCCGGTGGCGTACCGGCCGGGGATTGACCCACTCAGGAAGGGGTCGTTCCGCCGCCATCCTGCTTGCGGCGCCGTTCGCGAGAATCGAGCACATCGAGCAGGGTGAGGCCGATTACGAAGGCCGCGATCACAACCACCATCCCACCGATTTCGGAGTCCCCCGCCAAGGTTCCTCCGACGAAGATGATGCAGCCCGCGATGAACAGGGTGATGTAGAAATTTCGCGTGATCGGGGGCATTCGGGTCATCTCGTCAGCAGATCGTAGCTCAGACAAAGGATTCCGCCGAACCCGCCCCAGAAGACGTTCCTGAACGCGTCGCCCTCCACCTCCCGGCGGATGCGGCCGGTGATCATGCCGTGGCCGGCGGCGAGGAACCCGCCCGCAACGGTCCCGGTGGCGATTGAGGTGGCGACCACTTCCAGCAGCGTTGTGAGAAGGCCAACCTGAGCAAGAACGAGCATACGCCCGATGCTGACTTCCGCGGTCGCGCGCGTGGCGCGCTGGATGCAAAAAGTCCGCAAACACTCTGTGCCTGGATTGTGCCCACGGGGCAATTCCGCGGAACCGCAGCGGCCACCGGAGCTGGATCAGCGCGGCGCCCACGCGTCCGGGGAGGCGGCGAGATTCTCGACTATGGCCGGGAGGTGGTCGGAGACGAGATCGGCGAGGGTGACGTGCTCGAGGACGGCGCGGAGGTTGGCGCGGACGGCGATCCACACCTCCTGCAGGTGCTCGGCGTGGCCGCGGTACTCGATCGACTCAGGCGGTGAGGACTGGACGTGGGCGATCGGTCCCTCGACGGCGCGGACGACGTCGGCAATCGTGATCGCATCGGCTGGCTTGGCCAACCAGTAGCCCCCCTTGGCGCCCCGCCGCGCCCGAACGATCCCCGCATGCTTCAGCTCCAGCAGGATGTGCTCCAGAAACTGCAACGGAATGTCCTGCGCCTCAGCAAGCCGCTCCCCCTTGATCGGCCCCTCCTCAGCGGCAGCCAACTCAGCCGCCGCCCGAACCGCATAGTCAGCCTTCGCAGAGACCCTCATACAGGCAGTAAATCAATCGCCCCTACCCAGGGCACCGGGGCACCGGGGCTTGGGAGCTATCTCGCGTGAATGACGGGATTGACAGCCGTCTCTCGCAGGGGTGGCGGCGGTCAATCAATCGATCTCTCGCGCGGGTGGCGCGGTGGGTCTATCAATCGGCCTCTCCGGCGGGTGGCGCGGTGGCGGGGGTCCCCCGCGGCGCGGAGGCGCGTCCAGCGCCGAGCACCGTGGGGGAGGGCCGCCGCGACAGGACCCGCCGGCCAGAGCGCGCTGCTCAGCCGATCGTCTCGGGCGCCAGCTCCCCCGAACGATCATGCGGCGGCCCCTCCGCTTCCATCGCTTCGCGTTCCTCCCGCCGCCTCGACCACCAGCGGGGGAACCAGATCAGCAGGGTCAGCCCGATTCCGGCGACGGCGGCGGCGATCGGCCAGACCAGCGGATCGCCCTTCTGCACGGTGACGATCCCCGAAGCGACGAGGACCACGCCGAGCGCGGTGCGCAGGAAGCCGACCGGCGCGCGGCCGGCGAAGTGCGATCCAACGATCACTCCCGGCACCGAGCCGAGCAGGATGTTGCCGGCGAGGACGAAGTCGACGTTGCCGCCGACCCAGTGGGCAATGCCCGCCGCCCAGAGCAGGATCGCGGCGTGGAAGACGTCAGTGCCGACCACCTTCTTCGGCGCGAGCCGGAAGACCGCGATCAGCAGGATCGCGATCACGGTGCCCGAGCCGGCCGAGGTGATCCCGATCACGAAGCCGGTGGCCACGCCGATCGCCACCGCGGCGACCTTGTGGCGGTGCTTCAGCTCGAAGTCGTCGCGCTCCTCGATCAGGTCGCTGAGGATCAGCGCCCGCGCCAGGGTGATGAGCCCGACCATCAGCAGCGTGCCGCCGAGCAGCGCGTAGACCAAGGAGTCGAGCCGCTCTTCGCCGACCTTGCTCTGCAGGATTGCGATCGCCCAGACGCCGGCCACCGAGGCGGGCACGCTGCCCGCCGCGAGCCAGAGCGAGAGGCCCATGTTGACCGTCCCCATCCGCAGATGGCGCCAACCGCCAACCGTCTTGGTGACCGCCGCGTAGAAGATGTCGGTGCCGATCGCGGTCACCGGCTTCACCCCGAAGAGGAGGATCAACAGCGGGGTCATCAGGGTTCCCCCGCCCATGCCGGTCATGCCGACCATTGCTCCGATGCCGAAGCCGAAGATGATGATTGCCGGGTCCACTTGATGGCCGCGCGGGGTGCTTATCGACTTTCCTGACCTTTTTAGTCAAAAGCGCGGAGTGCGCCAGGATACCAAGGTGGCCCGAACGGAAGCAACGGTCTTCGCCGCCTCGGGCGAATCGCCTGCCGGGGGGGAGATCCCCGGCATAGGCCTCTCGATCCGCGGCCTGCGCCACTCCTATGGCGATCTGCGCACGATCGCGGAGCTCGACCTCGAGGTGGCGGCGCGCGGCGTGCTGGGCCTGGTCGGGCCGTCCGGGTGCGGCAAGTCGACGCTGCTCGAGCTGATCTGCGGACTGCAGGAGCCTGGCGCCGGCGAGATCGAGGTCGGGGGCGCTCGCGATGCCGACGGGCGCCTCGCCCGCTGCGCCTTCATGCCGCAGCGCGACGTGCTGCTGCCCTGGCTGGCCGCGATCGACAATGCGGCGCTGGCGCTTCGCAACCATGGCGCCGGACGACGCCGCTCGCGCGCCAAGGCGGGACGGCTGTTCGAGCACTTCGGCCTGGCCGGCTTCGAGGCGGCATTGCCCGGCGAGCTCTCGGGCGGGATGCGCCAGCGGGTGGCCTTCCTGCGCACGCTCCTCTCCGGCAAGCCGGTGCTGGCGCTCGACGAGCCCTTCGCCTCGCTCGACGCGATCACGCGAGCGGAGATGCAGGCGTGGCTGGCCGAGGCCCTGGAGAGCGATCCGCGCACCGTCATCCTCGTCACCCACGATGTCGAGGAGGCGCTCTACCTGTCGGACCGAGTAGCGGTGCTCTCGGCACGCCCGGGCCGGATCGTCGAGGAACTGGCTGCCCCGGCGCCGCGGTCGCCGGACCGCGACCACGCCGTCACCGACCTTGATTTCGTCGCGATCCGCGAGCGGGCCATGCACGCCCTGCGGGAGAGTGCCAGGTGAGCCGGTGGGTCCTTCCCGTCCTCGTGCTGGCAGCGGTGTTCGGGGCCTGGCAGATCGCCGCGACCACGGGCGCGATCGCCGATGCCCTCAACCTCGAGCCGTTTCTCGTCCCCTCCGCCACCGAAGTCGCCACCTCGCTCTGGGAGAATCGCTCGCTGCTCGCCGAAAATGCCTGGGTGACGCTGCAGGAGATCCTGCTGGGGTTCCTCTGCGCACTCGCCGCCGGACTCGGCGTCGCCGTCCTCCTCCACCTCTCCGCGACGCTGCGCCGCGCCCTCTATCCGCTGATCGTCGCTTCGCAGACGATCCCGATCGTCGTCATTGCCCCGATCCTAATCGTCTGGTTCGGCTTTGGGATCGGACCGAAGCTGGCGATCGTGGCGCTGATCTGCTTCTTCCCGATCGCCGTCAACACGCTAGACGGGCTGCGCTCGGTCGATCCCGAGGCGACCAAGACGATGCGCACGTTGGACGCCTCGCGCGGACAGATCCTGCGGCGGGTGGAGGCACCAAGCGCCCTCCCCTACGTGTTCAGCGGCGCCAAGATCGCCGTCGCCGTGGCGGTGATCGGGGCGGTCTTCGGCGAGTGGGCCGGGTCGGCCTCCGGACTCGGCCACCTGATCCTTCAGGACGGCGCCCAGCTGGAAACGGCACGGCAGTTCGCCGCAGTCTTCGTTCTCGCGGCAATGGCTCTCGTGCTCTTTGGCCTGCTGACCCTCGCGGAGCGCCGCGTCGTCCATTGGCGATAGAAACCAGGGGATGAGTCTCAGCAGACCGCTCGGCCTGGCGATTGCAATCGCCGTCATCGCCTCCGCCCTCGGTCTCGCCGCCTGCGGCGAGAAGAGCGAGAACGGAGGCGCCGAGCGGCAGCCTTTCACGCTGACGCTCGACTTCTACCCCAACCCCGACCACGCCGGCATCTATATGGCGGAGAAACTGGGCTACTTCCGCGAGGCGGGGCTCGACGTGAAGATCCAGACGCCTTCCGACCCCGCCGCGCCGATCAAGCAGGTCGCCGCCGGACAAACCGACCTCGCAATCTCCTATGAGCCCGAGGTCGTCTTGGCCGCCGAGAAGGGCCTCGACGTGCTCGCCGCCGGCGCCATCGTCGACCGCCCCCTCACCTCGATGATATGGCTGAAGCGATCGAAGATCGGCGGCATCGCCGACCTGCGCGGCAAGACGATCGCCACCGCCGGCATCCCCTACCAGGACGCCTACCTGGAGACGATCCTCGCCCGAGCCAACCTCTCGCCCTCCGACGTGAAGACGGTCAACGTCGGCTACGGGCTGCTGCCGGCGATCGTCGGCGGCCGCGCCGACGCAATGCTCGGCGGCTTTCGCAACGTCGAGGGCGTCGACCTGCGGCTGCGCGGCAAAGACCCGGTCGTGACCCCGGTGGACGCGCTCGGCGTACCGACTTACGACGAGCTCGTCCTCGTTGCCCAAGGCGAGGGCTTGGCGGAGGATCCGAAGGCGATCCGGCTCTTCCTCGCGGCTCTGGCCCGCGGCACGGCCGCCGCGGTCGAGAGCCCCGATGCCGCCGTCAAAGCGCTGTTGGAGGCGAACCCGGACCTCGACCCGAAGCTGACCAGGGCTGAGGTGGACGCGACCCTGCCGCTGCTCTCGAGCACCGGACGGATGGATCCGGCCAAGTGGAGCCGCTTCATCACCTGGATGCGCGACAACGGACAGATCTCCGGCAACCCCTCGCCGGCGGAGCTACTCAGCAACGCCTACCTACCGGGCAGCATTCCCGAGTAGCTCGAAGCTTCCCTCTTTCAACAGCCGTGTGATCTTCTCCGGGGGGAGCGGCCGCGAGAAGAGGTGACCCTGGGCGAAGTCGCAATCCAAGCGGCGCAGCTCGGCGAGCTGCGCTTCGTTCTCTACCCCCTCGGCGATCGCGTCGAGCGACAGTGCACGGGCCATGCCGATCACCGCCTCGACGATCGCGGTGCGCTCCTGCTCGATCCCCAGCCCGTCAATGAACGAACGGTCGATCTTCAGTGCGTCGAACGGAAAGCGGTTCAGGTAGGCGAGGGAGGAATAGCCGGTGCCAAAGTCGTCGAGGACGAGGCGTACGCCCATCTCGCTGAGTGCCTTCAGCGTCTCCGTGGCGCGAGCGGACTCCTCGACCAGCACGCTCTCGGTTATCTCGAGGCGCAGGTTGACGGGATCGAGACCGGTGCGAGTGAGGATCTCCTCCACCGAGTCGGCCAGCTCACGATGCGCCACCTGGCGGGCGGAGAGGTTGACGGCGATGTCCAGCGGCCGCTTGTCGGGACGCCGCGCGTGCCAGCCGAGCGCCTGCCGACAAGCGGTGTCCTGCACCCAGCGACCGATCGGCTCGATCAGGCCGCTGTCCTCGGCGACCGAGATGAACTCGCCGGGATCGAGCACACCCCGGTCCGGGTGCTTCCAGCGCACCAGCGCCTCGAGGGCGACGATCTCGCCGCTGCCGAGCGCGACCACCGGCTGGTAGTGGAGTTCGAACTCGTCGCGGTCCAGGGCATGGCGCAGCTCGCGCTCCACCTCGAGCCGCTGCATGGCGCGGGCCCGCATCTCGGCGTCGAAGACCTCGTAGCGACCCCGACCGCCTTGCTTGGCCCTGTACATCGCGGCGTCGGCGTCGCGGATCAACAGCTCGGCGTCGATCGGCTCGCGGCCGGAGGGGCGGGCGACGGCGATCCCGATGCTGGCGGTGACGAAATGGTTTGCGCCCCCCATCGAGTATGGCTCGGCGAAGGCATCCGCGACCCGGTCGGCGATCGCCACCGCCTCGTTTTCATCGGTGAGACGGTCGACGAGGACGCCGAACTCGTCGCCGCCGAAGCGGGCGACGATGTCGCCGGGACGCAGATGGGCTCGCAGCCGGGGCGCCACGGCACGCAGCAACTCGTCTCCGGCGTGATGCCCGATGCTGTCGTTGATCAGCTTGAAGTGGTCGAGGTCCAGGAACAGCACGCCGACGGGCGAGCCCGAGGCGATCCCCTTCCGCAGGGCGTCGCGCAGCGAATTGACGAAGCTGAGCCGGTTCGGCAGGCCGGTGAGCGAGTCGTGCAGGACGCGGTGACGCAGTGCCTCGTCGGCCGTGTGGCGCTCGAGCGCATCGGCGAGGACGTTGGCGGACGCCTGCACGAAATGGACGTCCTGCGGCGTAAAGCGGCTCGGCTCGGTGGAGTGGATGTCGAAGACCCCGAAGGGGTGCTCCTTGCCCGCGATCGGCACCGCCAGGCTGCTCTGCACCTCCAGCGCTTGCAGTGCCGGGGGCATCGAGAAGCGGCGCTCGGAGGACCAGTCGTCGACGATCACGTGCAAGCCCGAGTCGAGCGCCGCGCCGGCGTGCGAGTCTCGAGCCGCCGAAGCGCGGCGCTCGGCGCCGAAAGCCTGCCCCTCCAGCCCGGCGCTCAGGTGCAACCGCCGCCCCTCGCGACCGGCCTCCCAGATGCAGGCGGCCTCGACGCCGTCGATCTCGGTCATCAGCGATACCGCTTTCTCCCGCAGCTTGGCTGGGTCGCCATCCTGCAGCGCCTGCCTGCCGAGCCGCACCACCGAGGCTTGCTGGGCTGCGGCGCGCCGCAGCTCCTGCTCGGCGATCTTGCGCTCGGTGATGTCGTAGAGGACCCCGTGCCAGACCTGGGTCCCCTTCTCGTCCGGCTCCAACACGGCCTCGTCGAGGATCCAGACCAACTCGCCGCCGCGGGTGATCATCCGGTAGTCGATCGGCGGCCCGCTGCCCCCTTCTGCCGCCTTGCGGGCCTCCTGCTCGAGGACCCGCTCGCGGTCGTCGGGATGAAGCTGACGCACCCATGCCCCGGGGTCCGCCATCCACTCCTCCGGGCTGTAGCCAAGAATCGCCTCGACCTGCGGGCTGACGTAGCGCCAGTGCCCCAGCTCGCCGAGCTCGCAGGCGTAGACGATCGCTGGCAGTCGCTCGACCAGTCGCCGGTAGTCGGCTCCCGCCGAGGAGATCTCGTCGAGGAACTCGGTCACCCGGTCCTCGGGCCAACCGTTACCCCGTCCCGAGCTGTCCATCGCGACCTTATCGGCTGGCTATCGAGTTCCTTTATCCGTACATGCCGACCATCCACGAACCGGCCAGCCCACGGAAAGGAGCGTAGGGCGCGTAGAACTCCTCGACCTCCTCGACGGTGGCGCGGCGGCCGAGCCGGGCGAGGCGGCCGACCAGCTTCAAATAAATCAGGTCCCCCGCCGGCAGCGAGTCGGGATCGCCGCGGCCGAAGAGCCCCAGGCACTGGACGGTCCAGGGGCCGATCTCCGGCACAGCCAGGAGCCGCCGATCCGCGGCGGGATTGGAAGGATCGCAGCGGCCGGCGGCGATCTGGTGAGCCACCGCTCGCAGAGCGATCGAGCGGCCGGCGGAGAGACCGAGTTGCTCGATTTCGGCCGGTGCCCGGCCAGCGATCATCGCCGCGGCGGGAACGTCGCGCAGAGCCTCGCGCTCGCGGTCGAACCGCAGGCCCCAGCGACCGACGATGCGGCGCTGTATATGAGCAGCACGGCCGCTCTCGATCAGCTGCTTGACGATCGCCCAGGCAAGGGCCTCCCAGGGCCAGGGACGGCGGCGGAGGCGCAGGTGGGGGCGGCGGCGCAGCAGGGGACCGAGCAGGGGATCGCGTCGGAAGCGTCGATAGAACTCGCCGAGGTCGTCGTCGACGCCGAGCGCGAAGCGCATCCGCTCGACTGCCTTCTGCAGCTGCGACGGGCCGGCCAGCTGCGACGGCTGCGCCGGGACCGACGGGGGCGGGGCGACCGCCGCCGGGTCGACCGGTTCGGCCCGAAGGAGGACCCGCTCGCGCTCGGGCTGCCAGGCACGCACCAGGACGGGACTGTGCTCAACCTGGAGGAGGCGCGATGCGACACCGCCGCGCACCCGCATCACGCCGTCTTCGCCGCCGTAGGCGGGCAGTCGGAAGGGCGAGGGAGGCCGGACCTCTACCTCGAGCCTGGTCACCTGCCGAGCAGGTGCACGTCCACGAGGAAGGAGCGACTCGCCACCACGTTCGGCTGACGCCTCCGGCGCGTCAGAAGCCGACCCGGCGACTTCCTGGTCACCGCTCGCACCGTCGCCACCGTCGCCGCACCCGCCAGGGCCCCTCCGACAGCCGCTATCGCAGCCGTACGCACCTCGCCACGAAAGACAAGCGCATTTGGGGTCTCCTGCTCCAAGACTCGGACTCGAACCGGCTCAAGCTCGAACTCACTCACCCGGCCGACTGTAGCGATGCGGCCAGCGAGAACCGGCTCCGACCCCGGAACTTGCGTCCTTAGGAGCCGGTGATCGCCTTCTCGTAGATGCGGTAGCGCTTCACGACCTCGCCCCCCATCCCTTCCATGGCGCGGTTCATCGGCCCGTTGGTCTCCAGGATCCAGCCCGTCTCCCCGGCCGGGACCCCATCCGGGCTCGCGGCCTCGAGGTGCTTTAGATAGAGGCCGGCCGCGACGCCGCTATGACGGTAGTCGTGCTTGACTCCGAGCGCGAAGACGCGGACCCGATCGATCTTCCGCTTCTTCGAGAGGAACTTCAGCCAGCCGAGGGGCAGCAGGCGGCCTCCCATCTTCGCCATCGCCTGGTTGATATCGGGCAGGGTCAGCGCCACCCCCACCGTCTCGCCCTCCTTTTCGGCGACGAACGCCCAGTCCTCGTCGATCACCTGCTTGAGGATCTTGGCGTGGAACTCGACCTCGGCCTCGGTCGGGGGAACGAATCCCCAGTTGTCGGCCCAGGCCTCGTTGTAGACCTCGGTGAAGCCGCGCATCTCCTCGCCCAGGTTCCGCTTGTCGATGTTGCGAATCGAGATTCCTTCGTCGTGCAGCGCTTTGGCGGCGGCGGCGTGGATCTCCGGCGCGAACTGGTCCCCTTCCTTGAGCTCTCCCAGCTCGAGGTACCACATCAGGAGGTCGATCGCCTTGGCGTAGCCGAGTCCCTCGAACAGCTCGCGGTAGAAGCGCGGGTGCCAGTTCTGCAGGATCATCGGCCGCAGCTCGTAGCCCTCGATCAGGATTCCGACCTCGTCGTTGGTGGTGAAGTCCATCGGACCGAGGACGCGTTCGCGCCCCCGGGCCTCGAGCCAGTCCTCCGCCGCATCCAGCAGGGCTCGCGCCACCTCTGCGTCCTCGACGCTCTCGAAGAAGCCGAACATGCCGTCGCGGCCTCCCTGGTGCTCGCCCCAGCGCTCGTCGACCTGGGCAGTGATCCGGCCGACCGGCTCCCCTTCCCGTTCGGCGAGGAAGTACTCGGCCTGGGCGTGTTGGAAGTACGGGTTCCTACGGCGATCGAGGAACTGCATCCGCTCGAGGACCAGCGGCGGCACCCACTGAGGGTGATCGCGGTGGAGAAGGAAGGGGACCTTGACGAAGCGCTTCAGCTCGCGCCGCGTGCGAACAGGCCGGATCGAGACGCTTGACACGGGGGCCGGAACCTACACTCCGGGCATGAGCGAACCGGCGAAGGCGGCCGTCGACGTCTTCGAGAAGGCCCGGGGCCACGATCGCCTCGAGCAGCTCGAAGCCGCCCGCGAGCACGACCTCCTCCCTTACTTCCGTCTCCTCACCTCGCAGGCCGGCCCGGTGGTCGAGATGGAGGGGCGCGAGACGATCATGCTCGGCTCCAACAACTACCTGGGGCTGACCGGCGACGAGCGTGTAAAGCAGGCGGCGCGCGACGCGCTGGAGACCTACGGGACCGGGGTCACGGGCTCGCGCCTGCTGAACGGGACGACGCCCCTGCACGTCGAGCTGGAGCGCGAGCTGGCCGAGTGGATGGGGACCGACGACGCGATCGTCTACACCACCGGCTACCAGTCGAACCTGGGCTGCCTCGGGACGATTCTCGAGCCGGGCGACACGGTGATCTGCGACTCCGGCGACCACGCCTCGATCCTCGACGGCTGCCGACTCTCCGGCGCCAAGCTGCGGCCATTCCGTCACAACCGCATGGACAAGCTGGAGAAGATGCTGGGCAGGGCGGCGGAGGACGGCGGCGGCGTCCTCGTCGTCGTCCACGGCGTCTTCTCGATGGAGGGCGACGTCTGCGACCTGCCGCGAATCGTCGAGCTGTGCCAGGCGTACGGGGCGAGGCTGATGGTCGACGAGGCGCACGGCGCCGGCGTTCTGGGCGCCCGTGGAGCCGGGGCCTGCGAGCTGTTCGGCCTCGAGGACGCGGTCGACCTGCGGATGGGCACGTTCTCCAAGAGCCTCGCCTCCTGCGGCGGCTTCATCGCCGGGCCGGCCGACGTGGTCGAGTACCTGCGGATCGCTTCGCGCTCCTTCATCTTCAGCGCCTCGGCGGTGCCGGCGGCGGTCGGAGCGGCCCTGGCGGCGCTGCGGGCGATCCGCGCCGACGGTCCGCGCCTGTTCGAGGCGCTGCTCGCCAATGCCGACTACCTGCGCGAGGGGTTGAGCGATCTCGGCCTGAAGGTGATCGAGCCGGGCACCCTGCCGGACGGCAGCGTCGCAACCACGCCCGTGGTCCCGGTGATCGTCGGCGACGACTGGCAGGCGGTGCTGCTCTGGAAGGCGCTCTTCGACGCCGGCGTCTACACCAACGTCGCGATCCACCCCGCGGTCCCGCCGGGTGGGGCTCTGCTGCGAACGAGCCTGATGGCGACCCACGAGCGTGAGCACCTCGACCGAGCTCTCGCGACGATCGCCCGGACCATCCAAAACTTCCCTGACCTTCCCAGGGCCTGAGGCTTTCGCCGCTTACCCCACTCGGGGTAGTTTCGGCCTTGTCCAAAACCGGACAAGCGGAGATCTTTCGGAAAAAGATGCTCTTAGCGAACGACCTGGCGACTCTTTCCGGAAGGCGGGTTGACGGTCGCCGTCCCAAGCGCATAGCTTGGCCTCCGCGTCGACCGTCGCCGGGACAGGAGGAGGCGGACGGTGGAGAACTCGACTCGACCGAGCCGCGCAGCAGGCGGCCGGCGCACCAAGAGACCCCAGTTGAAACAACCCCGATGGGAGGAGTCACCCGTGGATGCAGCTTCGATCGCCCCTGCCTCGACGACCGCTTCAGCGGTCCAGATCCCGCAGCACATGCAGGCGCTCGCACGCGCCAACCGAGTGCGGCTGGCGAGGGCGGAGCTGAAGCGCTCGATCGGGCGCGGCGAGGTCGATGTCGCGGAGGTGATCCGGGATTGCCCCTGGGAGACGGAGAGCATGACCCTGTCGGAGTTGCTGACCAGCCAGCGTCGCTGGGGCCGAACTCGGGCCCGCAAGCTACTGCAGGGGCTGGCGCTCAGCGAGAACAAGCGGCTAGGGACCCTGACCCCGCGCCAGCGCGCCATCCTCTCGAGCGCCCTCAACGCCAGGTCAGACGAGGCGATCCTGGTCTGAGGTCTATTTCGGTAGGGGGAGGCCTATCCCGGTAGGGGTTCCACTTAACTTTTCCGAAGACAGTTCGTGGCTGTCCACGGGCCGCCCTTCGGAAAAAGTACAAGACGTTCCACCCCTACCGGGATAGGCCTCCGGCCTTGAAGGAGAGTCCTCCGGAGGCTTTCCTGAAGACGCGGCGCAGGGTGACGAAGGCGGCGGCGAAAGCGGCGGCGCCGGCGGCCAGGCAGATCGCCAGGATCAGCCCGGCCAGGTAGAAGAGCGTGCCGGTGACGAGGACGAAGGCGAGGCCGGCCAGCAGGGTGGTGTGCGAGCGGTAGCCGGCGAAGTGCTCGCGGACCGAAACCTCTAGCCCGCCGATCGCTCCCAGCACCGCGCCGACACCGATCGCAGTCAGATTCTGCGTGGCGATTCCGATCCCGAGCAGGACTAGCCCGGCCAGGATGGTCAGCTCGGCCAGCGGGAAGGAGCCCCACGGGGCCGGAGGGCGCTCGTCTGCCTTGGGTCTCTCGCTCAACGGCCGCAAGCCGTCCGGATAACGGGCATCCGGACGAGATCCTGACCCGCCACCAGCCCATCAGCATCCCGAGCAGCCCGAAGCGGGGCCGAGAGTGCCAGTGGCCGCAGCCCGGCTCGCCGAGGTCGTCGCGCGAGATGCGCAGCCACTTGAAGTCCTGGGGGCGGGTGAGCATCTGCTCGAGCAGCTCGCGGTTGCGGATCTCGAGCTCGGCGCGCTCGCGTAGCGCCCGCCGGGCGTCCTCGACCCGCACGGCAAGCGCGTCGCGAACGGTCTCCAACTCGCCGAGGTCGAGCGCCCGCGGCTGACGCGAGAGGGCAGGCACGCCGGTGGCGACCTCTAGGCGCGGAAAGGCCTCTGCCACCAGGGCGGAGAGCTGCCGCTCCAGGCGTGCGACCTGACGCCGCAGCTCGGCGCGGGCGAGGCGCTCGTCGCCGCCTACCCGCAGCGCACCTGCAGTGTCTCGTTCGAGCAGTTGCGGCATACCCAGACCGAGTGTAGATCACTACGCGGCTTGAAAGGCGAGGGGCGCGTTAAGAGCCCCTAAGCCGACTCGAGGGTCGTGGCGACCATCCAGAGCGCCTCGTCGACCGCGATCTCGGGCACCGCGTGGACCCGGACCGCGGCCACCGCGATCCGGCGCGTGCCACGCTCCACGCCGTAACCATCTCCCGTGGCGCCGAACAGGAGGCCGACGGGAGCGCGGCCGTCGGCGATCGTCAGCGTCCCGTGCGGCAACTCTCCGGGCCTGCCGGCAAGCGCCTCGCCGGGGGCCGAATCGCGGATGCAGAGGTGGCCCTCGAGCCGGTCGGCGTCGAAGGCACGCAGCGCCACACCGGTCTCCACGGTCGCGATCGTGAGCGCGTCTGCCGGCAGGCCGCGGCTGACGAAGCCGCCGTCCTGGAGGCGGTCGAGGACGAGCTGCTCGACCGGAGTGCGCGTGCGATCGGGGTCGAGGCCGATCTGGCGGAAGAAGACGCGGTAGGCCCACGGGATCGGACGTTCGCGCAGGTGGATGGCGTGGGAGCCATAGAAACGATCGGAGAGGTCGCGAAGGCGGCGGCGGACGGGCTCCGGGCTCCGTCCCGGGCGACCGTCGACGTCGATCGAGGCGATCCCGAGCCCCGGGAACTCGGCGGCGAGGCGCGGTGCAACCCAACCTCGGTCGGCGGAGTGCTCCCAGCCGATGCCCGGCTCCGCTGCCTCCGAACCCCCCATCAGCCCGGTTCCGCCGCCAGGCTGGCGCGCAGCAGCGCCTCGATCCGGCTGCTCAGCTCGCCTGCGTTCAGGTTGCCGATACCGGCACTCTGCAGCGTGCCGCCCGGGTGGACGTAGGCGAAAGTCGGACAGCCACCGACCCGGTAGAGGCGGGCCACCGCGCCGTCGCGGTCGTAGCCGACCGGCATCCGCCAGCCGCGCTGCCGGACCAGCTCGCGAACCGTGTCACGGTCGTCGCGCACATTCACCGAAAGGAAGCCCACCCGCCCACGGTAGCGCGCGTACACATCGTTGACGACGTCCTGCTGGTCGACGCAATCCCCCCCCTTGCTGAACCAGAAGGTCAGCACGGAAGGGCGGTCGAAGAGATCGCAGACACGGACCGCGTCGTCTTCGGCCACCCGGCAGGCGGGAGTGCGGCGGGCGTCGGCCAGACAGGGGACCTCGGAGGTCTCGCAATCGTCCTGAGCGATGTTCGCGTCCCCTTCCAGCTCACCGGCCGCGAGCGGGACGGCGAACTCCGGCAGCGGCCACCTGGCGGGTTGCTCGTCGAGCCCCAGCGTGCCGCCGCCGTCACCGCCGACGTCGCCGAACACGGCGATCGCGACGACCGCCGCCAGCAGCAACCCTGCGACGAGCGTGTAGCGGTCCCTCACCGTCGCCGTCCCTCCACCCAGACGAGCGCCGCGGGCAGCGCCACCGCAACTCCGAGCAGGGCCGCGCCGAGGTCGATCACGGTGACGAAGCCGAAGTCGCGCAGCATCTTCACGTCGCTGGCGATGAGGACCGCGAACCCGACCGTCGCGGTCACGCCGGAGGCGAGCACCGCCGCGCCGGTGCGAGCGTAGGTGTTATCCAACGCGGCTGCCACCGAAGCACCGCGACCGCGCTCCTCATGAAAGCGGGCGGAGAGGATGACGCTGAACTCGGTGGCGATCGCGATCGTCAACGCGCCGAGCGCGGCCGACATCGGATTGAGCGGGACCCCGCTGACCCAAAGCAGCAGCGCTCCCCAGCCCGTCGCCAGCACGATCGGGATCAGAGGCACCAGCGTGCGTGAAAGCGACCGGTAGACGACAAGCAGGACCAGCGCCACAGCAAGCAGCCCGGCCAACGTCAGCAGGTAACGGTCGCTGGAAAGATCATCCGCGGCCTCGGCGGCGATCACCGGCAGGCCGGCGAGCTGAACCTCCACCCCTACTGGGGGGCCGTCAGGCTCCCCAGGTTGACCGATCTCGGCTTGCACCCGCTCGATCAGCTCCTGCTGGTCGTCCAGTGACTGCGCTCGGATCCCGAAGCTGATCAGCGCCGTTCCCGCGGGCAGGCCGGTTTTCCGATCGAGCTGTGAGAGCTTCTCGAGGTCGTAGGAAGGCACCTGCGCAAACGCCGCCCGAACCTCGCCCCGTACCAGCCGGCCACCCTCACCTGCCCCGACCAGATCCGAGAGCGCCGGTCCGGGACAGATCTCGGCATCGAGGCAACTCGGTTCGGTGCCTGAGAAACCTCCGGTGCGGAGGACTCGCTGCTTGAACCCGGCCATCCACCGCAGAGTTGCCGGGTCAGTCAGGTCCTCCGCGTGAACGCTGACGTCCAGCTCGCCGGACACTCCCGTGGCGTCCTGCAGCTCATTCAGGTCCCGCACTGCCGGCGCGTCCTGCGGTGCCAGCTCCCGAATGTCGGACACGGTCTCGACCTGGGTGCCAACGCCCCAACCCAGGACAGCCAGAGCCAGGCCGATCCCGAGGACCTGTTTCGGTTGCGCCAGGGACAAGCAAAAGACGCGGTCCAGCAGGCCTCGCTCAGGAGGGAGGGACGGGTGCCCCTCTGCGCGCTGGGTTTTTCGCCTTGCGCGCTGCCACTCTCGCCAAGTGGTCTGTGCGAAAAACAGGACGCCGCGCGCTGCCGGGGCACCCGTCCCTCCCTCCGGGGGTCGCCTCAGGCTGAGAGCAGCGAAGCCAGCCGTCAGCGAGAGGAGGAAGGCGATCCCGATCCCAACGATGAGCAACCAGCCGAAGTCGCGGACCATGGGCGTCGGTGAGAGCTGGAGGGCTAGGAAGCCCGCCGCGGTAGCGAGACATGCGGTGGCGATGGTCGGTCCGCCACGAGCGGCTGCGAGGCGGGCCGCCTCGACCCCGCCGGCTCCGGACTCGACCGCCTCGTCGTAGCGAGCCTGGAACTGGATTGCGTAATCGACGGCGAGGCCGATCAGGATCGGCAATACGGCTATCGAGGCCATGGTGAGCGAGCCACCTACGAGGTCGAGCAGGCCGAAGGTCAGCGCTGCCGACGCAAGAGCGATGCCGAGCGGCAGGAGGCGAAAGCGCGAGCGGAATACGATCAGAAGGGTGAGCGCCATCGCGACGATTGCGACGGCGAGCAGAACCAGCAGGGCGTCCTCCAAAGCATCGGCGACGCCCTCGACGACGACGGGGACGCCGGAGACGACGTAGTCGCCGCCACGAAGGGCGAAGCAGGGCTCGGGCTCGCCGCGGAACTTGCAGGCCTGGCGTGGCGTCGGGTCGAAGACGGCCGCCCGGATCAGCTGGAGCGCCTTCCGGCGCTCTTCGTCGCTGAGGTCGGGCCGCAGGCGGACGAGGATTTGGGTGGTGCGACTGTTGGGAAACAGATAGGAGAGCCTTGCCTTGGGCGTTCCGCGCTCGCGGCTCAGGTCGAAGACGACCGCCGCCAGGAAGTCGGGGTTGGAGAGGCTGGGGGCGCTGGTGATCCCGTAGCGGGCGGCGAAGGAGAGGAGGAGGTCGCGCAGCTCGTCGGGTGGAACCGTGGCGATCAGGCGGCGCAGTTGGCGATCGATCTGGATCACCGCCTCGTTGAGGAAGGTGGCCGGGCCGACGACCGACTCGACCGGGTCCTCCTGCGCCAGTTCCGTGCAGGGTCCCGGTATCGCCTTCCCCTGCGGAGCATTGCCCGAGAGGCATCCCTCCAGCCGCAGCAGACGGCCCAGATTCGCGGTCAGCACCAGCTCCTGCAGATCCCCCCGCGCCAGCACAACGACCGGTTCTTCCCCAAACGCCTCCCGCACCTCCTGCGTAGCCCGGTAGCTGGCCGTATCGGCATCGACCAGCGTCTCAGTCCCTGCATCGGTCGAAAGCCGAGTGGCGCCCACCCCAGCTCCGAGAGCGAGGAGAACCACGACCACGAGAACCACCGGTGCATGACGAACGGACCAGGCAGCTATCGAGCCCATGAGCGGCCTATCGGGCGGGTGGCGTCGGGGTGGGAGGTCTTCCGCCGCTCGAAGGCTGCGGAGGGCAAGGCCTCATCCCGGCAGGCGCAGGGTCCCGGCGCCCGGAGCAGCGCGTAGGGCAAGGAAGGCCGCCCACCCCGGCGACAGGACCCGCCCGCCAGGACGCTCAATCCATCGAAAGCGGACCAGAAACGTCCGCATTCAAGAACTGGTGCACGAACTGGTTTTCCGAGTCGAACAGTTCCTCTTTCGGCCCCGACTCGACGATTTTGCCGTTCCAGAGGACGGCGATGAAGTCGGAGATCCGCCGTGCCGTGTTGAGGTCGTGGCTGATCACCAGGTAGCAGCCGCCGTTCTCGGCGTGCACCTCGCGGATCAACTCGCAGAGCAACGCCGTGCGGACCGGGTCGAGACCCGAGTCCGGCTCGTCGAACATGACGATCGCCGGTTCCAGCACCAGCGCCCGCGCGAAACCCGCTCGCTTGCGCATCCCTCCCGAAAGCTCGTTCGGCATCTTGTAGATCGCCTCGGAGAGCCCCACCTCCTTGAGGCGGCGGTTGACGATCTCGCCGATCTCCTCCTCGCTTTTGTCGGTGTGCTGGCGGAGGGGGAAGGCCGTGTTGTCGTAGATGTTCATCGAGCCGAACAAGGCACCGTCCTGAAACAACAGGCCGAACTTCTTGCGCACCTCGAACAGTTCGTCATCGGTCATGTTCGGAATCGACTCGCCGTGCACCAACACGTCCCCCGAATCCGGGTAGAGCAGGCCGACGATGTGCTTGATCAGGACGCTCTTGCCCGTGCCCGAGGGGCCGAGCACCATCGAGACCTGGTCTTCGGGAAGGCCGAGGTTGAGCCCATTGAGAATGCGGGCGCGGCCGAACTGCTTGACCAGGTTGACGATCTCGATCGCATCCTGACCTCCGTGGTCGCGCTTGCGCCCGGTGTGGAAGCGATAGGGATCGCTCTCGGCCGGGTCGACGCCGGGAATGACGAAATCACGACCCATCGTCGCGCCGTCCTCGCTCACGTATGGGCCGTCCGGCCTCGTGCTCGCCGCCCGCGCCGTGTCGGCCGGCGGCTCGGCATTGGCCTGGCGCGCCGCGTCGGCCGTGTCCGCGCCGGCCTCCGCTTCGACTTCGTTGCGCTGGCTCTGATCGTCGATCGACATTGTTGGGTCAGCCTCCTATCGGCGCTCTCGGGTTGGCCCCCCAGAAGACCAGGGTTCCCAGCATCCCGATGATGTGCACCAGAACGATGTTAAGCACCATCGACTTCGCCGTCGCCGTGCCAACGCCAACCGGGCCTCCCGACGCGGTGTAGCCGTAATAGCAGCCGACCATGACTATGGCCGTGGCCATGAACATCCCCTTGATCAAGCTGAAGATCAGGTCCGGGGGGTTCTGGAACATCCAGAAAATCAGCAGGTAGCCACCCGAGGAGACGTCGCCGATCTGTTCGACCACCGCGAGGTAGCTGGCGAAGAACATGATCCCGATCCCGACCAGGTACATGAACGGAAAGGCGATCCAAGCTGCGAGCAGGCGGGTCGCGGCGAGGAAGGTGACGGGCGGCACGCCCATCACCTCGAGCGCGTCGATCTCGTCGGAGATCCGCATCGCCCCGAGCTCGGCGACGATCCCGGTCCCGACCTTGGCCGAGAGCATGTAGCCGAACGCGTAGGGCATGATCTCGCGCAGGTCGCACCAGGCCGAAAAGAGGCCGGCGAAGGCCGGCGCGCCCTGGGCGCGCAGCAGGTAAGCGCCCTCGATCCCGCACTGCAGGCCGAGGATGAAGACGAGGCCCCAGATGATCAGGGCCGAGCCGAGGATCAAGATCCCCGCCTGCCGCAGGCTCTCGCCGAAGAAGCGAAGGACGCGGCCCGAGTAGACCAGCCCGGCGACCCGCGAGCCGAAGCGGGCGATCTCGCCGAAGGAGTCGAGCCAGCCGCGAGGGACTGCGAGCCAGGCGCTCATCGGATCGTCTGCAGCTCGGGATTGGTGGCCAGCAGCGTCTGGGTGAACACGTAGTTGAAGGCGAAGACGCCCATGAAGGAGATGACGACCGCCTGGTTGACGGCGCGGCCGACCCCCGCTGCCCCTCCTGACGCAGTCATCCCCTTGTAGCAGCAGACGACGGCGATGATCGCCCCGAACAGGGTGCACTTGATCACCGAGCCCCAGAGGTCGGTGATCGAGGCGTTCGAGAAGAGCGTCGCGAAGAAGCCGCCGAGCGGCTGGCTGTAGACGACCTCGGTGAGGATGCCGCCGCTGATCCCGAAGACCAGGGCGTAGATGTCGAGCAGGCCGGTGATCAGCATCAGGGCCAGGAAGCGCGGCACGACCAGGTTCTTGATCGGGTCGACGCCGAGCACCTGGAGGGCATCGAGCTCCTCGCGGATCTTGCGGGCGCCGAGGTCGGCGGTGATCGCGGTACCGGCGACGCCGGCGACGACGACCGCAGTCACGAACGGGGCGAACTCGCGGATCGAGGCGAGGACGAAGAAGCCGCCGAGCCGGTCGAGCGCGCCGAACAGGTTGAGGATGTTGGCCGCCTGCAGGCCGGGAGCGCCGAAGCCGAAGGCGACGGTCGAGATCAGCAGCGGGAACCAGCAGAGCTGCAGGGCGAAGAGGAACTGGCCGATGAACTCCTCCCCGTAGGGGTACGGGGGTTTGACCGCGGAGACGAGCGTCCTCGCGGTGAGGATCATCATGTCCCCCACCTGTTCGAAGAAGGACTTGGCAGGCAAGAAGGCCTGTCCTATCGATCCAGCTCTATCCATATGCTCCTCCGGCAAGCGGGCCGCATTCCGCGCAGCCGCTCGGTCATCTGAGTCTATGGGATCGACGGGCGGCGACGGTTAGCTGCGTGTTGAGATCCTGCTAAAGCCTCCGAAGGGCGCTCGGAGTTGGCCGGAGCGGCTGAAACCCCTGGTATGTTCCGCCGCCTTGGGGGGGAAACGCAGACATGGACGGCGTTCCCACATCGGCGTCGGCGCCGTGGGTGTCGGCGCGGCGATCCTCTCACTCTCCCTCGGAGCCTGTGGAGACGATTCGTCCTCCACCTCGGATTCCGCGAAGAAGGACGCTGGTCCCTTCGAGGTCAAGGTCGTCCGGGCGGCGTTCCCGACCAGGCAGCGCCTCGGCGAAACCTCGCTGCTGCGAATCGGCATCCGCAATACCGGTAATGAGACCGTTCCGGCGCTGACCATGACCGTCTCGGTCGGTGGCGAGGCCGGCCAGGCGTCATCGCTGCCGTTCGGGATCCGCAGTTCCGAACCGGGTCTTGCCCAACCCGACCGGCCCGTATGGGCCCTGTCCGAGAAGTACCCGCGCCTGGCCGGGAACCCAAACCCAGGCGAATCTGCCGGCGCCGAAAACGCCAGGCGCAAGGCCTTCGACTTTGGGCCGCTGAAGCCGGGCGAGACGATCGAGGCGATCTGGAAGCTGACCGCCTCCCGGACCGGCGCCTACCGGCTGCTCTACGAGGTCGGCGCCGGGCTGACCGGAGAGCTCGAGGCGGAGACCGCGGCCGGGGTCGAGCCGGGCGGCTCGTTCGCCACCCGGATCACCGAGGTCCCACCGGACACGATCGTCACCGACAGCGGCGAAGTGGTCGAGATAACGAAACCCGGCGAACAGACGCAGGCGAACCGCTAGCGTTTCGGCATGGGACGCCGTGCCGCCTCATGCGCCACCGCCGCGGTCCTCGCGATGGCGACGATGCCGGCCTGCGGCGACGCTCGGGAGCCCACCGCCCAGCAGCGGACGGAGTCCCGGCCGAACGGCAGCGCCAGCGCCCGTCGGGGCGTCGCTCTGAAGCGGATCGGCAGCTTCGACAGCCCCGTCTACGTGACCGGTGCTCCCGGCTTCCCGCGGCTGCTGTTCGTCGTCGAGCAGGCGGGGACTGTTCGGGTGCTGCACGGCGGCAGGCGCCTGCGGCGTCCCTTCCTCGACATCTCGGGCATTGTCGGCTTCGGTGGCGAGCGCGGCCTGCTCTCGATCGCCTTCCCTCCCGACTACCGGCGAAGCGGACGGTTCTACGCCTACTTCACCGACGACGAGGGCGACATCCGGGTCGACGAGTTCAGGCGACGCAGCGCGACGCGGGTCGCGCGGGACTCGCGTCGCATGGTGATCGAGATACCCCACCGCGCCAACTCCAACCACAACGGCGGTCAGCTCCAGTTCCTCGGCAACCTCCTCTACTTCGGAACCGGGGATGGCGGCTCCGGCGGCGACCCGCCCAACAACTCGCAGGACCGCGAGAGCCTGCTCGGCAAGTTGCTGCGGATCGACCCACGCCCCTCGGACGGGCGCCCCTACTCAGCGCCGGACGGCAACCCGTTCTTCGGCCGACCGGGGCGCGACGAGATCTACAGCTATGGCCTGCGCAACCCATTCCGCTTCTCGTTCGACCGCGTCACGGTGCCGAAGCCGCGGATCGCGATCGCCGACGTCGGGCAGGACCGCTTCGAGGAGCTCGACTACCTGGGCCTCGGCAGGGCAAACGGGGCGAACTTCGGCTGGGACGCCTTCGAGGGATTCGCTCCATATACGGGCGCCAACAGCGGCACCGCGGATCCCGGCGGAACGGTGAAGCCGATCTTCGCCTACTCGCTGAGCCGCGGCGGCGGCAGCTGCTCGATCATCGGTGGCTACGTCGTCGGCGATCCCCAGCTGCCCTCGCTGCGCGGTCGCTACGTCTACGCCGACCTCTGCGAGGGCGAGCTGCGCAGCCTGCTGCCGGGCCTCAAACGCGCCAGGGGCGATCGCCGCCTCGGGCTCTCGGTATCGACGCCGAGTTCGTTCGGCGAAGACACGCGGGGACGGATCTACGTCACGTCCCTGGACGGGCCCGTCTACCGCATCGTCCCACGCTAGCGGGCAGTAGCAGCAAAAGGGCCGCCGCTGGACTCTCCAGCGGCGGCCCTGAAGCTCAGCTCAGCTCTTCTGCTCAGCGGCGCGCGTAGGGGTCGATGTAGAGATCATCGACCTGCCACTTGCCCTTGCTGTCGAGGGGAGTGATGCGGATTTGAATCGCGCTGGGGATCAACGTCCCGATGATCGTCGAGAGCGTGAGGACGGTCGACATCTGCTGGGTGGGCGTCCAATTCGGGCCGGCCACCACGTTGCTCACCGTCTTCGTCCTGACCAGGCCGAGCAGCTTGTACACGGCTTCGACGCGTAGGCGCGAGGACGGATCGCCGCTGTTGCGAGCCATCATTCGGAAGATCGGCGTGTCCAGTGACATGCAAATTGGAGGGCTACCAGCCGAGCTTCCGGGGGGCAGCGCCAGCGAGCGCGAGTCTGCGGCGTTGTTGAGGTAGTAGCTCTCGTTGCCCGCGACGGTCGCGGCGCCGCGAGTCAGCGACCAGCCACTTGCCGCGGCCTCGAAACCTCCATCTGGCGCCAGCGCGTAGTGCTTCGAGTCGCCCCACGGAGCGAACACCTGCTTGGCGCCGGTGTACGAACACGCCTGAGCCGATCCGGCAGAAATCGTGAGCGCGGTCAGCGCGACGGCGGCGGCGCACGCGAGCTTCGAGCGAACGCCGAGCGGGGTTGAGATCGAGCTGAGCTTCATACGGGAACCTCCCTTGTCGCAGGCCAAAAAGCCTGGTCGTGAAAACCAAGCTGGCAGTCGAGCCGTCTCGCCGAAAGAAAACGACGAGACCTCTGACTTTGCGTCCCCGCCTCGCGACAGGTTTGCCCTTATGCAGCTGAACTTATGTAGGAACGAGGATCGGGCAGGCCCTGCGGAAACTGAAGCGATTTCGAACAGATGTCCGCTGACCCGGCGAGGTTTTTGGGTATAGAGAGCGGTTTTTGGCGTTTGCGCTTGCGCCGCTCATCGCTTTTCGGATCGCGCCGATATAAATGCCGCAGTCGTCTGCGGCTGCGAATCCGTCATGGCGGCCACGACGAACACCTCGGAGCTGGAGCGCCTCTTTGCCCGGGGGCGGGAGCGCACGGTGCTACCTGCCTACGGACGCGAGCGGCTGGTCGAGGCAGGCACCGGCGTCGCATTTCTCGGGGCGGCAGTCGCGATGGCCTTCCTCATCCCGTCTCCGCGAGCTCTGGACGTGGCCGCACTCGCCGTCCTCGTCGCCGCCTACGTGATCGCCTGTCGCGCACAGTTCGACCTCGCTGACGGCTACACGGTGCCAACCGAGCTGGTGCTGGTGCCGATGCTGTTCCTGCTTCCGACCCCGGCCGTCCCCTTGATCGTCAGCCTCAGCTGGGCGCTGGGGCGCATCCTCGACTACGCGACCGGTCGCACGAGCGTCTACCGAGCTTTCCACGTCTTCGCCGACTGCTGGCATGCCGTCGGCCCCGCGCTGGTGCTGACCGTCGCCGGCGCTCAGGTCTTCGGATGGCATCAGTGGCCGATCTACGCGGTCGCCCTTCTGGCCCAGTTCCTTTTCGACTTCGTCGCGATCACGGTCCGCATGCGGCTGATCGAGGGCCCGTCCTCGTGGGCCGAGCTGCGGATGATCGCGCCGGCCTACGGCCTCGACGCGGCCCTCGCGCCGATAGGTCTGATCGTGGCGTTCGCCGCAATCGAGTTGGGCCCGGCCGTCTGCCTGCTCGTCATTCCCCTCGCCGCAGTGCTCGCGGTTCTCTCCCGCGAGCGGGAGACGCGGATAGAACAAGCGCTCGAGCTGAGCGCCGCTTACCAGGGGACGGCGTTGCTGCTCGGTGACGTGGTCGAGGCCGACGACGCGTACACCGGCAGTCACAGTCGCGGCGTCGTCGAGCTGTCCCTGGCGGTCAGCGATCGGCTCGGCCTCGGCTCGCGGCAGCGTCGCAACGTGGAGTTCGCGGCGCTCCTGCACGACGTCGGCAAGATCGCCGTGCCGAAGGAGATCATCAACAAACCAGGTCCGCTCGACGCCGGCGAGTGGAAGGTCATGCACCGCCACACGATCGAAGGAGAGGCGATGCTGAACCGGGTCGGGGGCGTCCTCGCCGAGGTCGGCGAGATCGTTCGCTCTTCCCATGAGCACTACGACGGCAGCGGCTATCCCGACGGCCTGGCGGGGGATGCGATTCCGATCGAGGCGCGCATAGTCACCTGCTGCGACGCCTTCAGCGCGATGACGACGACGCGGTCCTACCGCAAGGCGATGCCGATGGAGGCCGCGCTCGCCGAGCTGCGCAGCTGCTCCGGCACCCAGTTCGACCCGGACGTCGTCGCTGCCCTGATGGCGATCGCCTAGGTGTAAGACCCAGCAACGTTGTTCAGCTCGGCGAGCCGAGCTCCGGGCGGCTTGTGAGCGAGGGAGCCGTGCGGTCTGCGCCAGTTATAGAAGTCCAGCCAGCCGGATAGGGCCGCGG
>Ga0190265_10000337_pt1 | contig 36515 bp, 33 predicted proteins | sample Popmic124T_FD_133135 | JGI IMG/M metagenome (GOLD analysis project Ga0190265, IMG submission 133135) | Populus adjacent soil microbial communities from riparian zone of Indian Creek, Utah, USA - 124 T | ecosystem: Environmental > Terrestrial > Soil > Riparian zone | place: USA: Utah | collected... | reverse complement strand
GGCGGCCTGCAGCGCATCCACGGTTCCGGAGATCGTATATTGGCCGGGGCAATTGTCGTTGCTTAGGTAGACGGCGCGGCCCTCTTTTCTGAGGTTGCAAAGCACCCGTTCAAGGTCACTTTCGCGAAGGCCGATGACCGCGGTCATCCCGCTCGTTCCCCGCTCCACGCAGGCGTTCATCAGGCGCCCTCGGGCGGCCACGATCGAAGCGAGCTGCTCGAAGTCGATCATGCGCGCCGCCCACATCGCAGCCCATTGGCCCACGCTGTAGCCGGCGAGGAAAGCGGGCTTCGCGTCTCCACGTTCACTGAGGATGTCGTGCGAAATGCTGCTGACGAGCAGGTTCGCCAGCGAGCTGTTGATATTCTCATCGAGGATCGCTTCGTCGCCCGCCTCGATCCGCTGCAACAAATCGCACCGGGCATGGCGGCACACGGCCGCATAACGTTCGCCGAATGCGGGATGGTTTCGCAGGCCGATCAGCATCTCGGCATTTTGGCCGCCCTGACCCGGGAAGAGCAGGGCCAGCAACGGAGGCCCGCTCAAAGCCTGGCGGGGGGCGCGCTGGGCCGGCGGGTGGCACTTGCCACTGCGGACGGGCCCGCCCGGGCGGTCATGACGTGGCGCGGCGGGTCTGGTCGACGAGCCGGGTCAGGACCGTCCCCGGTCCGATTTCCTTGAATTCGGTCTCCCCCTGGGCGAGCAGGAATTGAAGCCCCTGCACCCACTGCACCGACTGGGAGATCTGCCTGACCAGCAACGTCTTCACCGCGCCGGACGCGTCGTTGACCGGATAGGGACGGGCGGTCGCGTTGGCGATGACCGGAATGGCCGGCGCCGCGAACGACATCGGCTCCAGGAAGGCCTCGAACGCGGCCGCGGCATCCCTCATGTAACGCGAATGGAATGCGGCGCTGACCGGAAGCGGCACGAACATGCTCGCGCCCGCCTCGACGAAGGCCGCCTCGGTGCGCGCGATCTCCTTCACCGGTCCCGAGATCACCACCTGCTGCGGCGAATTGAAGTTCGCCACGTCGAGCTTGGAGAAGCCCTTGTCGGCGATCACCTGCGCGACCTGCGCGGAATCGAGGCCGACCACGGCCGCCATTCCGCCGTTCTTCGCTTTGGCCATCAGCTCGCCGCGCTTGATGACCAGACGAAGCCCGGTCAGGAAATCGAACACGCCGGCGGCGAGCAGGGCGTTATATTCACCAAGGCTGTGGCCGGCGAGATATTTGGGGATGTGCCCGTTTCGAATCTCGTCATAATAATGAAGGGCGTTGACGACGTAGAGGCAGGGCTGGGTATATCTGGTGTTCTTGAGCTTCTCGCCCGGATCGTCCCGGCACATGTCCCGAACCGAATAGCCGAACAGCGCGTCGATCTCGGATTCCGCAGCGACGAATTGCTCGACCGTGTCGAAAAGGGCGCCGCCCATGCCGCGGTGCTGGGAACCCTGGCCGGGAAACAGGTGCGCAACCATCTTAGTCCCCAATCGCCAATCCCGGTCCCCAATCCGCCAGCTCGCTCGAAAAAAATCGGATGCGGCGTGAGGACCGCAACTGTGTGGGCGATGTATTTGCAATGCAAGATGATTCGCCCTCCTGTGCGAGAAGCGCCCGCTGCGAAATCGCGGCCCGGCGGTGCCGGCGGTACAATCGCGAACGGGACAGATGCGTCCCGACCGCAGATCCGCAAATCCCCCGAATCACATCTCGCGAACAGGCAATGATTCGGATAGATGGCGATTCGACAACGTCCGCAGTGGACGAAATGGAGCTTGAACAATGACGGAGATTGTCGTAAAGCTGAGTAACGACTTGGCTCAGGCCATGTCTTCCTCCTCCGACGACTCTGACCGCCAGTTGCTGCAACTGGTCGACGCTTATGGTGCGATGTTGAGCGCGCCAACGGGGTCCGTTGGCGAGTCCGCTCAATATTTTAGAGTTGAGGGGGTAGACCCGGAGAAAGGCGAGAGCCTCAGGCGCGATCTTGAGCGGCTCGACGGAGTCGAGGCCGCTTACTTCAAGCCTTCCGACGAGCTGCCCTGAGCGAGCGGGACTGGCCCGCTCGCGAACAGAGGAGCGAGCAATGGCCAAGAAAGCGAGCAAAGGCGCGTCCAAGGGTAGCGGAAGCAGCGGAAGCGGCGGCGGCAGCGGCAATGGCGGAAAGCAGGGCGCCGCGCCGCCCGCATCGCCCCCCGAGCTCATCGTCGTTACCACCCAGGAGGCGGGCCTTCGGGCCTCGGCGGGCCGATTGGAATCGATCGCGGGCGCGCCCACGGACATGCTCGCCACCCTGCTCGCCGACACGCGAGCGGTGCTTCGGCCCTTGTTCGGCGCGACCGAGGAAAGGGTGCTGTCCGCCTCGCTCGAAGCCGCGGCAAGCCGGGGCGACGAAATGGCGCCGGCCGAGGATCTTTCGCTTTTCTACACGGTCGATGCGCCGCCCGAGCGCCTGGAATCGATCCGCTCCGACCTCGAATCCGACGATCTGGTCGCGGGCGCCTATCTGAAGCCCGGCGCCGAGCCGCCGGTGCTCAACGACATGGCGCCGGCGCCGCAGGAGGCGCCGCCCGCATCGCCCGATTTCACCGCCCGCCAAGGCTATCTCGACGCCGCCCCGGGCGGGGTCGAGGCACGCTGGGCCTGGACCCAGGCCGGCGGCCGCGGCAACGGCCGCAAGATCATCGACATCGAGGGGGAATGGCGCTTCACCCACGAAGACCTGCTCGTCAACCAGGGCGGCATGGTCGCCGGCAACGCGGCCAACAATCTGGGCTGGCGCAACCACGGCACCGCCGTGGTCGGCGAGTTCGGCGGCGACGTGAACAATATCGGCATCACCGGGATCAGCCCGAATGCGAACGTCCGCGCAATCTCGATCTTCGGGCCGGGCTCGGCGGGCGCGATCAACAATGCAGCCAACCGGCTCGGGCCGGGCGACGTGCTGCTGCTCGAGCTGCACCGGCCCGGGCCGCGCTTCAACTTCGCGCAGCGCGCCGACCAGCGCGGCTATATCGCGATCGAATGGTGGCCCGACGATTATGCCGCCATCCGCAACGCGGCCAATCGCGGCATCATCGTCGTCGAGGCGGCAGGCAACGGCGCCGAGAATCTCGACGACGCCATCTACCAGAATCCCGGGCCGGGCTTCCCGGCGGGGTGGACCAATCCGTTCCGGCGCACCAATCGCGATTCCGGCGCGATCGTCGTCGGCGCGGGCGCGCCGCCGCCCGGCACCCATGGCCGCAACCATGGCGCCGACCGCTCGCGGCTCGATTTCTCCAATTATGGCGCGCTGGTCGACGCCCAGGGCTGGGGCCGCGAGGTGACGACCTGCGCCTATGGCGACCTCCAGGGCGGCAGCAACGAGGATCTGTGGTACACCGACACCTTCTCGGGAACGTCGAGCGCTTCGCCGATCATCGTCGGCGTCGCCGCCTGTCTGCAGGGCATGGCACAGGCGCGCGGCAAGCCTTTTCTGACACCGGCCAAATTCCGCGCCTGCCTGCGCAGCACCGGCTCGCCCCAGCAGAACGAGCCGGGCCGCCCGGCGACCCAGCGCATCGGCAACCGGCCGAATCTGCGCCAGCTGGTAACCTGCGCTTTCCCGAAGCCGCTCAAGGAAAACAAGGACGTCAAGGATACGGTCAAGGAGCTCAAGGAGCGGGAGAAGAGCCTGATCAAGGAGGCGATCAAGGAGATCAAGGAGATCAAGGAAAAGGACTTCAAGGACGTCAAGGAGAAGGAGCTGAAGGAGCCCAAGGAGTTCAAGGAAATCAAGGAGGTCGAGAAGAACCCCAAGGAGGGCAAGGAGCTCGAAAAGCACCAGATCGAGAAGAACCCGAAGGAGCTGGTCGAGAAGAATGTCGGTGAGGGCGGCATCCAGGAACGCGTGACCGGCATGGGCGACGGCAGCGTCGAACAGCGGCTCGCGGCGGTTGAAACGGCGCTTGGCGGCCTCCTTCACTTCATCGGCGGCGAGCTGCGGCCCGATCTGTCGACCTCGGCGCTCGGCGGCGAGGCGCGGGACCTCGCCCAGGGCGATGCCGACGCCAAGCAGCAGAAGGACATCAAGGACAACGAGAGCTATTGAGCCAAGGCTTGCGCCGCCCCGCCGCTCGCGGCGGGCGCGGCGCGGGGCCGTCCGCCATGATCCTGATCATCGCCGATCCGAGCGATACCGGCGCGCTCTGGCTGCGGGGCGCGCTCGGCCGCCGGGTGGCCGGCCCGGTCCGCCTGGTGACGCCGGCGCAGCTCGCTTACGCGCCGAGCATCGCCCATCGGCTGGGCGGACCCGGCGACGGCTTCCGCTTCGCGCTCGCCGACGGCGACGTGCTGACCGGGGAGCGGCTGACAGGGGTGGTCAACCGCATGGTCGGGATGCCGTTCGCGCACCTCGCCCACGCCCATCCCGACGATCGCGCTTATGCCGAAGGCGAGCTCCACGCCTTCCTGTTGGGCTGGCTTGGCTCGCTCGACTGCCCGATGCTCAACGAGCCGTCGCCCGATTGCCTCGCCGGGCCCCTTTTCGGCGAAATCCACGCGCGCCATTTCGCCGCTTTGGCCGGCCTCGGCGTCGGAGCCGCGCGGCTGGACCCGGCGAACCCCTCCGCGCCTGCGCTCACGACTCGGCCGACCATGCGTCACTTCGTCCTCGAGGGCCGGCTGATCGGGCCGATCGTTCCGGCCGCCGATCGCGACTCATTGCTTCAGTTCGGCCGGCTTTGGGGCGCGCGGCTGATGCAGATCGACAGCGACGAGGCCGGCGACCGCCGACGCTTCCACGCCGCCTCGAGCCTCGCCGATTTTCCAAGCGGCGGGGAAGCCCTGCTCCGCGCCGTCGCGGAGGTCCTCGCCCGATGATCCTGATCGCCGGAATCCCGAGCGAGGCGCCGGTCGCGCTCGCCATCGATGCGGCGGAGGAATGGGGAATCGCCTACGTCGTGCTCGATCAGCGCGCCCATCGCGACTGGGACCTGACCCTGAATCTGGACCCCCATTCCGGCTGGCGCGGGGCGATGACCGGACCCGACGGAGGGGCGGTGGATCTGGACGAAGTGACCGGCATCTACACGCGGATGATGGACCATCATTTCCTGCCCGCGCCGGGCGACGGCCCGGCCCGGCCCGGGGATCTCGCGCGGGCGGATTCGTTCCACCATCTGTTCCACGCCTGGCTCGACGTCGCGCAATGCAGGATCGCCAATCGGCCGCGGGCGATGATGTCGAACATGTCCAAATCCTATCAGGCCGGGCTGATCGCGCGCCTGGGCTTCGCCATTCCGGAAACCCTGATCACCAACGATCCCGACGCCGCGATCGCCTTCGTCGACCGCTGCGCCGCCGAGGGCGATGAAGTGATCTACAAGTCGGTGAGCGGCGCGCGCTCGATCGTGCAGAGCTTCGCGCAGAGCGACAAGGCGCGGCTGGGCCGAATCCGCTGGTGCCCGACCCAGTTCCAGCGCAAGGTCCGCGGCACCGACTATCGGGTCCATGTCGTCGGCGGCCGGGTCTTTGGAACGCGCATCGAAAGCGCGGCGACCGACTATCGCTACGCCGCCCGCCAGACCGGCGAGGCGGCTGCGCTCGAGGCAACGGAGCTGCCGGGGAGGGTCGCGGAAGCATGCGTCGCGCTGGCCGCCGGGCTCGATCTGCCGTTCACCGGCGTCGACCTGCGAAGGACGCCCAACGGCGACTATGTCTGCTTCGAGGCCAATCCCTGCCCGGCCTTCAGCTATTATGAGGACCATACCGGCGCGCCGATCTCCCGCGCGCTGGTCCGCTGGCTTGCCGGCGACGACTGCGCCGACTGATCCTCAGCGCTCGGCCGCAGGCAATTCCACCTCGAAGCAGGCGCCCGTCTCGGCCGGCAGGCTTGCGATCGTGCCGCCGCAGGAGGCGAGCAGGGAGCGGGCGATCGACAAGCCGAGGCCGGTGCCGCCCTGCTCGCGGCGGCCGGTGTGGAAGGGCTCGAAGACCAGGTCGCGATCGGCCGGCGGAACGCCCGCGCCGTCGTCGGAGACCCGGATGGAGACGCGGCCGGCGCTCGGCACCGCGGCGATCCGGATCCGCTTCGCGCCGGCCTGGGCGCTGTTCTCAATCAGGATCTGGGCGACCGCCTCGATCAGCTCGGGGGCGGCGCCGGCCGGGGGCAGGCCGGGCGCGATCTCGATCTGGATGGCAAGGCCGGAGCCGCGCATGGCGTCGGCGACCGCCTGGAGCGGGCCTTCGACCGGCGCGCATGCGTTGTCCGGCGCCACCGCCATGTCGGCGCGGACGAGGTGGAGCAGGCGTTCGAGCAACAGCGAAAGCCGGTCGGCGTCCTTGGTCGCGTTGGACAGGAAGCGGTAGCGGTCCTCCGGACTCATCGCCCCTTCATGATCGGCGAGCAGCTCGAGCGCGCCGCGGATGCCGGCGATCGGAGTCTTGAACTCGTGGCTCACCGCGGCGGCGAAATCGCGCAGATAACGCGAGCGGCGCTCGATCCGCTCCGCCATCGACGCGAAATTCGCGTAAAGCGCGCGGATCTCGACTGCGGCGGTGACCGGCGGATCGGGGATGACGACCGGGCCGTGGGCGACGTCGCGCGTGGCGGCGCCGAGCGCCTCGATCGGCCTGGCGATGCCGCGCGAGAGGAAGCCGGCGAGGATAAGCAGGATGGTGAAGATCAGCCCCACGCCGAGCGCGATCTTGCCGCGATCCTGATAGATTCCGACGAACAGGCCGCGCGGCGAGCGCGACAGCATGACGAAGCCGACCAGCTCGCCGCCGGCAAGGATCGGACGGACGTGATGGACTCGGATCGCCGAGGCGCGGCTCAGCCATTCGAGCGGGTAGCGCGGTTGGTAATCGCCGCGCCGGCGCAGCACGGTCTGGGGCACGCCGGCTTTCGCGGCGCGCACCTCGGGCAAATGCGCGTAGCTGAGGCCCGCATCGCCGCGCCCGACCAGAACCCGGCCTTCGCGGTCGATGACCCGGATCGCGGCCAATGTCGTCTGCGCGCTGTCGGCGGCGATCGGCCGAAGCCTCGCCGCGACGCCGAGCGCGCGCGGCTCCATCGGGCCGGTGGCGGGTCGGGCGGCGGGTTGCTCGGGCAGGACTGGCATGGCGCTGAGATCGATGGCCGGCCGTTCGGGGAGCAGCGGGCGCGGACCTGCGGCGCCCCCGTCCGGGACCCAGAAACTGCGATAGGCGCTGGACAGCACCGCGCCCTGCGCGATCAGCTCGGCTTCGGTCTGCTGAACCAGGGTGTTCTCGTAAACTCGCAGGAAGACCGCGCCGACCCCCGGCAGAGCGGCGACGAAGAGCAGGGTCGCGAACAGGATGGTGCGGAGCCGAAGCGACGGCCACAAGCGCTTCAGCAGCGCCTTGGCCGCTCCGATCAAGCGCCGCCGCCCCGGCAGGGGCCGATCCGGTAGCCGATGCCGGCGCGGGTTTCGATCAGGTCGGAGCCGCCGACGGCGGCGAATTTGGCGCGAAGATTGCGGATGTGGCTGTCGATCGTGCGATCGGTCACGGCAAAGCCGGGACCGTGCAGCCGGTCGATGATCGTATCGCGGCTGAACACCTTCGAAGGCAGGCTGGCGAGCAGCAAGAGGAGCTGGAATTCGGTGACGGTGACCGCGACCGTGTGGTCGTCCCAACGCGCTTCCCAGGATTGGGGATCGAGGCGAAGGCGATGGTGGCCGAGCGGACGCTGCGATCCCGCCTGTTCGAGCGCGCGGCCGCCGCGCTTCAGGATCGCGCTGACCCGCGCCACCACTTCGCGCGGCGAGAAGGGCTTGACGACATAATCGTCGCCGCCAAGCTCGAGGCCGAGCACGCGGTCGATCTCGTCGTCGCGCGAGGACAGGAACAGGATCGGCAGATCGTCGCCGGCGCGCAACGTGCGGCAGACGTCGAGGCCGTTCATCCGCGGCATGTTGATGTCGAGGACGACGAGGTCCGGGCGCCGGGCGGCGATCGCTTCGAGCGCGCTCTCGCCGTCGCCCGCTTCGGACGTCTGCATCCCCGCCTTGCCGAGCGCGAAGCTCAGCACCTGGCGGATATGCGGGTCGTCGTCGACGATCAGGATATGGTGGCTCATCGCATACACCTGTGTCACCGCTGCGCCCGGCCTGTCAAAGGCTTGGGCGCGGGTGCGGCGTGCGCCACCTCATTCTCCATCGCGCCGTTCTCGTTGGGCGGCACTTCGAGCGCCGGCGGTGGTGGGGGAGGAGGCGGCGGCGGTGGGAACGGGCGGCCGTCGCACTGGCGCGTTCCGCCGGCAGGCCTGCCCAGGTGCCGCGCCTCGATCTGCGCCCGGGCGGCGGCGAGGCGCCGCGCGCCCCGCCAGGTCCAGCCATGCCAGTCGGCCTGGATGCGAGTCAGTTCGTCGAACTTCTGGGCCCTGAGCCAGGCAACGCGCTTGCGCAACTCGGTGGGCAGCGGGCGGCTCTCCAGCTCGATCAACGGGAGCAAGGCGGACGGGCCGAGAGTGTTCAGATAGCAAAGGTCGATCGCGGTGCCGCGGCCGCCGACCTCGCGGGCGTGGCGAACGTTCCAGGCCGCGGCCATCCGGCCGAGATCGACGGCGGAGCAGACGCCCAGCACGATCAGCGCCGCAAGCATGTTGGCGTTGATCAGCCAGCCTCCGGTCTTCCCGCGCAGCAGCCGGTAGCAGATCAACGCCAGGCCGACCGCGACCAGGCCCATCCAGATCAGCGCCGCGATGCGCAGGCGGGTCAGCGAATAAGCGTCGATATAGTCGAAGGTGCGCAACATGGTGGATGCGACCAGCATCAGATTCTGCGCAATCCAGAGGGTGACGAGGAGCCGGATCGGGCCGGACGCGGCGCTCGCGGTTCCGGGCCGCAGGGTGATCAGCACGAACAGGCCGGCAAGCAAGGCGGTGGCGATCAACGGATAGGCGCCGCGATGGGCGTATTCGGCGAGCGTCATGCCGTCCGGCAGGCGCGCGCCGCTCCACAGGAAAGCGGCATCGAGCCCGTTCTGCACCACGAAGATGGCGTTGAAGGCGAGCAGGGACAGGGTGACCGAAGCAAGGCTGACTCCGGGCAGGTCGAAGGCCCAGTCGCCATCGGGGTCGGCGGGCCGCAGGACGACTCGCGCCGGACGGAGCAGGCTCCATGCGCCGATGAAGGCCGCGGCCCAGAACGCGATTCGGAGGACGAGGTTTTCGTCCGCGAAAGCGCCGAAATCGAGCTGGGCGAGCGCGTCGTCGATGACCGGATTGGCCTCGGCGAACAAGGCAATGAAGACGATGCTGCCGATGGCCGGCAGGACCAGGGCAAGCGCGCCGCGGCCAAAGCCGGTCGGGCCGCGCCGCGCCTTTGCCTTGCGGGCGATCACCCAGTCCCGAAACGGCCCGAAATTGACGATCAGCAGATGGAAGAAGAGCCGCTGGAGCCAACGCCAGCCGTTGTCGAACGCCGCCGTCCGCGGCAGCAGCACGGCGAGCGTCAGCGCCGTCCAGTACAGAACAAAGCTCAGCAGGCTCGGATCCGCCGCAAGCGCAAGCGCGAACAGCAAGGCGGAAGCGAAAGCGAGGCGGGAGGGCCAGCGCCGGAACATGTCGCCGCGCAGGCAGGCGATGAGCGCGAGGACGGTCAGCGCGAACAGGCCGAGGGTCGAGCCGGCGCGCTCCATGTAGAAAAGAAGATCGGCGACGATCACCAATAGGAGCGCCCCGGCGAGCTTGAACTGGAAGCTGTGGCGGTTGCGCGCCTGGGGGGCGGCTTCTTGCTGATCGGGCATGTCATGGTCCCCTTGCGAATCGCGATCGGGGGCGTTTGGAGGGGCCGGGTTCAGTGGTGATCGGCGCGCGGTGAAGGTGCGGCATTCATGCTGTGCAGAAATCGTGCAGGCCGCTAGAGGGTCCCGGATGAGCATCCACATCGGCATCGGCGGCTGGGATTTCGATCCCTGGCGAGGCACCTTCTATCCGGGGGGCGTCGCCAAGACGAAGCAGCTCGCCTATCTCGGCACGCAGCTCAACGCGACCGAGATCAACGCGACTTTCTATAAGCTGCAATCGCCCGAATTGTTCGCGCGCTGGGCGGGAATGGTGCCCGACGGCTTCAAATTCGCGGTCAAGGCGTCGCGCTTCTGCACCAACCGCAAGGCGCTCGGCGAGGCGGGAGAATCGATCGGGAAATTCTGCGCCCAGGGCTTCACCGAATTGGGCGACAAACTGGGTCCGATCCTGTGGCAGCTCGCGCCGACCAAGAGGTTCGACGCCGACGAAATCGGCGCGTTCCTGACGCTGCTGCCGGCTGGCCAGGACGGAATCGCTCTCCGGCATGCGCTCGAAGTCCGGCACGAGAGCTTCAAATGCCCCGAATTCGTCGCGCTCGCCCGGGCCGCGAACGTCGCGATCGTCTTCGCCGACCATGAAGTCTATCCTGAGATCGCCGACCTCACCGCCGGCTTCGCTTATGCCCGCCTGCAAAGGGCATCGGAGGACGAGCCCGCCGGCTATGGCGGCGATGCGCTCGACCGCTGGGCCGAAGTGACCCGCGGCTGGGCGAAGGGGCGAAGTCCGGCGGGCCTCGATTATGTCTGCAAGCCCGAAGCCGCGGTCAATCCGCGCGACGCCTTCGTCTTCTTCATCAGCGGCGCCAAGGTCCGCAATCCGGCCGCCGCCAAGGCCCTCGCCGGCCGGCTTTAATGAGCGATCTCCTCGACTCCTTCTCGCCGATCGACGGGCGCAAAATCGGCTCGGTCGCGACCGCTTCGCCGGCCGAGGTCGGCGCCGCGATCGGGCGTGCACACGACGCTTTCCTGGCGTGGCGGCAGGTGCCGGCGCCGCGTCGGGGCGAGTTGGTGCGGCTGTTCGGCGAGGTGCTGCGCGAGGAGAAGGAGGCGCTCGGGCGCCTGGTCAGCCGCGAATCCGGCAAGATTCTCCAGGAGGGGCTCGGCGAAGTCCAGGAGATGATCGACATATGCGATTTCGCGGTCGGCCTCTCGCGCCAGCTTTACGGCCTCACCATCGCCACCGAACGGCCGGGCCACCGGATGATGGAAACCTGGCACCCGCTGGGCGTGGTGGGGGTGATCTCCGCCTTCAATTTCCCGGTCGCGGTGTGGGCGTGGAATGCGTGCCTCGCCTTCGTGTGCGGGGACGCGGTGGTTTGGAAGCCTTCGGAAAAGACTCCGCTTTGCGCGGCGGAGGTGGCGGCGCTGTTCGCGCGGGCGATCGAGCGGTTCGGCGATGCGCCTCCGGGGCTGCTCGAGCTGGTTCAGGGCGGGCGCGAGGCCGGCGAGGCGCTGGCCGACGATCCCCGGGTGCCTTTGGTTTCGGCGACCGGATCGACGCGGATGGGGCAGGCGCTCGCCCCGCGCGTGGCGGCCCGGTTCGGCCGGTCGTTGCTCGAGCTCGGCGGCAACAATGCGATGATCGTCGCGCCGTCGGCCGATCTCGACCTCGCCGAGCGGGCCATCGCCTTCTCGGCGATGGGAACGGCCGGGCAGCGCTGCACGACGCTTCGGCGGCTCATCGTCCAGGATTCGATCTACGATCTGCTGGTGCCGCGATTGAGGGCGATCTGGTCCAGCGTCGCTATCGGCGACCCGCTCGAACCCGGCATCCTTGTCGGCCCGCTGATCGACGAGGCGGCGGTCGCGGCGATGGAGGGGGCGCTCGCCGAGGCGGCGGCGCAGGGCGGCGCGGTCCATGGCGGCGAGCGGCTCGACGGCTGGTATGCGCGACCGGCGCTGGTGGAGATGCCGGCGCAGAGCGCGGTGATGGTCAAGGAGACGTTTGCGCCGATCCTCTATGTTCTGCGCTACCGCGAACTCGAAGAAGCAATCGCGCTTCAGAACGGCGTGCCGCAGGGTCTTGCCTCGTCGATCTTTACCACCGATCTGCGCGAAGCCGAGATCTTCCTCTCCGCTTGCGGCTCCGATTGCGGGATCGCCAACGTCAATATCGGGCCGTCCGGCGCCGAGATCGGCGGCGCGTTCGGCGGCGAGAAGGAAACGGGCGGCGGCCGCGAAAGCGGCTCGGACAGCTGGCGCGCTTATATGCGCCGCGCGACCAACACCATTAACTACGGGCGCGACCTGCCTTTGGCCCAGGGGATCAGCTTCCCGCTCGGAGACGATGCGCCCGGTTGAGCCCGATTTCGGGCGCCGCCACTTCGCGAACTCAGCATTTTGTTAACTGCTAGGATGCTATTTCCCGCGCGTCGGGGAGAATTTAGTTGAGATATTCGCGCAAAGTCGGCCCACCGATTGTGTCCGCTGCCGTGGCGACCCTCGTCTTGACGAACTTCGCCACCGTCAGCATCGTCAAGGACGCGTCCTCGTCGCGGCTCGAGCTGTTCGGCTCGATCTGGCCGATCGCACTCACCTCCGCAGTGGCCGTCATCCTGGTCATGTCGTTCCTGTACAAATCGCTGGTCGACCTGGTCGGCGAGCTCGAGGCACGCGAAGCCAATGCCCAGCACCAGGCGCTGCACGACCAGCTCACCGGTCTCGCCAATCGCGCGCTGCTCGAGGACCGGCTCAGCCAGGCGCTGACCCGCTATCGGCGCTCGGGAGAGCAGGTGGCGCTGCTGATGCTCGATCTCGACCGCTTCAAGCAGGTCAATGACACGCTTGGCCACAATGCCGGCGACAAGCTCGTCCAGGAAGTCGGCGACCGGCTGCGCTCGCTGTTGCGCGAGACCGACACCGTCGCGCGCATCGGTGGCGATGAATTCGCCATCGTTCAGGTCAGCCCCAAGGGCGAGGCCGATGTGCGCCGGCTGTGCGAGCGGATCATCTCGGTGATCCGCAAACCCTTCATCATCGGCGATCGCGAGGCCCGCGTCGGAGTCTCGATCGGCGCCGTCTTCGCCACCAAGGAGGTGGCCGAGGCCTCCGAACTGCTGCGCAAGGCCGACATCACCATGTACCGCGCCAAGGCGGCGGGCCGCGACTGCTTCCGAATTTTCACCGAGGCGATGGACGCCGATGTCCAGCGCCGCGACCAGATCGAATCCGCGCTGCGCAGCCAGCTGCGCGACGGCGAAGGCCTCGATCTGCATTTCCAGCCGATCATCGGCAGCCGCGGCAAGGTCACCGGTCTCGAGGGCCTGGTGCGCTGGCAACATCCCGCGCTCGGCACTGTCGCCCCCAGCGAGATCATCCCGATCGCCGAAGAATGCGGCGTCATCGACGAGCTCGGCCAGCTCGCTTTTCGCGATGCCTGCCGAATGGCGCGAAGCTGGCCGCATCTGAACGTTTCGGTCAATCTGTCTCCGCTGCAGTTTCGAGCGCCGCGCTTCGCCGCGACGCTGCGCGCGATCGCCGACGAGGAGGGCGTCGAGCCCAGCCAGCTCGAGCTCGAAATCACCGAGGGGCTGTTCATCGAGCACGGCACCTTGTGCGGCGCCACCATCCAGGAATTGCGCCGCGACGGATTCCGCATCGTCCTCGACGATTTCGGCACCGGCTATTCGTCGCTGTCCTGCCTGCGCCGTTTTCCGGTCGACAAGATCAAGCTCGATCGCTCGTTCATCGACATCGCCGCGCGCGACCAGAGTGTCGCCATCATCCGGGCCGCGGTGACGCTCGGTCACGCCATGGACCTGGAAGTCGTCGCCGAGGGCATTTCCTGCCGCGATGAGGAGCAGATCGCGCTCGAAGCGGGCTGCGACGCGCTCCAGGGCCACCTCTATTCGCCGGCGCTGCCGGCCCACGAGCTCGCCATCTATCTCGCTTCGCTGGACCGCCCGTCGGCCATTTCCGACGCGGCCTGAGCGCTGGCCGGACGAAGCTCTGGCCGCCGCGGATCAAGTTCACTAGGCTCCCGGTCGCTCATCGTCGCATGAGCGGCCGAACGATGAGGGAGCAGGATGAGCACGCGCCGCTTTGCCATGATCCTTGGCATCGTCTTCCTCGCGATAGGCGCCGCCGGCTTCGTGCCGCTCCTGGTCGGCCCGGCGCAAGGCGGCGCGATGGCGACGGGAAGCGACCACGGGCTCCTGTTCGGCATGTTCGCTGTGAATCCGGCGCACAATGTCGTGCACCTGTCGTTTGGCCTGCTCGGACTGCTGGCCGAGCGGTCGACGCGAAGCGCGATACTCTACGCCCGGGTCGTCGCCCTCGCTTTTTCGCTGCTGACCGTCATGGGGATGGTCCCGGGCCTTGACGATCTCGCCGGCACGATGCCGCTCTACGGCAACAATATCTGGCTGCACCTTGGGCTTGCCGGGACTGCCGCTTATGTCGGCTGGGCTCACCGCAGCGATACCCGTTAGCCCGTCGCAGCGACACCCGTCAGCGCGCCGCCCGATCGCGACGGGGACGAAATGACTGGCCCCGGCCAGGTAAGTCCTCTAGCCTTTCCGACCTGATCGTTGCGTCAGCATATAAACACGACAGGGAGAGCAGGGATGACAACGCGCACCTTCGCATTGATCTTCGGCATCGTTTTTTTGGCGATCGGCGTCGCCGGCGCGGCCGGCCTTGCCGGCTACGCGCCCGGGCTGGTCGACAATATGGATGACGGCCACGGCATGCTCCTCGGCATGTTCGCGGTGAACCAGCTCCACAATATCGTCCATATCCTGTTCGGTATCTGGGGCCTGCTCGCCTTCCGCTCCCTTGGCGGGGCCACCATGTACGCCCGCGGCGTGGCGATAATCTACGCGGTGCTGGCAGTGCTCGGACTCGTCTATACCGATGGCGACGCCCTGGGTCTGGTCCCGCTCCACGGCAACGATGTGTACCTGCACGCCGCTTTGGCGGTGATCGCCGCCTATTTCGGCTGGATGCACCGCAACCCGGCGACGCCGTGATCCGCGCCTGATCAAAGCCGGCCGGCTCCGCAACTCGTCGCGGGGCCGGCTCGGTTCGTCGCACAAAATAAACAGTCTAGCGCAGCCTCCTCTCTGCGGCTAAAGAGGGCGCATGACTCGCGCATTCCGCCTATCCGCCCTCGTCGTGCTGCTCGCTTCGCCGACCATGCCCGGCGCGATCCAGGCCGCTTCCGCCGCCGATCAAGTCCAGCCAGGCGCCGATTCCCAGCTCGGGCTGCAGGCCGTTCCGCCCCCCGCTCCGGCGCCGACGTGGCGGCGCGAAGCGGCTCGGGAGCTGCTGCTCTACGTCGAGGCAATCGGCCAGGAGGGGTTGAGCCCGGCCGCCTACTCGCCCGACCGGCTGCGCGCCGCGATCGAGGGCGGCAACGAGGCCCAGATCAATTCCGTGGCCGGCCCGATCTTCATGCAGCTGGCCGCCGATCTGAGCGGTGGCTCGGTGCGCGGGCGCAGCCGGGTCGACTGGCACATGACCCATAGCGGCCTCGACGCCGCCGGCCAGCAGCGGCTGATGGCTCAGGTGCTGCGCGGCAATGGCGGAGTCGGCGCGGCGCTCGATGCGCTGCTCCCGACCCATGTCCAATATGCGGGCCTCAAGCGCGCGCTCGCCAACACGCCGGCCGACGACGCGGCGCGCCGCGACCTCATTCGCACCAATATGGAGCGCTGGCGCTGGATGCCGCGAAGCCTCGGCGCGCGCCACGTCCTCGTCAACGTTCCCGCCTTCACCGCGGCGCTGATCGACAATGGCGCGGTGACCACCCGCCACCGCACCGTGGTCGGCGCGCGGCGGACGCCGACGCCGCAGCTCAACGCGACCATCACCGCGGTCACCATGAACCCCTGGTGGCATGTCCCGCAGAGCATCATTCGCGAAAATGGCGGCCGCTTCGGCGCAGGCTATGAGGTGACCCGCAGTGCCGGTGGCGGCATGACCGTCCGCCAACAGCCGGGGCCGCGCAATGCGCTGGGCCGGCTCAAGATCGAGATGCAGAACGATCACGCAATCTACCTGCATGACACCCCGTCCCAGGCCTTGTTCGGGCGCCCGGTGCGCGCGTTCAGCCATGGCTGCATCCGCACCCAGAACGTCCGCGATTTCGCGGCCCTGCTGCTGCGCCCGACCGGCGAGTGGGACCGGGCCGCGATCGACCGCACCATCGCCGGCGGCAGCACCGAGCGGGTGAACCTCGCCCAGCCGGTACCGGTCTATATCGCATATTTCACGGCCGCGGCCACCAATGATGGCGAAATCGTCCGCTACGCCGACATCTACGGCCGCGACGCCCCCGTCCGCCAGGCGCTGGCCCGCGCCGATAGCAGAGTGCAGCAGGCGAGCAACTAAGGAACGGGCGCGGGCGGCGATTGTTCTGCGGCTGACCGATGTCAGCCGGGAGCAAGCGCATGCCGATCCGTGAATCCTATTGGAACGCCACCGCGCGCGCGGTCACCTTTCCCGCGCTGGCGGGTTCGCTCGATGTCGACGTCGCGGTGATCGGCGGGGGCATTGTCGGCGTCACCACCGCGCGCGTCCTGAAGGACCGGGGCCTCAGCGTCGCCCTCGTCGAGGCGCGGCGGATCGGCGAGGACGTCACCGGCAAGTCGACCGCCAAGATCACGTCGCAGCACAATGTCGCGCTCGCCACGATCGTCGACAAGTTCGGCGAGGACGGGGCCAGATCATATGCCGAGGCCAATGAGGACGGCGTCCGCGCCATCGCGGAGATGGTCGCGCGCTTCGGCATCCGTTGCGCCCTCGAGCGCAAGCCGGCCTTCGTATACACCGGCCTGGAGGAGGAGGCAGGACGGATCGAGCGGGAGGTGGAGCTTGCTCGCACGTTCGGGCTGCCCGCCTCGCTCACCGCCGACACCGGCCTTCCTTTCGCGGTTCGGGCCGCGATGCGTTGGGACGATCAGGCGCAATTCCATCCGGTCGACTATGTGAAGAGCCTCGCCGCGACGCTTCCGGGGGAGGGCTGCCACGTCTTCGAGACGTCGCGGGTCACCGATTGGGATCCGAAGCGTATCGCCACCGAAGCGGGCAGCGTGAGGGCGCGACACGTGGTGATGGCCACTCATCTCCCGCTCGGCCAGATCGGGCTGTTCTACGCGCAAAATTATCCGCACATGCATCCCGTGATTATGGGTCGCGCCGATCCGGCCCGGATGCCGGACGGCATGTATATCAGTGTCGAGGCTCCTCGCCATTCGACACGCGGCCACCGCGCCTCAGACGGCCAGGCCTGGATGATCTTCACCGGACCGAGCTTCACGCACGGCCATGAGGATGAGCAGAAGGCAGCGTTCACCGAGATCGAGCGCTTCGCGGCCGACCATTTCGGGGTCGCGCCGGATTATCGCTGGACCAATGAGGATTACACCCCGATGGACGATGCGCCGTTCGTCGGCTGGTCATCCTCGCTTCGGGACGGCTATCTGGTCGCGACCGGCTTCAACGCCTGGGGCATTTCCAACGGCGCCGCGGCGGCGAAGCTGATCGCCGACCTCGTCGAGGGCAAGGACAATCCCTGGCTCAAGGTGTTCGACGCGACCCGGATCAAGCCGGTCGCGGGAGCGAAGGAATTCGTGACAGGGACCGCGGCGGCGGCGTCACATCTGATCGGGGGCTATCTCGCGTCGAAGCCGAAGAGCTTCGAAGAGATCGGGCCTGGCGACGGCGCGGTGCTGAAAATCGGGGGCAGGAACGTCGCGGCCTTTCGCGAGGAGGCCGGGGCGATCCGGGCCTGCTCGGCCGTTTGCACCCACATGGGCTGCCTGGTCGGCTGGAACCCGACCGACCTGACCTGGGACTGTCCCTGCCATGGCTCGCGATTCGCCCTCGACGGCAGCGTCATCCACGGGCCGGCGGTGACGGCACTCGAAGCCGTCAGTATCGAGGAAGCGGCGGAAACCTAGAACTCCTTGACTGCCATGCTTTCCGAGCCGGCAGTGAGCCTCGCCCTAAAAGCAGTCTAAGCGAGTCTGTCGGCGTAGAGGAAGCGACCCGGGCCGAGGCGGGTCAGCGCCTCCTGGAGGCTGTGGTGCGGCAGCGCGAAGCAGCCTTCGCTGCGGCCCAGGCGGCCTTGGCCGGCGAGCACGCCCGGCTCGGCATACCAGGCGGAATGGACGACGATCGCTCGGGCCTCGGCGTTGGAATTGCTGTAGTCGAGCCCGCGCACCCGCATCGATCGGCCGTAGCGCCCCTGATAATATTGGCTGGTGACGTAGGCGCCGTTCGAACTCGCCTCCGAGCCGACCTGGTTGGAGAAACGTTGCAGGAAACCCGTATGGGATGGATCGGAGCCGCGGCCATGCGCGACCAAATGCCTGGTGGCGCTGCCATTGACGGTGTTGAGAAGATAGAAACGCGGCTCGCTCGACGCCTTGGTGAAATCGGCGATGCCGACCACGTCGGTATGGGTGAGCTGTGAACGGTGGCGGTCGAAGGCGGCGCGCGCGCGGGCGACCATGCGCGGGTCGATGAAGGCGCCGGCGCTTGATCTGGCCATGGCCGGGACGGTGCCCGGGCGCCGCGCCGGGGGGTCCAGTTCGTCGATGCGCAGGTCGGAAAGGCGGTCGGGACGGACGCGGTCGGCGATCTGGGCGAAGGCGGGCGACGACATTAGCGCGAGCGCGCCGGCGGCACTTCCGCCCTCAATGATCTGCCGGCGCGACAACAACATGAATACCCTCCCCGGTCCGCTTGTGAGCCTATGAGATTAGCCCTTTGGCCTCAACGACCTGCCCGGGCCCATCGACTCGGCTCATCCCAGCCCGATTGCCTTTCGCCGCATTGTCGCGCCGGCGCGATTAAGGAGTTTTACCATCGAACGACGAAGCGTGGCGGAACTGCGGCGAATCGCAGGAGCCTTTTGAAGTGACGCAGATTCGAGCGATTCGCCGCAAATAGTCGCGCGGGTTTCGCTGGTTCGACCCCATCGATCGCCTTGACCTTCCATCCGTTTCCCTAGTCCCCTGAACCAGCCTGTTGCGATTTTGCGCGGCAGCACCCATTGGAGAAGGGGTCGAAACCGATTCAAACAGGACCATGGCCGAAAAAACTCCTTCCGTTTACGTGGTCGACGACGATCGCGACGTCCGCCGGTCGTTGAGCTTCATGCTCGGCGCCGCCGAAATCAGGTCGTATCCCTTCGGGAGCGGCACCGATTTCCTCGAGGCGCTTCCCGATCTGGAGCCCGGCTGCATCCTGCTCGATCTTCGCATGCCGAACGTGGACGGCTTCGGCGTGATGGCCGAGTTGGCAGAGCGCAAGATAGATTGGCCGGTGATCGTAATGACGGGCCATGGCGAGGTCCCGGTCGCGGTGCGGGCGATGAAGCTGGGCGCAGTCGACTTCATCGAGAAACCCTTTTCCGAACAGGCGCTGCTCGCCTGCTTCGAGCAGGGGATGCGGCTGCTCAGCGAGCGCCAGAAAAGTGGGAGGCGGCACAAGGAGGCGCATGGGCGCGCAGCCTCGTTGACGGCCCGCGAGCGTGAAGTGCTGCAGGGGCTGCTCGCCGGCAATTCCAACAAGCAGATCGCCGAGCGGCTCGGCATCAGCCTCAGAACCGTCGAAATGCACCGCGGCAACATGATGGATCGGCTGGGCGTGTCGAGCCTAGCCGAGGCGCTGACGCTCGCCATGGAGGCCGGAGTGAAGCCCGTGCCGGGCCAAGCCGCCTGACGGGTGGCGAAGCGGCCCGCCAGCACGGACGAACGGATCGCCGCACTCGAGGCGGAGGTCGCGCAGCTCGAGCGCGACCTTGTCGCCGTCCGGCAGAGCGAGCGCATGTATCGCTCCTCGGCCGAAATCAGCGGCCGCCTTGTCTGGCGCGCCGACGTGAACGGCCAGATCGTGGCGATGAGTCCGATCTACTCGATCGTGACTGGCCTGCCGCTCGAGCTCTGCCTCGGCGATGGTTGGCTCCAGGTCGTACCCGAAGGCGAGCGCGACGAATTTCGCAGGCAATGGCTGGATGCCGTTCGCGGCGGGACGCAGTTCCGTGCCGAGTTTCGCGCCATGCTCATCGACGGCAATCTCCATATTGCGCGCTCCGAAGCCCTGCCTGAGCGCGATCCAGCAGGGAACATCGTCGGTTGGTATGGAACAACCGAGGATGTCACCGAGGAAAAGCGTGCCGAGGAGGCCCGTCGCGACGCCGAGGAGCGCCTCCGCGAGAGCGAGGAAATCCACCGCTACACGATCGAACTGTCTCAGCAGATCGCCTGGACGGCGGAAGCCGACGGCACCGGCCTGCACATGAGCGAGCGCTATGGCGAGCTGACGGGAATGTCGGACTATGGCCAGGCCGCTTTGTCGATCCATGCCGAAGATCGCGATCTGGTGACCCGCAGCTGGTCCGAAAGCCTGGAGGCCGGAAAGCCTTTCCTGGTCGAATGCCGGCTCAGAATGAAGGACGGAGGGTACCGCCTGTTCCGAGTGCGGGCCGGTCCGCGGCGCGGCGACGACGGCAAGGTCGTCCGCTGGTACGGCCTGACCGAGGACATTCACGACTTCAAGCAGGCTGATTTTGCCCGCCGGGACGTCGAGGAGCGCTATCGCCTCGCGGGTCAGGCGGCGCATGACGCGATCTGGGACCATGATTTCGAGAATGAGGTGATCGACTGGAGCGAGAATTCCGCCGCCGTGCTGGGCTGCGTCGATTCGCCGCTCGGGCGTACGCCGGCATCATGGTGGGAGGAACGGGTCCACCCGGAGGACAGGGTGGCGCTGCTGGCCAGCCTCAGAGAGGCGGTCGAGGGCGATTCGCGGCGCTGGACGGGCGCCTACCGCTTCCGCCGCGACGATGGCGGCTATGCCGACATGCTTGACCGCGGCTTCATCATCCGTGGCGCGAGCGGCAAGGCGATCCGGGCCGTTGGCGCGATGTCGGATCTCACCGAGCGCCACCGCACCGAGGCCGAGATCGGGCGAATGCAGGCGGAGCTGATCCACGTCTCGCGGCTGAGCGCGATGGGGGCTATGGCTTCGACCCTGGCTCACGAACTCAATCAGCCGCTCACCGCGGTCGCCAATTATATCAGTGGCGCCAGGCGGATCGTCGAGCGCCAGGAGATCGCGGACCCGCACCTCGCCGACGCGCTGATCTCTGCGGAGGTCGGCGCCCTGCGCGCCGGAGAGATCGTGCGGCGGTTGCGCGAACTCGTGTCGCGCGGCGCCGTCTCGGTGAGGATCGAACCGCTGGCAAAGCTTGTCGAGGATGCCGGCGTGCTCGCCTTCGTCGACCAGCATGTGCGCGGGGTCCAGAGCCGGATCGAACTCGATCCGGCCGCCCAGTTCGTCCATGCCGACCGCATCCAGATCCAGCAGGTGCTGATCAATCTGATCCGCAACGCGGTCGAAGCGCTCGAGGGGTGTCCGCTGCGCGAGGTGATCGTCTCCACCCACGTCGCTACCGGCGACATGGTCGAGATCCGCGTCGCCGACAGCGGGCCCGGCATCGATCCCGCCGATCTCGACAGCCTCTTTTCGGAGTTCGTGACGACCAAGAGCGGCGGCATGGGCATCGGTCTGCCGATCAGCCGGACCATCGTCGAGGCCCATGGCGGCAAGATCGGGGTGGCGAACCGGCCCCAGGGCGGCGCCTTGTTCCATTTCACCCTGCCCCGCGCCGGCGGGCCCTGGGATACGCCGCGCCTGTTCTAATTCGGCGCTGCGGCACTATGTTGGGGCGAGGCGATGGAGGCGAGAATGGCGGAACAGCAGGCGATATTTGCGGGGGGGTGTTTTTGGTGCACCGAGGCGGTGTTCGGGGACGTGATCGGGGTCAGCGCCGTGGAGAGCGGCTATATTGGCGGCGGAATCGCCGACCCCACCTACCGCCAGGTCTGCAGCGGCGACACCGGCCACGCCGAAGCGATAAGGCTGACCTTCGATCCCGATCGAATCTCCTATGACGACCTGCTCGACATCTTCTTCGCCACCCACGACCCCACCCAGCTCAACCGCCAGGGCAATGACGTCGGCACGCAATATCGCTCGGCCATCTTCCCCGCCTCGCCGGAGCAGGAGGAGGCGGCGCGGCGCGCCATCGCGCGGGCGGCCGCGGACTGGCCGGCGCCCGTCGTCACGACGATCGAGCCGATCGGACAATGGTGGCCGGCGGAGGACCATCACCAGGATTATTGGGCGGGCGAAGGCCAGCGCAGCCCCTATTGCCTGGCGATCATCCCGCCCAAGCTGCAGAAATTGCGCAAGAGCTTCGCGGCGCGGCTCAAGAGCGAGGCCGTCTAGCAGGCGGCGGCGCGGCTCAGGAGCTCAGGCGGCGGCGCGGCGGAGGCGGTCGTTGATGGCGGCGCCAAGGCCCACCTCGGGGACGGGCGCGACGGCGATGGTCGGGCAAGGTCCGCGCTCGGCTTCGTGAAGCCGTTCGAACAGGCCCGCCGCGGCCTCGACCAGATCCCCCGAAGCGCTGAGCGTGGCATCGCCGGCGACGGCGCCGAAGCCGATCAGCCACTCCCCGTCACGCGCTTCGGCGGCATCGAGGCGGAGCGGCTTGGCCGGGGCATAATGGCGCGCGAGCTGGCCGGGCGCCTCGACGTCGCCGCCGCGCTCGCTCAGGACCAGTCCAAGATCGATCGGACCCGGGCGGAGCAGCCTCGGGCGGCCGCCGGTCAAAGCGACGATGCTCGATTCGAGGCCATGGCCGGTGGGGCCGGCGTCGACGATCAGCGGGATCCGGCCGCCGAGGCTGGCGAGGACATGCTCGGCGCGGGTCGGGCTGATCCGGCCGCTGGCATTGGCGGACGGGGCGGCGAGCGGCGTGCCGGCCGCGGCCAGCAGGTCCCGCATCGCCGGATGGGCGGGCGCGCGGACGGCGATCGTGGCGAGCCCGGCGGTGACCAATGCGGCGATCCGGGCGCCCGGGCGAAGCGGCAGGACGAGGGTCAGCGGGCCCGGCCAATGCGCCTCGGCGAGCGCTCGGGATTCGTCGTCGAACAGGGCGATTTCAGAGGCTTGCGCGATGTCCCCGACATGGACGATGAGCGGATTGAAGCTCGGCCGGCCCTTGGCTTGGTAGACTCGCGCGACCGCCGCGCCATCATAAGCGTCGGCGGCGAGGCCGTAGACGGTTTCGGTCGGCACCGCGACCGGCCGGCCGGCCGCGATCAGCCGCGCCGCCTCGGCGATCGCGGCGTCGCCATAGGCCATCACACGGGTGTTTTGCGCGCTCACGGCGCCGCGCTATAGCCAAGGTTCCATCCGCGCAACGCCCGGGGCCTTCATGACCTATATGCCGCCCGTCGAAGAACAGAGGTTCGTCCTGCGCCATGTCGTCGGCATCGAGGAGCTGGCCGGGCACAATGCCTTCCGTGAAGCCTCGCCCGATCTGGTCGACGCAATTCTCGAAGGCGCCGGCGCGTTCGCGGCCGGGGAGTTCGCACCCCTGAACCGGATCGGCGACGAGGTCGGCGCCGCTTGGTCGCCCGAAGGGGTGACCATGCCGGCGGGATTCAAGGACGCGTACCGCGCCTATGTCGAAGGCGGCTGGGGGACGCTGGCCGGGCCGGCCGAATTTGGCGGCCAGGGCCTGCCGCTGACTCTGGCTTGCGTGGTGATGGAGGATCTCGCGTCCGCGAACATGGGCTTTTCGCTGTGCATGATGCTGACGCCGGGCGCGGTCGAGGCGCTGAAACACCATGGATCGAGGGCGCTTCAGGACGCGTGGCTGCCGAAGCTGATCACCGGCGAGTGGACCGGGACGATGAACCTGACCGAGCCTCAGGCCGGCTCGGACGTCGGCGCGCTGAAGAGCCGGGCGGAACCGGCGGGCGACGGCAGCTACAGGATCGCCGGCCAGAAAATCTTCATCACCTTCGGCGATCACGACCTCGCCGACAATATCGTTCACCTGGTCCTGGCGCGGCTGCCCGACGCGCCACAGGGGACGCGCGGCATCTCGCTCTTCCTGGTGCCCAAGATCCTTCCCGACGGCAGCCGCAACGATTTGCGCTGCGTCTCGATCGAGCACAAGCTCGGCATCCACGCCTCGCCGACCTGCGTCATGGCCTTTGGCGACGAGGGCGGCGCCACCGGCTGGCTGATCGGCGAGGAGAATAAGGGCATGGCGGCGATGTTCACGATGATGAACAACGCGCGGCTCCATGTCGGCCTGCAGGGCGTGTCGATCGCCGAGCGGGCGATGCAGCAGGCGGTCGGCTATGCCCGGGAGCGCGTGCAGGGCAGTCGCGAGGGGCGGCCGGCGCGGATCATCGAATTCCCCGACGTGCGGCGGATGCTGATGAGGATGAAGGCGCTGACCCAAGGGGCGCGGGCGCTGGCTTATTATTGCGCCGGGCAGACCGACCGGGCGGGGCTTGGAGACGAAGCGGCGCGAGCGCGGGCGGACCTGCTGACGCCTTTGGTCAAGGCCTATGGAACCGACGTCGGCGTCGAGGTGACCAACCTTGCCGTCCAGGTCCATGGCGGCATGGGCTATGTCGAGGAAACCGGCGCCGCGCAGCATCTTCGCGACGCGCGGATCTCGCCGATCTACGAAGGGACGAACGGCATACAGGCGGCCGATCTGGTCGGGCGGAAGCTCGGGCTGGAAGGGGGCGAGGTGCTGGCGAGGCTGCTCGCGGACATCCGGGCCGGGGCAGCGGACGAGGCCGCTCTGGTGGAGCTTGCCGATGCGTGCGAAGCGGTCGCCGGGCAGCTGCTCGAGGCGCCATCCGACGATCGGCTGGCGGCCTCCTATCCGTTCCTGACGATGCTTTCGATCGCCGTGTCGGGCTGGCTGCTGGCGCGGCAGGCGGCGGCGCTCGACGATCATGACGGCGATGCGGCCTTTGTTCAGATGAAGCGTGCGGCGGCGCGCTTTTATCTCGAACAGATCGTCCCCGAGGCGCTGGGATTGCAGGCCGCGGCGACGGCCTCGGCGATTCTGCTCTATTCGGCCGACGAAGAAGCGTTCGCCGCCTGAGGAATCGACCGGGCGGCGCAGTCGTCCCGATCCTTATTCTCCGAGTCGCCGGGTTGGCGACCTGTGGATTTTTGTTGTTCTCGATCCCGAATCAAAGCTGGTCCGGACCTACCGCGTCGGGAAGCGGGCTGCTCCGGTCACCCTGAGGAGCAGGGAAGCCGATCGAGCAGATTGATGTTATGACCCCGGCCACAAAGCCGCGCGGCCCGTACAAGCAGGCGGCTAAGCGGGTGTCTCCCCCGATCTGGCCGATCCCGGTAGCAAAAGTTGGGCGCACCTATTACGTGTTTGAGAACGAAAGCGCCCGCGCCGCGTTGGCGGAGCCTGGCGAACGATGGGATCGATTGAGATGGCGATTTTTGCCGTGCTGGCTGATAAACCTAGTTCCGCGCTGGGTGAGAAAATTGCCGAACTCTATCCGAGGGATCACTACGTTCTCTCCACCACTCAATGGCTCGTAAAGGCTGACACAATTCCACGCACTCTCGCCGAGGAGCTTGATATCCGAGGCGGGACCTACGGGCGCGCGATAGTGATTCGCACAACAGGGGAGGCGTCCGGTTGGCACAGCAAATCGGTGTGGCAATGGCTCACACAGAAAACCAAGGACGCGCAGTGAAGCCGCCCACGGGCTCGGACGAAGGCCCGGAGGGCGATCCGGCCATGGCCGACCCGCCCAATATTGGTACCCGACTGGCATACGAGCGGGCCCGCGGACGCGATGGCGGGTCGGGCGGGGGCACCGATGACCCGATGGAGGGTCGCGTTTCGAGGCTCGAAGCTTACGCGGAAACAGCTCGCGACGATCTTCGAGAAATTCGAGGCGACCTAAAGGCTATAATCGCCAAACTCGGTACATTCCCGACAAAGACCGAACTCGATACCTGGAAGTGGCAGTGGCTTCTCGGGAGCGTTGCGCTCTTTGCCGTCGTGATCGGATCGATTCTTGCCGGGCTGGCTTGGCTCGAAAGCTAGAAATTCCAGAATTAGGACATCGCCGAACGACCGTCAGACCTGGCGGGCCAATTTGTGCTGGCGCTGGCCGACTGTGCGCCAGACGCGCGGGCCGAGGTCGACTCGGAAGGCGCCCATCTTCTCGCTCGGCGTTTCGAGCTCGCGGCCGACGACCCAGGAGCGCGAGGTCTGCCCGGTTTCGTTCTCGCCCCAATCGTAGAGCGCGTTGACCCCGACCATCGGGATGAACAGCAATTTGTCGTCGAGCCGCACGGCGCGCATGTCGTCGCGCTTCATGGTGACCTGGCCGTGGATCACGCCGGTGGTGCCGGCGGCGATGCCGGGCAGGCTGCACTTGGTGCTTTCCCGGCCCGCGGTGCGGAAGAAGGCGCCGATCTCCTTGTCCTGCTCCTGGCCGGCGTTGAACATCTTGACGTCGATCCGGAGGTCGCGGGCCGCGGCCTTGCCGGTATTGGCGATCTCGAGCTCGAACATGACCACGGTTTCGGTCAGGCTGGCCGTCGCCCGTTCCGCCTTGAGCCTGAGTTCCAGCCAGGGCCGAGGCACCGGCTCCGGACGCGGCGCGGCCCTGGGCCGGGCGAAGGGCGACGGCTCCGCGGCGGGTGCCGGCGGCAGCTCGGCGGCCGCGAAGGCAAGCTCGCCCCGGCGCCGGCGGCTCCTGACGAAGGCGACGCCCAGCAAGGCGAGGAGCAGCGCGGCGGGAATCGCGTAGATCCACGGGAATGCGCCTTGGGGCTGTGCCGGAGGCTCGGCGGCAGGCGCCGGACCTTGTGCGACTGGGGCCTGCGGGGCTGGAGCACCGTCGGCGGGCGCCGCCGATTGCGGCGCAGCACCGGTGGCCGGGCCTTGCGAGGCCTGCGCCTCGGGGCGTTGCGCGGCCGGCTGCGCGGGCCTCACCCCGGCCGGCGCGGGCTGCGCCGCGACCGGGGGCGGCGGCGCGACCTGCACGGGCGGAGGCTGCGGCTGCTGGACCACGGGCTGGCCGCGCAGCTGGAAATCCTTGAGCTGGGCCGGCCCAACCGCATTGTCCTGCGCGTGCGCGGCAAAGCCGGCGCAAAGCAGCAACGCGCAGATGCCGCCCGTTGCCAGCTTCCTCCTGAAATGGTTCATCTAAACGCCCGACCCCGATCCGAGCCAATCCTGTGCCGCCAGATAGTGGCCAAGGGGGCAAAATGTAACGAGGAGTCGATGTCGCGGCGCTGAACGGGGGCGGCGGTGCGGCAAATCGGCCACAGTTCGGGCCGCAATCGGGGAGGTTCAATGGTGCTCGCCGGAGGCCTCGACGGGAGCGTCCGCGCCGCCGGAAGCGCGGACTCGGGCGCAATGGGCGATCTCGCGCTCCGAGAAGTCGGCGCCGATTTCGCTCAGCCAGGCCTCCTCGCCGCGTGCCGACCAGACCAGGACCGGGCGCTCGTCGCTCGGCTCCTGGTAGCGCAGGTCGTAAGTCGGCGGCATCGCGGCGAAATGGACGATGCGGCCCTGGAAATGGAGCTCCGCCGAGCCGCGCGGATAATAGCCGCCGCCTTCATAGACGATCCGCGCGGGCTCGCCGCCGCACAGATAGGCCAGGCCGGCCGGCCCAGGACCATGATGACCGCCGCCGGCGCAGGCGGCGAGCGCCAGCGCGCCGATCGCCGCGGACACGGAAAAGCGCATGCCCACCTCCCTCGTCGCCTCAATGGTGCGCCACGGCGCCGGTCAAATCAAGGCGATGCGTTGGACGGGGCGAAAGCCCTCGGGCGTCAGGCGATGGCCGCGCCGGCGGGAATCGGGCCGAGCTGCACGTCGGGCCGCGCCTCGGCCGACAGGACCAGGCTGTGGCCGGCGGAGAGCGCGACGAGGCCCAAAGCGAACGTGGCCAGAAATGCGCGAAGCGGCTTCATCTCCAATATCCTTCCCTCGGCCTCTTGCCGTCGGAATTGGTGTACGAAGCGGGTCGTTACGGAGCAACAATGCTCGTCGACGGATTTGTCGGATTGGTCGATGAGTCGGGAACAGCGGTCCCGACGGGGGCCGTCAGGGAGTCGGGAACAGCGGCCCGACGGAGCCGTCAGGCGAGGGCGCGCTCGACCAGATCCTCGGGCTCGAGCCCGATCCTGCGGATGTGGGCGACGATTCCGGGCCAGCGATTTTCGAGGAAATCCTTGCGCTCCGTGTTGCGCAGCCGCTCGGCCGCCTGGGCGGCGACGAACATGCCGACGCCACGCTTGACCACCACCAGCCCTTCCTCCTGGAAGGTCTGATAGGCCTTGGCGACGGTGAGCGGATTGGCGCCGTAATCGGCGGCGAGGCTGCGCACCGACGGCAACGGATCGCCATCGCCGACGCGGCCTTCGAGGATCATGGCGGCGATGTTGTCGCGCAGGCGGAGATAGACGGGGCGATCCTCGTTCATTGCGTCATAGTGTGCTAATACACTAGGCACGTCAAGCCCGGAATTCACCGCCGTGCCATTGGGAGACGACCTCGTCCCGCTCCGGGCGGAGCCGTTCCTCGAGTTCGCCCCCGGGCGTGCCGAGAAAGACGAAGCCGGCGATTCGCTCCGGCGGAGCGCCGAACGCCTCGAGCACCGCCGGCGAATAGGCCGCCCAGCCCGTCACCCAGCCGCCGGCATAGCCCAGAGCATGGGCGGCGAGGAGGAGGTTCATGCAGGCGGCGCCGCAGCTCAATTCCTGCTCCCACACCGGGATCTTGTGGCCGGCGACGGGCGAGGAGAGGACGACGATCAGCTCGGGCGCCTGCCGGGCGAAGCGGTCGGCGGCCTCGATCTCGAGCCGGCCGGGCTCGGGATTGCCGATCCGGTAGGCGCGCCGGAGCAAAGCCGCGAAATCCTCGCGCCGCGCCGAAGGGACGTGGACGAAGCGCCAGGGATGGAGCTTGCCGTGATCGGGCGTGCGCATCGCGACCGCCAGGATCCGATCGAGCTCCGCGGGCGACGGCCCCGGCGCGACGAGATCGCGTGGGCGGCCGGAGCGACGGGTTTCGAGCAAGGAGCGGATCGACGAACGGTCATTGAGCATCGACGAAGCGCTAACAGGCGGAACGGACTGTCACAATCCCGCTTGGCAAGCCTGTCCGAACCGCTATCGTGCCGGGCCAGAGTGGCCGCGAGCCAAGCGAGCCAGATATCCGGGAGGAAAAGGGCGTGAACCTCAAACCGATTGGCCTGTGGGCCGAGCAGGACTGGATCGCGGCAATCGCGTTGCTGACGCTGGCCGTGTTCCTCGCGATCGGCGCGAAGGTGGCGCTCCAGCGCGATCCCGAGTTCGCGGGCCATCCCAAGGGCCTCTACATGCTGTTCTTCGCCGAGATGTGGGAGCGCTTCTCCTACTACGGCATGCGCGCGATCCTGATCTTCTACCTGACCCAGCACTGGCTGTTCAGCGATTCCAAATCGACCCTGATCTACGGCGCTTATACCAGCCTCGTCTACATTACCCCGGTGCTTGGCGGCTATCTCGCCGACCGCTACCTGGGTCAGCGCAAGGCAGTGCTGTTCGGCGGCATCTTGCTTGCCCTTGGTCACAGCCTGATGGCGGTGGAAGGCGTCGGCGGACAGGACGATCCGACGATCAACGTGTTCTGGGCGGCGCTCGCTTTCATCATCGTCGGCTCGGGTTTCCTCAAGGCCAATATCTCCGTGATGGTCGGCCAGCTCTACAATCTCACCGACATCCGCCGTGACGGCGCCTACACGATCTTCTATATGGGGATTAACCTCGGCGCGGCGGTCGGAACGATCCTGGTCGCCTATCTCGGCCAGCATCCCGACTATGGCTGGGGATGGGGCTTTGGCCTTGCCGGTATCGGGATGCTCGCGGGGCTGGTGGTGTTCGTGCTCGGCACGAAGGCGCTGAAGGGCGCGGGCGAGGCGCCCTCGCCACTCTCGCGGGCGCGCGAATGGACGCTCTACGCGGTCGGCTTCGCCGCGGTGGCCGTGATCTGGGCATTGGTCCAGTATCAGGACGTGATCCAGACGCTGCTGATGGTTTCGGGCGTTCTACTGCTGGGCTATGTTGCGGCGGTTGCGGCGTTGCAGCTTCCTTATGGCTCGATGGGGGCGGCGCCGGGCGACAGCAAGGGGCTCATCTTTGGCGGGATGGCGCTCATGCTGTTCCAGCCGCTGTCCGACATAATGGCCCTGCCCACCTCCAACCCGAGCATGGGAAGCCTGTCCGCCGCGAACCTGATCGTGCTGGGGGGGCTGCTTGCCGTTCTCATAGGGCTCGGTATCGAAAAGTTTCGGCGGGAGGATCATGCGAGGGATCGCATTTACGCCATTCTTTTCCTGATTGCGCTCAACCCCCTGTTCTGGGGCCTGTTCGAGCAGGCAGGCGGGTCGATGAATCTCTTCACCGACCGCTTCGTCGATCGCAGCGGAGTGCCCGCCGGTATCTTCCAGTCGATCAATCCCATCATCATCATCTTGATCGCACCGCTGTTCGCAGCATTGTGGCTAGGGCTCGCCAGGAGCGGTCGAGAGCCTTCGGCCCCGGCCAAGTTCAGCCTCGCGCTCATTCAGATGGGACTGGCCAACATGGTGCTCGTCTGGGGCGCGGAAGCCTATGGCGTCGCTGCGATGACGCCGGTTATCCTCGTCTTCGCTTATTATCTGGTCGCGACGATGGCGGAACTCTGCCTGTCGCCGGTCGGACTGTCGGCGATGAACCGCATGGCGCCCACTTTTCTGGCCTCGCTGATCATGGGCGCGTGGTTCTACATGACGGCCGTGGGCAATTTCGTCGCCGGCAAGATCGGCGAGGCAACCGGCGGCCATGATGGCGAGATGAGCAAGCAAGGCCTGCTCGACGTCTATGAGATGTTCGGCTGGGTCAGCATCGGCGTCGGCTTGGCTGTGCTGGCGATCTCGCCAATCGTGAAGCGTTGGATGCACCTCGATACGCTTCGTGATGCCGAAGATGGTCGACTTGCCGGACAGGCCGAACTCGGCGAGCCGCAGGCGCCGGGCATGCATCCGGCGCCGGAGGGCAGCCGCTGATGCGGGGCGGGGTTGCGGCGGTCGCCGCCGCGGCTTTGCTCTTCGGCTGCGCGAACCAAAGGACCGACGGCGAGACGGCGCCGGCCGCCGCCTCCGCCTCGGCGCCGTCGGCGCGCGCCGATTCGAGCGATCCCTATCCGTCGACCTACCGGCCCTATGCCGGGGTGACGACGGCGATCACCGGCGCGACCATCTTCGACGGCGAGGGCGGCCGGATCGACAACGGCACGATCGTCATGGCCGAGGGCCGAATCCAGGCCGTCGGCGGCGCCGACACGCCGATCCCCGACGGCGCGACCCGGATCGACGGCCGCGGCCGCTGGGTGACCCCGGGCGTGATCGACGTCCACTCCCATCTCGGCGACTATCCGAGCCCCGGCGTCGACGCGCATAGCGACGGCAATGAAGTGACCTCGCCGGTCCGGCCCGAAGTCTGGGCCGAGCACAGCGTCTGGCCGCAGGATCCGGGCTTCAGCCGTGCGCTCGCCAATGGCGGGATCACCACCCTTCAGATCCTGCCCGGCTCGGCGAACCTGTTCGGCGGGCGCGGCGTGACCCTGCGCAACGTGCCGGCGCGGACGGTCCAGGCGATGCGCTTCCCGGGCGCTCCGCGCGGGCTGAAGCTTGCCTGCGGCGAGAATCCCAAGCGCGTCTACGGCAATCGCAACCAGATGCCCGGGACCCGGATGGGCAATGTCGCCTTGATGCGGCAGACCTGGCAGCGCGCGGTCGAATATCGCGAGCGCCGCCGCCGCGACGCCAATACGGCGCGCGACATGGCGCTCGAAACCCTGGTCGAGGCGATGAACGGCGACATCCTCGTCCACAACCATTGCTATCGCGCAGACGAGATGGCGGTCATGCTCGACATGGCCCGCGAGTTCGGTTTCCAGATCGCCAGCTTCCACCACGCGGTCGAGGCCTACAAGATCGGCGACCTGCTGCGCGCGAGCAACACCTGCGCCGCGATGTGGTCCGACTGGTGGGGATTCAAGATGGAATCCTACGACGCGGTCAACGAGAATATCCCGCTGGTCCACAATGCCGGCGCCTGCGCGATCGTCCACAGCGACGACGCCAACGGCATCCAGCGGCTGAACCAGGAGGCGGCCAAGGCGCTGGCCGACGGCCGCCGCATGGGCATCGACATTTCCGATGAGGTCGCGTGGCGCTGGTTGGCGATCAACCCTGCGACCGCGCTCGGCATCCAGGCCGAAACGGGCAGCCTGCGCGCCGGCAAGCGCGCCGACGTCGTGCTTTGGAACGGCAATCCGTTCAGCGTCTATACCCGGCCGCAGCAGGTCTGGATCGACGGCGCCATGCTCTACGATATGAGCGATCCGGCGCGGCGGCCGGTGAGCGACTTCGAACTCGGCCAGCCCGGCGAAGGAGACGTGAAGTGATCCGCCGTTTGGCCCGCACAATCGCCCCCGTTCGGGCTGAGCTTGTCGAAGCCCCTTCCTTCCTCTCGGGCCTGGTCGGGAAGGCAAGGAAAGCCCTTCGACAGGCTCAGGGCGAACGGCTGGGAATGGCGCTGGCATTGGCGTTCGGCGCACTGAGCGCCGTCCCCGCTTCCGCCCAGACCGTCGCCATCACCGGTGGCCGGGTCGTCATCGGCGACGGCTCCGAGCCGATCGACGGCGGCACCGTCATCGTGCGCGACGGGCGCGTGGTCGCGGCGGGCGCCAATGTCGCGGTCCCGCCCGGCGCCACCATCGTCGACGCGCGCGGCAAATGGGTGACTCCGGGAATCGTCGCCGGCTTTTCGCGGATCGGGCTGGTCGAGGTCGACGCGGTCGACGCGACCAACGACGTCCAGGCCGCGACCTCGCCGTTCAGCGCGGCGATCGACGTCGCCCCCGCGATCAACCCGCAATCCACTTCGATCGCGGTCAATCGCGCCGCCGGCGTGACCCGGGCGGTCGTGTCTCCGGCGACCGCGCGCAGCATCTTCGCCGGCCAGGGCGCGGTGATCGACCTGGGCGGCGACATGAACGCGATCACCCGGGCGCGCGCCTTCCAATATATCGAGCTTGGCGAGGAAGGCGCCGCCGACGCCGGCGGCAGCCGCGCCTCGGCGCACGTCCTGCTCAGGAACGCGCTGCGCGAGGCGCGCGACCTGCGCCTTCCCATCGGATCGCGCGGGACCGGGCGGGCGGCATCGACCGCGCCGCCCGAGGATCTGGCCGAAAATCCCTATATCCTGTCGGGCACGCAGCGCTCCGACGACGTCCTTCTGACCCGCTTCGACGCGGCCGCTCTGGTGCCGGTCCTGCAGGGGCGGCAATTGCTCCTCGTCCATGTCGAGCGGGCGAGCGACATCTTGCAGGTGCTGGCGCTGAAGCGCGAATTCGCCAATTTGCGGATCGTGCTGGTCGGCGCGACCGAGGGCTGGCGAGTCGCCAACGAGATCGCGGCGGCGCGGGTGCCGGTGATCGCCAACGCCCTGGTCGATCTGCCGGCGAGCTTCGAGCAGCTCGCAGCCACCCAATCCAATGTCGGCCGGATGCGGGCGGCGGGGATCGAGGTTGCGATCGGGATGATCAACGACGACGAATCCCGGCAGGTGCGGCTGCTCAGCCAATATGCGGGCAACCTCGTCGGCATCGGCCGGGTGCCCGGCCATAGCGGCCTGAGCTGGAGCCAGGCCTTCGCGGCGATCAGCTCGGTGCCTGCCGAAGCGCTGGGCCTGGGCGGCGAGATCGGTTCGCTGAGGCCCGGCCGCCGCGCCGACGTGGTGATCTGGGACGGCGACCCGCTCGAGCTTTCGACCGCAGTCGAGGCGATCTGGATCGACGGGGCCCGGCAGAGCCTGGAAAATCGCCAGACCCGCCTGCGCGACCGCTACCGCCAGCCCCAGGAAGGTGCGCTGCCGCACGCTTACACGCCGAGGTAGGCCTGGCCCGTCATCCTGACGACCGTCAGGATCCATGGACGCGGCCTGCGGCAGCACGCGAAATCCGTGTTCGTGGATCCCGGATCAAGTCCGGGATGACGGTTCCGCCTAGATCTTCACCCTCGCCATGCCGGCTTCGTTGTAGCGCGCGCCGGCGACGGCGCGGGCGGCGTTGAGGTCATCGAGATCCTGCGTGGTCAGCGCGACATCCAGCGAAGCGGCGCTGTCCTCCAGCGTCGCGCGGCGCTTGACGCCGGGGATGGGGACGATGTCGCCGCCTTGCGCGAGCAGCCAGGCCAGAGCGACCTGGGCGAGGCTGACCCCATGGCGATCGGCGACGGCCTGGATCGTATCGACGATCGCGAGGTTGGCGCCGAAATTCTCCTCCGAATAGCGCGGGTCGTTGTGCCGCCAATCGTCGGCGGGCAGATCGGCCCTGCTCCTGAACCGGCCGGTGAGGAAGCCGCGTCCGAGCGGGCTGTAGGGCACGAAGCCGATTCCAAGCTCGCGGCAGACCGGGAGGATCTCCTCCTCGACGTCGCGCTCCCACAGCGAATATTCCGATTGCAGCGCAGCGATCGGATGGACGGCGGCGGCGCGGCGGACCGTGTCGGGCGCGGCTTCCGACAGGCCGATGTGGCGGACCTTTCCTTCCTTCACCAGCTCGGCCATGCCGCCGATCGTCTCCTCGATCGGCGTGTCGGGATCGACTCGGTGCTGGTAGAACAGGTCGATCGTGTCGATGCCGAGGCGCCTGAGCGAGCCTTCGCAGGCGCGCCGGGCATTTTCCGGGCTGCCGTCGATCCCGACGGGCGTGGCGCCGTTCCATTTGATCGCGAATTTGGTGGCGACGACGAGGCCGTCGCGGGCGGCGCTGCCTTTGGCCCGGATCGCTTCGCCGACCAGCTCTTCATTGGCGAACGGGCCGTACATTTCGGCGGTGTCGAGGAAGGTGATTCCAAGGTCGATGGCGCGATGGATGGTGGCGATCGATTCATCGTCGCTGGCCGCGCCGTAGACGATGTTGCCGCCGCGGACCATCGGCATGCAGCCGATGCCGAGCGCGGAAACCTGGAGGCCCTGGCCGAGCGTGCGAGACTTCATGCGCCTTCCTTCAGCAATCGATCCTCGCGGCTGTCGCCGTCGCTTTCCTCGAAGCCGGAATGGCGAGCGACCGTCGCCGTGGCGGCGACGTCCATGCCGACATTGCCCAAAGTGCGCACGAGATCGGGCACGACCTCGACCGCGATCAGCAAAGCGAGCGGCTCGATCGGCAGGCCCATGGCGATGCAGATCGGCGCGATCGATGTGACGAAGCTCGCCTGGCCCGGTATGCCGACCGCGCCCATGGTGGTGGTCGCGGCCGCGGCGACGCCGAGCGCGTAGTGGGTCCAGCTGAGCTCGATTCCGAACCAGTAAGCGATGTAGATGGCGACGGCGAGGTTCATGGCGGGGCCGGTCGCGCGGAAGATCGCCACCGCCATCGGCAGCACCACGCCCGAGGCGGCCACCGGCACGCCGAGCTTGCCGGCGGCGCGGAGCATCGGCGGCAGGCAGGCGAGCGAGGACTGGGTCGAAAAAGCAAGCGCCTGGCTGGCGGCGACGGCACGGGTGAAGCGGATCGGCGAGAGGCGCGCCCCGATCAACGCCACCGGCCAGGCGGCGAGCCAGATCACGATTCCGACCGCGGTGACGATCAGGACATAATGGAGCAGCGCGCCGAACGCGGCGCCGCCGGCGCGGGCGCCGACCACATAAGCGAGCGCGAAGACGCCGATCGGGGCGATCCAGAGCACCCATCCGATCACGACCAGCATGGTATCGGCGATCGCCTGGAAGAAGCCGACCAGGGCCTTGCGCGGCTCCTCCGGAATGCGGGTGAGGGCGAAGGCGAAGATGACGACGAAGACAATCAGCGGCAGGATCGCGCTCTCCGACGCCGCCGCGACGGGATTGGTCGGCACGATCGACTGGATGAACTGGGCGAAGCTCGGCGCGTCGCCGACCGGCGTCGCGCTGGTCAGGGCCTCGCGCAACGCCGCCGCCGATTCGACGGGCAGCGGGAAGAGGTTGAGGAAGAGCGGGGTCAGCAAGGCGGCGGCCAGGGCCGAGGTCCACAGCAGCACCACGAACAGGACCAGCGCCCGGGTGGCGAGCCGGCTCGCCCGCGCCGCCTCGGCCGAGGCGGCGATGCCGGTGACCAGCAGCGCCACCACCAGCGGCACGATGGTCATCTGCAGGGCGTTGAGCCACAAGGTGCCGATCGGCTCGGCGATCGCGGTGCTGCGCTCGACCAGCGCCGGGTTTTCGAGCAGGACGGCGAGGATGCCGGCGCCGAGGCCGAGGACCAAGGCGAGCAGGATGCGGGTCGGTTGCGAGAGTTTCAAAATCGTCGCCCTTCCTCGGCTTTGGCGCTATCAGCCCTAATCGGTGGCCGTATCAGGGACGGCAAGTGAAAAGTCGGGGCTCAGCCAGCATGACGCGTAAATTCTTCGGCACGGACGGGATCAGGGGGCGGACCAACCAATTGCCGATGACCGCCGCCATGGCGCAGCGGATCGGCCAAGCGGCGGGCGCGCATTTCCTGCGCGGCGACCATCGCCACCGGGTGGTGATCGGCAAGGATACGCGGCTTTCGGGCTATATGATGGAGACGGCGCTCATCTCGGGCTTCACCAGCGTCGGCATGGACGTGGTGATGGTCGGGCCGGTGCCGACGCCGGCGGTGGCGATGCTCACCCATTCGATGCGCGCCGATTTGGGCGTGATGATCTCGGCCAGCCACAACAAGTTCGTCGACAACGGCATCAAATTGTTCGGCCCGGACGGCTTCAAGCTTTCCGACAAGGACGAGCTTGCGATCGAGGCCCTGCTCGATCTGGAGCCGCG